>QQTW01002136.1_pt1 | contig 14226 bp, 15 predicted proteins | sample 1904831 | NCBI WGS metagenome assembly QQTW01 (sample SAMN09435610, study PRJNA476489) | Subsurface metagenome, whole genome shotgun sequencing project. | reverse complement strand
TTTTTGCGGATAACATGGGAAATAGTTCTTTGTCAAAACATGATTTATCAAGCAGCGCTGTATGAAGAAAGCGTGCTGTGCTGTAGAGAATTTATAGTACAAAAGTGCAGATTTTCTCTCGGTCGAACTTAAGGGGGACTTTTAAATAAAAAATGATTCATTGGATAATTTATTTTTGAGAAACCCTGTAAGCGCTGCCTAGTTCTTAACGCTGTTCTGCTGCCTGTAAAGGTAGAAAAAGTTGTCGTGTTCGTTCCTTACACCGCGTTGAACGTTAGTTTTTTATGGAGATTCAGTTAATCAACATCGGTTTTGGCAACATCGTGTCTGCTAACCGAGTAGTTGCCATTGTTAGTCCTGAGTCAGCCCCGATTAAGCGCATCATTACCGATGCACGCGATCGCGGTCAACTGGTAGATGCAACATACGGTCGTCGTACTCGGGCTGTAATTATTACCGATTCTAGCCACGTAATTCTGTCAGCGATTCAACCGGAAACGGTGGCAAATCGCTTTGTAATATCCAGAGAACACCAAGCTATAGAAAATTAAATTTACGATGGTGGGTGAAAATCCCCACCCCTATTTGCTACTTGTCGGCAGTACCATGTGAATTAGAATAGTTAAACTGTTACTGATACTACCAAGTTCGTTCCAATAGTTATCCGAGCGACTCACGCTTTATGCATAACTATTGAATAATGTCTATCGATTAATTCACATATTTTCGCGATGATGCAAGTTTTGTCTATCCAGAGTGTTGCAACTACCGAACAAAGCCAGTCGCATGGCAAGTTAATTGTACTAACGGGTCCGAGTGGAGTCGGTAAGGGCACGTTAATGCTCAAGCTCCTTGAGCGTCATCCGGAACTATATTACTCGGTTTCAGCGACGACTCGCTCCCCTCGTCCGGGAGAAATTGACGGTAAACACTACCACTTTATCGACCGCAGCAAGTTTGAAAAGTTAGTTGCTGGCGGGGAATTTTTGGAGTGGGCAGAGTTTGCTGGTAATTACTACGGTACACCAAGACAGGCTGTAATTAACCAGATAAATTCCGGTAAGAGTGTGGTATTAGAAATCGAACTTGACGGTGCTAGACAAATTCGTAATTCCTTTGAGGATGCTTTTAGTATCTTTATCTTGCCACCTTCGATGACCGAATTGGAGAAGCGCATACGCAGACGCGGGCAAGACTCTGAAGATGCGATCGCACGTCGTCTGCATCGCGCTCAAGAGGAAATCAATGCGGCTGATGAATTTGACTTGCAAATCGTCAATGACGATTTTGAGGCAGCTTTAAGTTCGATTGAAGCGGCTTTGAAGAATTTTACACCTAAAACCGATTAGTTAGGTGTGCGAGATTTTAAACAACTTGGGGACATCGGAAGTTTATAAAAGCTTTCTCGCTGTCCCATAATTTATATTACGTTATTGGCTTATTTGGAATTTTTGATCGTGTGATTCCGTTGAACATGGATGAGCGGATCGCAATTATTCATGGTCCGAATGGCTTTGGAAAAACAACAAAGACCAGGTTATTGGTTGCGCTGGTGGGATGAGGCTGGTAATATTTTACCTTGGGCAGTTGAACAGGCCGAACAAGAACGACAACGTGCCGAACAAGAACGACAACGTGCCGAACAGGAACGACAGCAAAAAGAAAGGCTAATTGCCTATTTGCAATCTCAAGGTATCGACCCGAACAATTTACCATAGAAAAATAAGGGACTAAAGGTTTAACCTCTAGTCCCTTATTTCAATATCTAATGGAATTTATTACAAACTAACCCACTAGACTTTGGATAATTCCCAAATTGCTAGTTAGGAAGTAAGCAACAACTGCTCCACCTAGACCACCAATTAGAAAGGCACTGGCATAATTGTTCCAGCCCTCTTTCGACTTGAAAGCATCGGGTGGATTTGGGACAGTTACGGTTGCAACTGGTTGGGGAGGGTTGCTGTTGGCGTACAACGATATAGCCGCAGTCGAAATGATAATTAAACCAATAGCTGCTAGCAAACCAGCTAAATTTGCATTTGCAGTATTCCGCAGCGGACCCAATTTGGCAAAGGGTCCAAAGAGAAAGTAACCATGTGCCATGCCAGCTTCTAACCCGCGACGGAAAGGTGTTAGACCGGGACGATAGGCAGGTAAGTTATTGATAAACCACTTGCTCAACCCAGAAGCATTAATCGGTGTTTCGAAATTCCCCTGCTGTGGGTCGCCTCCTGCGGGAAAAACTACTTCCTGATTTCTGGGATCGCTCGGACGATTTTTTGATGCATCAATTGCTTGTACCATATTTTATGTTTGCCTCTAATAATATTGAGGATTTGGCAGAATTTTATCTTCATCATAATTGTAGATGAGTACGCATTTAAAAGCTTTGTTTAGAAAACTTAATTTAGTGTTACTTCATTTTTTTTAACAATAAAATTAAACAAGAAAACTCGCGTGCTTTTTAGGGCATCACGAGTATTCAAGTTTTCTAGATTCCGAGTTAGTCAAATCAACTAATTAGGAGTTAAAATCGCAATTTTAACCCTTAACTATTCGAGCTTTTTAGAAGCTATGCTTACTTTTTCCCTGCACAAATTATGGCAGTGGGTGGAAAAGTAAGTCCGGGAAAAAGTTGTTAAATTCAATTAGCAATACGGCAGTGGCTATCAGCAAAGCAAACAACAATACCGGAGCAATTGAAAAGTATCGAAGTAAATTGTTCTGTTGCATAAATTCATCTCCCAAAAACTATTTTTTTGCGAAAAGTAGAGCCAGTGCTATGGGCAGGTAAACCTGAGCAGAGCATCTGGCTAACGCGGTGAGTCCAACACTGCTATCTAGTTAACCAAAAGAGTGTCGTTTATCCAACTTTTCAAGACGGACTTAGGATTTTTTAATTGAGATTAACCTGCTATCAACGCTGCGGATTCCAAAATACGCTTGGACGATAAGCAATTGTTAACGCGGTGAGATTGGGATTTCTGTATCCTTAGCTGTTAATTCGCCAGATGTGAATTCTTTGAGCGAAGCTAAGGGCCAAGTAAAGCCACTGACCATGATTTGCAAAGCCAGAGGAACATCAATCACGATTTCCTTCATTTCCGCAGTACCACTCTTATGAATGGTATTTAGGTAGGCACGACCAACCCAGCCAATCCAACCCGCAATGTATAAAAACAGTATGCTAGGAATTATAAAGTCACCAGCGTGGTCAAGACCACCATCAACAATCAGGTGAGGTAGACCTTCGGGGCCGCATAGCGCCTGCGAATAACGTTCAAAACGCTTTGCACCCGAATTTGGGTCAGCTGTTGTATTACGCGCAGTTTCGGCGCGTTCTTGGAACGCTGGAGAGTCTTTACAGGGTACTAAGTTAGCCCCTACTGCCAAGGAAGGCGGAGTAAAGTTCATCCAAAGACAAATTGCCAATATCAGAGCAAACAAACGTCGCATGGAATTGTTTCCTTTTATTACGAAACAAAAAAATTTTGTACAAAACGAAGCGGCTTGTACAATTTGGATTTGCATTACTAGCAAGTGATTGTATCCTTGCTTGTAAATCTACCCAAGGGCTAGATTTCTCTAACTATGGATTTACTTTTAATTTAGGTCAGGACTATTGACTACACAGATTGTGTTTTGTCCAATAACCGCAAGTGCCATCGTCTCACAGGCTGCTTCACAGCTGCAATAGCTTTTCCTCCCTGCTTTAAAAAACTATACAAAAATTGACGTATTGATGCACGCACCAAATTTTATATTTCCGGGTTTTCGACTAACTTTCGATAGATAGTTGAAGTTTGTCGCGGATAAAATTAGAAGTAGTTGACTAGCTGATAATGCCCCATACAATCAAGTTCTTTTAAAATGGCAATTTTAGCAATCGAGACTAGCTGCGATGAAACTGCTGTTGCAATTGTGAACAATCGTCAAGTTTGCAGCAGTATTATTTCTTCACAAATTCCCGTGCATCAGCAGTATGGTGGGGTTGTGCCGGAAGTTGCTTCGCGGCAACATTTAGAAATAATTAATGACGCGATCGCACAAGCACTTGATATCGCCCAAGTAACGTGGGAACAAATCGATGCAATTGCCGCAACAATAGCCCCCGGACTAGTTGGAGCGCTGCTGGTTGGAATAACGGCGGCAAAAACCCTAGCGATGCTCCACAACAAACCATTTCTCGGAGTTCATCACCTTGAAGGGCATATTTATGCAACTTATTTAAGCGAACCCTCGTTAGAGCCTCCTTTTTTAAGTCTACTCGTTTCGGGCGGGCACACTAGTTTGATTCACGTTAAGGAATGCGGTGTATATGAAACTTTAGGTCAAACCCGCGACGATGCTGCTGGCGAAGCGTTTGATAAAGTAGCACGATTGTTGCAGCTAGGTTATCCCGGCGGACCGATAATTGACCGCATTGCCAAGGAGGGCAACTCGCAAGCGTTTTCGCTACCCGAAGGAAGAGTGTCACTACCGAATGGTGGTTATCACCGATACGATGCGAGTTTTAGCGGGTTGAAAACAGCAGTACTGCGGCTGGTTCAGCAACTTGAGAAGCAAGGAGAAGTGCCTGTTGCTGATATTGCTGCTAGTTTTCAACAAACTGTAGCGCGGGCTTTAACCAAACGCACTATTACTTGTGCCATTGATTACGGCTTAAATACCATTGCTGTAGGTGGAGGTGTTGCGGCAAATAGTGCCCTCCGAGAATCTTTGCAAACAGCTTGTGCCGAACGTAACCTGCGCGTGCTGTTTCCACCCTTAAAATTCTGTACTGACAACGCTGCCATGATTGGCTGCGCCGCTGCCGAACATTTTTCGCTTGGTCATACTTCTGCCCTGACTATTGGAGTCCAGTCAAGATTAGCACTGGGTCAGGTAATGAAGTTGTATGAAAGTTAGGGAGATGGGGGGATGGGGGCAGATGAGGAGAGTAAATTCTTCCTTGTCCTGCTTGTGCCTCCTTTCTCCCCTTCTCCCTTCTCCCCTTCTCCCTAATTTACGAATGCTGTGCGACTAGCCTGCGAACTTCATTAGCTACGGCGACTGGTTGTTCTAACATTGCTAGATGCCCGCACTCAGGAATTTCGATCACGTTGTTACCAGAATATTGGAATAGTGAGTGGAAACTGGCTAAATGACGAACGTACCTCGGTTCCATCACCTTATCTTCCGCACCAGCTATAAAATATACAGGCTGTTGAAGTTGTGCTACTAACTGAGGTAGGCGATTAACTTCTTCTTCGGTTGTTGAATCAAGCAAGCTTCCTAATGCTGCTTCGGGGTCGGCAACGACAAAATCGATTACCCGTTGCCTTGCCCAATATCGTTCTAAAGGACGGGCAACATTGGCTCGCGTAAATAGTAAATCAATCAAAGGTAATTGCGATAGCCAACGCGGGCGGACTTGTAAAAATTGTTGCCCTACAGTCCGAAACTGCTCGAAAGCTTCTTTTAAGTAAATGCCGCCTCCAGCATTAATACAAATAACACCCTTGATAACGTCAGGCATCTGTTGCGCTGCCCATAATGCAATCGTCCCTCCTAATGAGTGACCAATCAACCAAGCACTTTTAATGTTGAGTTTTTGTAAAAGAGTCGCCAAATCTTGAGCATAAGTAGCGGGAGTATAAAGCGAATCAAAAGGATCTTCAAGCGTCTGGCTGTAAGTCGATGTCAATTCCAATGCCGTTGCTTCACGGTTAAAACCGCTTCCGGCTTTGGACTGAGATTCGCCAAAGCCTCTAAGGTCATAAGATAAGCATTGAAAATCAACTTTAAGGCTAGAAATGACAGGCTGCCAGTATCCACGACTATTTAGCCAACCGTGGATAAAAACTAAAGTGTTGAGGCACGAGGTCGGGGTTGTTAGCTCGTATGCGTGTGGTACGCTCAAGATTTCGATAGTTGCCATACTTCTATCGTACCCTTAAGAGCGAACGCGGTTGAATACGAATTGAAAGATAATCGGAGAATGTAGAAGATAAAATAACAGTTTTTGCTTACAGGTTATTTATTTCGGGCTTTTTCTCTGAAAAATTAAAATAACTTATCGACCTAGTAACCTCTGCCGCACCCCTTCGGCGATTTTATGACCTAGATATTCTGGGATGAGACTTTCGTTGGGTCCTAATAAGTAGAGAATTAGGCGAGTACGTCCGCGCCAAACTAATAAGTTGGCATTGACAACTAAAAGGTCTTCTTGCCAAATGGCGTACATAACTTTATAAAATAATCCGGGTTGGTTGTCGGCTTCGATTACTAAGGCTGGTAAGTGGAAAACCGGATCGACATAAAATTCGGTTTGTACTTGCTCTAAGCCAGCATCCAAATTGAATTCAACCGCTAGCATTTCTTCTACTTCAAATCGTCCACCAAGTGCTTCGCGGATGGCGCGGCAGACATTTTCGGCAGTTTTGTCGGTAAGAGATTTGCTACCACGCGATACTAGCAGTTTGATAAAAACTAGCATTGGTGGTTTGATTTGACCGTATAAACTTAATGAGTGGATAGTCAGTCCATATGCTGCTAGAACGCCAAAAATGTCGCTCAACAGGAATGATTGGTTGCGGTATGCAAAATGCAGGGCACTTTTGCTTCCTTCGGGTTTCAGTTCGATTACGGCGCGTCTGGTTTTATACAAACGGTAGGCGAGGCGCAAATTTTGCAGTTGAATTTCACTGCTGACAAATTGCTCGTAAAACTGAGGAAACGCTCGATTGAAGCGCTTGAGGAGTTCTAGTGTGGAAGTTTTTAAACCAGTTGCCATCATTGGTGGTTAGTAGTCAGTGGTCAGTGGTTAGTGGTCAGTGGTCAGGGGTCAGCGGTCAATGGTTAGTGGTCAGTGGTTGGTGGTTGGTGGTTGGTGGTTGGTGGTTAGTGGTTGGTGGTCAGTGGTTATTACAAATGACTACTGACTACTGACTACTAACTACTAACTAATAACTACTAACTACTGATAAACGATAAATTGGTAATAGTTAATTTCTCCTAGCCTTTGCAACAAAGTGCTAAAGTTGATAATGATTGGTGTTTTATATGTCATTGCTGACAACCGTCATTGGGAATTTCGCACTTACGCTTATAACTTATATAAGTGTAAGTGCGAGATGTACTAGATGTGTCGTTCGTGCTTGAGCTTATATAAACATTCTTTGAATAGAAGCCAATTCAGTTATACTACCCGAACCGTCTGGCATGGGTTTCTGGAAAACTTGGTTTAGTACATCGGACACAGCCTCAACAGCTCGAACAACTTCTTTTGAAGAACATATAGTGGAAGCCTCTGGTAACTCCAGCCCTACTGGTGAAAGCTTTGCTTCTGCGAAAGAAACTCGTATAGTTTTTAGTACCGAGCGTGATATTGACCTATATGAACTTGAAGAATTGTGCGATGCCGTTGGCTGGTCGCGTCGCCCTTTGCGAAAAGTAAAGAAAGCAATCGAACATAGTTTTCTTGTCGCCTCAATGTGGCAAGTACGAGGAACTCAACGGCGGCTAATTGGCTTTGCCCGTGCTACTTCCGACCATGCGTTTAACGCTACGATTTGGGATGTAGTAGTCCACCCGGACTTTCAAGGCAAAGGTCTAGGTAAGGCGTTGATGAAATACGTACTTAAAAAACTCCGAAGCGAAGAAATTAGCAATGTTACGCTCTTTGCTGACCCTCATGTTATTGATTTTTACCGTGGCTTGGGTTTTATGCCTGACCCCGAAGGTATTAAAGGTATGTTTTGGTATCCGCATTAACAATGTGAGCAACCAGAGTGCGCGATCGCTTCGGGTAAGTAAAGAGTGATGTTCATGAAAACTGCTTCTTGCGTGCGTTTACTCCTGGATCGCTAGAAAATTACCGTGCATATTTTTTTGGCTCACTTCTAACCGCAGAGCCAGAGCTACACCGTTTTGCGATATTTGGTGCAAACTTTACCCGATTGCATAGTATAAATCGATGACCGAATTGGTAATTGCGATTAAAAGTAGCAATTGACCTATTGACTAATTGCAGTCGAGCCTGATAATATATTGGAGCCTTTCCGGAATTAGTTTACTCAATCGGAAATGAAAAGTTAGATTAAGTAACTTTGATATATTGGATGTAATATATAAAAAAGTTAGATTCTTAATTGAAACGGCATAACGGGATGTAGCGCAGCTTGGTAGCGCGCCTGCTTTGGGAGCAGGATGCCGCAGGTTCGAATCCTGTCATCCCGATATATACCATGACTTGAGCAGCAAAGACCCTAGATTGATTAAAAAATCTGGGGTCTTTCTGTATTAATTATTAAAAAAATAAAATTTATTTTGGTTATCGGCACGGGTTGACTCCGAGTTTTCTCGGTTATATTATGTGTACTTAATTTAAGAACTACTGTGTTAAAAAGTTATTTGCTGACTCGAGTTAGTATCGCTTTGATGAGCAATAGCAAGCTTTCTTAACGTCGCAGCAAGCATCGACCGAAAAAGTGAATTTAGTAGGTTTAAACACACTATTAGTAAATGCAGGTGGAACGATTCAACATTTAGCACCGTCGAATATGGCAAGTAAAGACAATAAAATAAAATGAAATTTGTCGCACTCAAGTTGAGACAGACTGAGGAGCCGCTCAAACGCCATATACAGCAGCTATTTACGTTTTAGAAAGGCGATTGTCTCCGGCTGTCATTGACTAGACAACAGTGCAAGCGATTAGTGAAGAGGGTACTATAGCTAAAACTAGTCAGTTCTGCGCTACTTCAACCAAATGCTCGACTCGATTCAATTGAAATTTTAATGCTAGGAGAAGTTATGAAATCATTGGTTCGCTGGGGTACAACATTAAGTTTAGTGGGAAGTACTTTGCTGGCAACGGTTTTGAGTGGAAACGTCCCAGCGTTGGCTTTATCAGAACAACAAATTAAAGAAAAATTGGATTCAGTTCCTGTTTGGTTGATTACAAATCCCCAAGGTTTACCACTTAGCCGTCAATTACCCGAAGCTCAAGGTAAAAAAGCTGGGACGGTGACGGGAGTTTACATGAGCCGACAAGAAGCGCAAGCTTTTATTAAAGAACTGCAAGGTGTCAAAAATCCCGATCCGAAAATGGCGGACATGCTCAAAAACCTACAACCGACAGCAGTTCCTCTCGGCAGCATTTATCAGCAGTTGCAGCAAACCAAAAACCAACCGGAACGCTTGCAATTTGCCTTTAAACCTGGTGATACCGAGGTAAAAGGTGCTCTTGACCTATTGCGTTCGAGCGGTCAAAAAGTAGAACAGTTTAAGAGCGTACCCGTATTCATGGTTCGATTCGCGCCAGATAAGGGATATGTACCGATTCAATTAGGCTCGGACAAAAAAGAGTACATCCCGATGTTTACGAGCAAGCAGGACGCAGCGGCATTGTTGAATCAGGTCAAACCTAAGTTTGCTACGGCTGATATTCAGGTTGTAGATATCGACGGCATCATCAAAACGCTGCAAGATAAGAACGATAAGTGGCTCGATCAGGTAGTATTCTTCCCGTCTCCCGAAGCGCGAGAGTATATCCGTACTGTATCGACCAAAAAACCTGGTGGTGCAGCAACACCCGCAGCAACTCAAGCACCGGCGAAGAAATAGGGGAAGGAGTTAGGAGGTAGGAGTTAGGAGTTAGGAGTTAGGAGTTAGGAGTTCTTATGTTATTAATTTATATTGTCTCCCCCGACTTCCTCAACTCCCCCTACTCCCTACTCCCTACTCCCTTTTTTCAATGCAATCAAATGTAGTTTCTGGTTTACAGCTTTGGCAGTGGCGAAATGAGGCAATTGCTAGTGCTAGTGCCAACGATATCGATGTATACGAAGTCGATTGGTTGCTGCAAGAAGTCGCTGGTCTAAGCCGCTTGTCATTGCGTTTAGAGTCATTCAAGCAGCAAGCTGAAATTGAATTAAAGCTACCTTTAGAAGATTTAGATGCGCTTTGGCAACTCCGACTCCACGACCGCTTGCCCGTGCAGTATATTACGGGAGTCACGCCGTGGCGACGGTTTCAAATCGAAGTTTCACCTGCTGTTTTGATTCCCCGACCGGAAACTGAACTTTTGATTGATTTGGCCGTTGCTGCGACAGATACTAATATCAATCTACGTTGCGGACATTGGGCTGATTTGGGGACTGGTAGCGGTGCTCTAGCATTGGGGATTGCTGACATTTTCCCGAAAGCGACAGTACACGCAGTTGATATTAGTCATGAAGCGCTGGCTGTCGCGCAACAAAATGCGAAAAATTTAGGTTTGAGGGACCGAATTAAATTTTATACTGGTTCGTGGTGGCAACCACTCTCACACCTCAAAGGTCAATTTGGCGGCACGATCTCGAATCCGCCTTATATCCCTACAGCTACCGTAGCAACTTTACAACCCGAAGTCGTTAACCACGAACCGCATTTAGCATTAGATGGTGGAAATGACGGTTTGGATTGTATTCGCCATTTAATTGAAGTTTCTCCCCAGTATCTACAGCCCGGTGGTGTATGGCTTATTGAAATGATGGCTGGACAAGCTGATATAGTGCGCGACTTATTAGCACAAAATGGTAATTATTGCAATATCGAAATTCATAAAGATTTAGCGGGGATTGAACGGTTTGCGATCGCTTTTAGCGTGCCGTAGGCATATCGCGCAGCGACTCGAAACGAGTATCGCTGTTAGGCACAATGGTTAAGATCCTGGCAACAAAAGCACTACCAATTCCCTTAAAACACAAGACAATTATTAATCACCTTAAAATATAACAATTACAATCAAGAAGAATTCTTTAGTTGTTGGTTAGGCTCTGAACATGAGACAAGTAATCATGTACAAAGATGAGGATGGTTATTGGGTTGTGGAATGCCCAAGCCTAAAAGGATGTATTAGCCAAGGCAAAATACTTATAGGAAGCCCTATCTAATATTAAAGAAGCGATCGCTGGATACATTGCGGCTTTAGAAGAAGATGGTTTACCTGTTCCTACAGATAATTTTGAAGCTTATCTGGTAGTTGTATGAGTAAGCTACCAAGCATTTCTGGAAAAGAATGCTTAGGTTTGAAGCTTTATTTTCTAATAAAAACTAAAAATTGTAGCTCAAACAAGAAAATTAAAGTTCCGTAAGCCTTTGGGCGACTGGCTTTTCTTAGACTGATAAAAGAGGGTTAAGTAATCTACACAATCACTTTTAACTTTTCACAAATGCCTCAAGTTTCCATCGACAATCTGATTGCTGCTGCCCGCGCAGGTAAATTAGTTAGTTTTCCCACCGATACAGTTCCGGCATTAGCTACACTTCCGGAACATGCGGGATTAATTTTTGCTGCCAAGCAGCGCAATCAAGATAAACCATTGATATTAATGGCTGCGAGTGCCGATGAATTTTGGGATTTTGTTGTGGGTAGCGATGCAGAATTGGAGATTTGGCGACAAGTTGCGGCAAGATACTTGCCGGGTGCATTAACGATGGTGCTACCAGCTTCCCTTAAAGTGCCTTCGTCGATGAATCCGATTGACCCAACGACGATTGGTCTGCGCGTACCAGCGAGTGGTCTAGCGCAATCAATATTATCTCAAACGGGACCCTTGGCAACTACCAGCGCAAATCTTTCCGGACAGCCAGCATTATTAACAATGGCAGAAATTGAGGCGCAGTTTCCCGATGTCTTGGCTTTGGATTTTATAGAGTGCGAAGACGTAAAACCTGCGATGGGGATACCTTCGACTGTTGCGAAATGGACTTGCGGACAATGGCAGATTTTGCGACAAGGTGAAGTAAAGTTATAATTTTAACCTGAGCATTGTACTTACGTAGTTAAAATCGATTTACATTCCCTGCTAATTTCTGTGAATTATCAGCTAAAATTGCTTATTGTCAGGGTAATGAATGTTTTTAGATTGTTTGAATAGGCAACCGTAGGTGTGCTGTAATTTTGCGTTTGCTGTAATAAATAAAACAATTTTGGGTATTCTCAATTGTAACGGTTCTGATTCTAATCAAATACCTACCGCACTCCCCCGTAGAAATTGACATGTCAATCTCTAGAGTTTGTGTATTTGTGTATCGCTGTCGTCAGTAACGTTTGGACTCAAATATGTAAACTACGGAACTTTTTTGCGAAATTTTTGGTTAACTAATTAGTTGATAATAGTCGAAATATGAATTGGAATAACTGGCTATATTTAGGAGTCGGACTTGGACTGGGGGTAGGTTTGCGTGGAATATTCGCACGTTCCCATACAAGAGAGTTATCTCAAGTTCCGAAAAACGAATCGCTATTGCAGCAATTTAAACAAATGCAATTAGCGTATCAATTGGCACAGGAAATGAGCCAGTTTAAAGCTGGTTTTTTAGCACGGACGACTCATGTATTGCGATCGCCTTTAAATGGTTTGATTGGTTTACATCAGTTAATTTTGTCAGATTTGTGTGAAAGTTCCGAAGAAGAACGGGAATTTATTGCTCAAGCACACGACCGAGCCTTAAAATTACTCAAACTAATTGATGAAATTCTTAATGTTGCTCGAACTGAATCCGCTACGAACCGTTTAAATATCCAACCGCAATCGCTGACTGAATTGTTGCAGGATGTTTACGACCTCACTTATATGCTGGCAGAAAATCGGAATTATCCATTCTCGCTGATTGTGCCAGAATCCGAAATGTACGTGTTAGTAGACCCTCGGTGGATGCGACAAGTGTTGATTAACTTCGTTGAAACGGCAATTAGCCAAATGGAAATTCAGATGGAGGAAGGACGGATTTGTATATCCGCTCAAAGCGAAACTACGGGTAATTACGCTTGCATTTGGGTTGATATACCTGGTTTTGCATTCCCGAAAAGCGAAGCTGTTGATTTGATGAGCGCGCAAACTAAACCAATAACAGTATCCGAACAAGCTGCACTCCAAGCGGGAATGAAGTTGTTATTTAATCAAACTGTCATTGAAGTATTGGGAGGAAAACTTGAAATTCTTCCTTACCCCAACGATGAACAATTAACCAGGTTTCAAATCATTATCCCCCAAATGAAACAGGAAGCTGAACTTGTTCCCTTGGTAGCGAACTGAGGTGAGGTTGGTTGTACAGCACCATTGTCGTGGTGGAATTTGTTTGAAAGCCAATCCGAGCGTAAAACTGTTGTTGGTGAGTTGTCATTAAGTAAATGCGTTCAACTCGATTCATGCGGGGATGACTGATAACGGTTTCCACCAACTTACTACCAAGTCCACTGCCACGATAGTCAGGGTGAACTATAACATCCCAAATTGTGGCACGGTAGATACCATCCGAAGTTGCCCTTGCAAAACCGATTAATCGTTTGTCATCCCAAATTGTAATTACAGGTTCGCTGTTTGCTAGAGCAATACTCAGGTCTTCCATACTGCGTCCCTGTGCCCAAAACGCTGTAATGTTAAATAGCTCGCATAATTGATTAAGGTCTATATCCGACTTACGCGAGCTAAATTGAATCTGACTATTTTTCATCTACGTACTAATTTCAGGTTTAATCGTATTGTGCAAGATGTTTCTTGGAACACATCTACACCTATAGATATGATTTTATAGAGATGTTACGACAAATATTTAAAATAGCTAAACAAATATGACATTTTTAGCGGCAATTGTTAAGGAATGCTAACATTACAACCTATATTGATTGCTATTGAATCCATTTCCAAAGTGGGTGCGTTGATCCCTGCTGGCGAATTTGGTAAACCTGTTTCTCAAGACGTTCTCTGTCACTTTTAGGCAAGCCAAATAAAATATTTCGACTTTGCCAAATCAATACTGCCATCATCATTCCCAAACAAAACGACAACGAGAGCGTTGCCAAAGGGTGGAAAAAAAGCGCATAGCGCACTGCCGACCAAGTAAAGTATTGTCGCCACAGTTCAATTTCCGAACGCAAATCCCACAATGCTACTGGTGCAATGGTCAGCCACAACAAGCCAACAACAAACCACCTGCTGTAAACAGTCAAGCGATGTAACTTTTGCACTTGTTCGCTGAAAGATGGGTCTTGTTGCGGTTGTTCCATAGAGGGGAGTAGGGAGTAGGGAGTTCTTGTGTTAGGGGGGCGGGTTTAGGAAGGTTTCTCATTACCATTAAGTGTATTAGTGAACCCGCCCGTACAGGGTTCTTGTGTTAGGAGTTCTTGTGTTAGGGGGGCGGGTTTAGGAAGGTTTCTCATTACCATTAAGTGTATTAGTGAACCCGCCCGTACAGGG
>QQTW01002135.1_pt1 | contig 14230 bp, 18 predicted proteins | sample 1904831 | NCBI WGS metagenome assembly QQTW01 (sample SAMN09435610, study PRJNA476489) | Subsurface metagenome, whole genome shotgun sequencing project. | reverse complement strand
CCGTCGCGATGTCAATTGTCCGATGGTCGATGGATTTTTGACTGATCCTTCCTTGTTTGGTAACCGCCACGGTGTCAATCACTCGATGGTTGATGAATCTGTGCCTTAATTGTGAGTACGGCAACCGCTCGATGGTCGACATATCTTTGACTTGATCTGCTTTGTTCATTCACAGTCCGCCGGTAACCGCCTGGTGTCAATACCTCGATGGTCGACGAATTTTTGACTTGGTCTGCTTTGTCCGGCATTCGCCAGTGTTAATAGCTCGATGGTCGACAGATCTTTGACTCCACTTTGAGTCCGGTATCCGCCGCGATGTCATATACCCCGATGGTCGATGAATCTGTGACTTGATTGTGTCTCTCGTAAGTATGACCTGGTATAGAAGCCTGTAGCTGCACTGGCGGGCTTCTGTAATCGGAGGTAAATGAATTGACATGCTCTTCTCGAATCACTCCTCCATCCATTCAATCTTCACTCACATAAGGGGGCTACTTCGAATGGAAGAGAACAGGAGGTCTGTATGTAGAGCTCTATGCAATGAATAGTGATGAAACATAGAACAGACGAGACAAGACGAGAACTGTAAGCTAAGCCAACCTAGCCAAGCAAATATGGAAGGAAGGAAGGAAGGAAGGAAGGGAAGGAACTAGAGCGCTTGATCTCTCTCTCATCAAACCCAACCTTAGGCTCTACCTTGCCCTTGTCCTGATCCAACTCCTCCACTGTTACTAACTTCGTTTCCGTTTCCGTTTCCGTTGCCATTCCCATTCCCATTCCCATTCCCATTGGAAACTTCTCCTGCATTTGTCGTCCCGGCGGCACTACTACCACCGTTGCCACCACCAGGAACGGAGGAATGGGTGGCAACTGGGTTCATCTTGGCCCGTTTCGCGTCTCCCTGGCCTTGCATCTGCCCCTGGCCTGGTCCCATTCCATCAACGGCGGTGGTATTAACAGGTAGGTCATTCAACGGTGCACGAGGGTTTGATCTGTTCGTCAATTCAACAACATTATTAGCTATAACGCCCTTCATATTATCTCATACGTTGCACCATCCCATGTACTGGTCGGGAAACGGTGAAGAACGAGGGAAGAAAAAGAAAGACAAGAAAAGACTCACGCATTTCCAAGATCCAACCCCCTTTTCACACCCCCTCCAGTTCCAACTCCAGTCCCAATTCCAGAAGCGGGCCCGGGGGGACGATATGCTCCTCTATTACTACTCATATTACCCCCCACCCCTCCTACTCCGCCTCCAGCACCGGCATTATTCATCCCATGATGATTCTGATGATGGTGGTGAATCGGACTCGGACTCCCAGGCATACCAATCTTCCTTGTCGCAAGTAACTGCGGATTCGTAAAGTCTCCGACTCCTCCTCCGGCGATACCACCCGCTCCCGCTCCCCGAGATGGACCAACAATCGAAGATGTCGAGGCAGCATTGCCACCAACAACACCAACACTGCCGGGATTCAACGTTCCCAAGACCACATCCTGTTTCACCGGTTTCGAACGCGAGTGGTCGATCCCCACCGTCTTTCGAATCGAAGGACTTTCAGCGTGCGGATTGAATGTCGGGGCGTTGACGGGGGCATCGGTTTCTTGGACCATTTCTGCTACACGCGCCGGGTAGAAACTGACTGTCGCCGGGCTGTCGGTTCTTCGGGGGGTGTTGTTATTGTGGTTGTTCATATTGTGAGGAGGGTGGTGTGCATCCGTGTGATGGTTGGCGGAATGAGGATTGAGTATTGTGGTAGTAGATTGTAGACGTGATATAGCTGGCGAGTGAGATGGTTGGGGACCGGTGGTGCTATTGTTGTGATGACCTCGAGCGAACGACGGGGCAGCTTGAGGGGGGATTCGCTGGGGGGTAGTCGTCGTATGATTATTCGTCTGAGGGGCGCCCATGTATGACGGCCTGGCGGTGGGCGCGCCGCCGGAATTCACACGCTGACCCATTCCTGCCTGCTGTTGAGGTTGCGGAGCATGCGGTGCTGATGGTCTCTGTTGAGCGTTATGTGAATGTGCTGGTGGTGCGTGATTCCCATTGCTGGTCGAACCCGTCCCATTCGCGGCATTAGGAGCCGTAGTATTACCGTCACGGAAATTGGGTTGGCGCGGAGGGTATCCGTTGGAATGGGGATTGTGAACCTGACCTCCTGCGAACTGCCCCGATGCCATTGACAGATCGAGCGCAACTTCATCGGGGTGACCTGGTCGATCGTGGGACTCGCTGAAGTCGGCTTCATCAAAGTCTTCACCTTGCGAATCTGGTTAGAGAGGGACAATTGCTGAGGCACGGCGGAGGTTGCTTACCACCATAGTCTTCGGCTATCAGACTCTCGGAGGCTGCGAACAGTTTAGATAGATCAGTGCATCAGGTTCTAGCTTGGGGTCATACTCTGCACGATAGTCCCATTTGACTTCTTCTCCGGTTCTGGGTCCTTCTTGATCGGAGCAAAATCTGGATGACGGTGGAGGTTGTCCGCATCCCATCTCGACTATTTCATGTTAGCTTCATTGGGCTCATAGACGTCAAGGATACTCACCGGAGCCACTTTGACCTTCGTCACTCGGGCGAGGTAGTCCTTGTCGTAGATGCAGTTACCGAGCACATTGCCAAAGTTACGCAGAGCTCTCTTGAGCGCATCCGTGGTCCCTTCTTTCTTGGCTTTCTCGAACGCTGCTGCTTTGCCCTTGCAGTTTTCGATATGGCCATAGCCGATGTCCTGGCTGTCGTCAGAATGTATGCTAAACGTCTGCATACTCTACCGAACTCACCTCGTGATAAGTACCATCTCGCAAGGTCACGCGTACAATCACCGACAGACCCAGACTGATTTTTCCAGTACCCTGACTCTCCTCGACCTGGTAGAATATCAACAGTGTCTCCCGAACCTGGCTTCTGTAGTATACTGACAAAATCAATCTGAACATTCTTGATGCTTGACGACCATCCATTGAATCCAAAAATCTCGTTGGCCAGATTGATGCATTTCTCCGCAGCCAGATAGTGCACCTTCTGTCCGGACGCGCCCGGACGTGACGAGATGTACTCCGGCCCTAGCTGCTTCTCCAAGCGGCTTGACAGTGTAGCTATCTCTTGCGCGGTGAAATCGGAGATGCGCCGCTCGGGCTCGTCAAAGGGGTTGGTTGTCGCGGCGTTGTCGCGATGTTGATCACCTGGACTAGATATTTTATGAGCTCAGGGAGATACAAAGCAGAAGGAGCGAGTGTTCTTACCTAGGCATGTTGTTATGTCAAGCAATCCTTGAGTTGATGTGGTGAGTTTCGGACTGCCATGCGCACTTTGACGTTCTGCTGCGAGGCGCGCCGACGTCAGGCAAAAACACCAACTCAACGCGCAATCACGTGATACTACCAGCGGCACACACCACCACTTGCAAATTAATCTGTCAAGTGGGCGGATGAGTGAGCTGACGGTGAAAGGACTGAATCTGCTGTAGTGGATTATGGTATTGATACCGAAGGTCCGACGGGATTTCACTCCAAGCTTCGGATCGAGTCCTCCACAATTAGGCAACCTCCACCAGAAGCGATGCAGAATCGATACTGCTGAAAGTAACTGTCCAACTGCGTTGGTGCCTGGATGAAGCAAACAATAATCTATCTACAGGTACAACGATTGCGCGGCTACGATATCCCTCTTCACTTTGCTGAGGGCCATCTCAAACTTCTGCTGTAGATCCTCGCTGCCCATGACCTTGGCGCTCTGGGCCATCTGCCGAAGCAGCTCCTCCAGACGCCGGAAGAGTCGAATTAGGCTCCCCTCGTAGACGTCCGTCATTTTGCTACCAACGTATTAGCGTGCTGCCTCTTCGATGTCTATTGTAGGTAGCAGAATGGCTTACCAGATCTGAGCGAACGAGGATCCGTGCGACCACGCGTACACCACTTCCATCAACTGAGGCTTGAAGCTCTGCACGTATTCCTCCTCATTCAGTGCCAGCTTGCTCTCCTGCGACACCTTGGCGATGATGCGCGCCTGGGCTTGAATCTCGCGGAAGGGCCGAGCGAGCTCCTCCTTCGGCGAAGCCTGCTCGTTGCTCTTCTCCTCAAAGATGAAGCAGCTGAGCACGGCCGCACATTGCTCCGGCGTCAGCTCGTTGAAGAATCGGTTAAAGAGCAATTCGCTGAGGAGCAGCTCATCCCCGGTGCTGATCTCGCATGCCACTCTGGCCTTCAGCTCGACCACATCGGCATCATTGACGAAGCCGAGACGTCGGAGAACGCGTTTGCGGCACTTCAGCTCGTCCAGCTGCATGATGGAAAGCGCCACCGTGATCCTTTTCTTGACATTCTTGATCTCGTCCTGGAGCGATACCTTCCACGCATACTCGTCATATAGAGCAGGTAGCTGGGGAGAGTCATGAAGCGGATTCGACAACAACCGTGACTCGAGCACCTCGATTTTCTAGTCCACACATTAGCCTGCTCATTCGAGAATATTCGAATACAATTACTCACGCGCAATAGCTTCTTGAACGACTCGTCGGTGATGCCCATGTTCTCGATGGGGTCGAGCAAGGCAATGCCATCGGGAAACCGCTTCTTGACCTCGTCGAGCGACTTGCGGACGGTGTTGCGCTGATCTGGAGTTCCAATATCTCGAGGCAGGAACAATCGAATGTGTCCGATGGACTCGACGCACGACAGCAACACCGGAATCACTTCCATCTTGCCCTTTTCACCCTTCTGAGGGGGCATGATGATCGAGGATTGCTCCTGATAGGTGGCGATGTTGCTCGGAGTCGACTCGGACACGCACAGCAGCACATCGACGATGTACGCGTCCTGCGGGCGGAAGTCGACCGGCTGACCCTTGGCCGGCTTGCGCGCAAAGAAGCTGACGACCACTCCCCAGCCAAAGTCATGATCCAGATACTTGACGGTGACCAACCGACCCGGCTGCATGAAGCGCAACGCGTAATTCGGATGGTTGATGACATCTCGCATATCCTGGGTATATGTCTTAAGCTGTTGTCGAAGGTCGTAGTATTCACGGACGATGGGTTCATCAGGGATGTTCAAGCTGAGCCGTTCTTCCTCGAGCTCGGTCAACTCTAATTGAGAGTCAGCATGAAGTAAAGAATTCAGAATCTGCCATACTTGCCCTTTTCGAGCCCGGCCACGCTGGCGGTGTTTTGAAACTGGTAAAAACACCGCTCGAGCATGAACTCCGGTGAGATGCCCTCTACTCGCATCAGATTGAGAATCATGTTGTACCCGAGATAAAACGCGGAGTTGAGCTTGTCCTGCTCTCCGCGGACGATATCTTTAGCAATACCCGGCTCCATCTTCTCGTCGATCATCATGATGACGATTCCACGCTCATCGAGTCCTCGTCGACCCGCTCGGCCCGACATCTGAACAAACTCCGATGGGGTGAGCCAGCGCTGCGAGACGCCATCGAACTTGCGGACGCTGGTGAACACGACCGTCTTGGCGGGCATGTTCAGCCCGATGGAGAAAGTCTCGGTGGCGAACAGCACCTTGATCAGGCCCTCCTGAAAGAGGATCTCAATCGTCTCTTTGAGAATTGGCAGTAGACCCGAATGATGCACGCCAATGCCACGCCTGAGGAGTGGCAGGATGTGCTGGATCTGCGGCAACTGCTTATCCTCCTCCGACAGCATCTCGATGGCGCTGTTGAAGACTTTGGCGACCATCTCCTTCTCGCTGTCGTCGTTGAATGCCAACGAGCTCATCTGCAGCGCATACGCTTCGCAGTCTCGCTTGCTGAAACTAAAAACGATGACCGGGTTGTAGTTCTTCATCATGATCATCTTGACGATCTTGTAGATGTCCGACGGACCTTTATTCCCTCCAGTGTTCGTCCGCTTGTCTTTTCCTTTGCCTTTCCGCTTGGCCATGGCGTTGGCCGGGTCGTCACCCTGCTTGTCCGCGATGGACGCCATGGCCTTCTGGAAGTTCTCTTCGCGAAATTGTCCCTTTTCGTCCACCACCAGGTGGATGCCATCCGCACCAGCGGGGAAGAAGTAGCTCTGCAGGGGCGTAGGCCGGAAATCGGTATAGACGACATGGCATGGTTGATTATGCGTCTTGGTGATCCACTCGGCGAATTGCATGGCGTTGGGGATTGTGGCGGAGAGGAAGACGTATCGGACCTTGTCAGGTAGCAAGATGATGGTCTCCTCCCAGACTACACCACGAGCTGTATTGGATGAGCACAGATTCTTCAAAACAGTTGCATTGGGGGAATGTGCTCACATTTGTCACGCATGTAATGAATTTCATCAAATACAACCCACGCCACCTCACGCATAATTTCCGAGCCTCGGTACAGCATCGACCGCAGAATCTACCTTCTGTCAGCAACGAACAGTCGAGGCCATCGCGAGCAATCAACCCACCTCGGTCGTCATCACCAAACATGTTGCCGTCGGGTTGATGGTCACATCACCTGTCATCAATCCCACGTCGCCAAACTCCGCGGCGAACTCACGGTACTTCTGGTTGCTCAGCGCTTTGATGGGACTCGTGTAGATGACCCGCTGGTTGTTCTTCAGACTCTGCGCAATAGCGTACTCGGCCACCACGGTCTTGCCGGCGCTGGTGTGGGCCGACACCAAGACGCTCTCCCCTCGCTCAATCGATGCGATGGAGACTTGTTGGAACGGGTCAAGCTTGAAGGGCCAGGTCCGCGCCGGCTTCTCCGGAGGTTTGTGCTGCGAGATGGGCACATAGTCGTAGTCCGGCGGTAGGGCCACTTGATGTCGCACTTGATGCGACAGCACCATAGCCGTTCCATCCTTCGTCGCTTGTAAACCAGCTGATGCCGCCACCTCACGCGATTGTTCCGTCTTGAATGAATCGGTCACCACCGGGTCCGGCTCCAGTTCTCGCCGCTGTCGCTTGGGTTCGGGCGGCTCCGTTGGGGTCGCAATGCTCTCATTTCCATTGACCTGCTGCTGGTTCGAAGCCACTCCTGAGGCCGACTGGGTGCCATTTGTAGGAACCGCGCCATTCGTTCCCTTCACATCACCGTTCGCCCGTCTCTTCCTCGATGCATCCTTTCCAGTGGCAGAATCTTGAGCACCTGGCGGTTTAGTCCTGGGCGCCGTATCGTCGAATACATCGAATAGCTCATCCATCTTGCCCACTATATTTTGATGTGTTCTTGATGGTGGTCCTGACTATGTCTGAAGGTTACAGGGTTGGATTGTCTGAATGAACCTCCAGTAGTTTGTGGTGCCAGTATGGGATAGTGCCAGTGAATTTTCTTGTGTGTTGATGGGTTATTGGTGGCGGGAAGTGCCATCCCGCGGATTTTCCGAGTTTCGTTTCCACTTCAGGACTTTTATCGACGACATCATCTCTCCTCCATCTAACCCATCGCTGGCTTGTTGAATCGGAAGTCGCCTCCTACCAAAGGCAATGTAAGAATTTATGTCTGATCTAGGGTACCAGCTAAGGCTTTAGACCATACATCTAATTTGATTACGTCGCAGATGAATGCGCGATCGCCCGTCCAGGCTGGGCGCCTGGCTGCTCGTCTCGGCCGTCGACATTTCCACGCGACGCGCCCACAGCTGGGCGGCCACTACCCGGAGGGACCTCGCACCAGCATTCCCTTTGACCCGTTGAAGAAAGGCTTCGCATTGAAGTTCTGGGGGTTCTGCTGTGAGTACTGAGGCATTGTTGGAAAAAGAGCGCCCACTTACACATGACAGTAACGGGCTACGGGCTTCCTTATGTGATTGCGGGTGAGATTCGGACGTTTCATGATTTATCCTATTGTGCGAAACTGACCAGATCGATCTCCAGTGTGGCAAACCTACAAGAATCACTAGATTGTATGGGTCAGCAAGTGACGAGCAGGGTGGTGCGAGCGTGTGGTTTCTGTGAGGATTACTGCTGGATGACGAAGACGGCGATTGTTCACAGCGGATGGGTCCACTCAAATTGTACATTATATTGACTATTTTCATCCCACGCATTGGCTTGTAGTGCGTGAATCTGTTCAGGCGTCTTTCTGGAGTGCAAATCGGAGATTATTCATAATTAAATCCATCCTTTGTGCGAGTGTTTGAACCAAAAAGCTGCTGTAGAAGTAATTGGCTTTGCAGGTGGTTAGCTGATGAAAATCCTTTTACGACGTAGTTGATTTGAAACTACGACACATATCTCTTGGAGTTGACGGTGTTCGCCAGACAACTCCAAAGAGAATCCATTCAAATACGTTGCAGGGAAGACAACCTCCAAATCTTGACTCACGAGGGTGCATCCAGGAAATGCGGAACCTCAGGAACCTCCGATGTGCGGAGTGCCATTGGTCAGAGAACACCTCCATAGCCACCGCCTGGGACTCCTCCACGGATGACTTGATATGCGCGTTCGGACCGTCCGAGAAAGACCCATATATCACATTGAAGAGATGGATGTGCTCCCAGCCAAGAGGCCGGACGGAGACACCACCCAAGACGGAAGATAATCAAGAAAACGTGAGCACCATCGCGTCATGGGAGGCACCCTCACCATCACCCATTTTGCCTTGCGATCGGACAATCAGTCTGCATTATTTTGGAGATCTCAAGACAGCATGTATCGTGCTCGCTGGTGGAGATATTGTGCTGGTGCGAGAAGCACCAGGCCCAGGGGAGGAAGACATCGAGATTGTGGGCTCCGTCGATGCGGGCATCACCGCCGCAAGATGGTCCCCGGACGAGGAGCGATTGGCTCTCACCACCGAGGCCCAGACGTTGCTATTCATGACCAGACAGTTTGATGGCGCCGATGAGACGACCATGACCGAAGAGGATCTGAAAGTGTCCAAGCATGTCTCCGTTGGCTGGGGAAGCGCAGAGACACAGTTCAAAGGAAAACGGGCTAAGGCCTTGCGGGATCCGACCATGCCAGAGAAGGTCGACGAAGGACGCCTGAGCCCGCATGATCGAGGACAGGTCACAATCAGCTGGCGGGGAGACGGCGCGTATGTGGCCGTGTCGTCGATCCATGCCGGACAGCGGCGAGTGATCCGCGTGTACGACCGGGACGGTACGCTGGACAGCGTCAGCGAACCGGTTGATGGACTGGAGGGGCCCCTTAGCTGGAGACCGGCAGGGAACCTGCTGGCAGGCGTCCAGCGCTTCTCGGACCACGTCGATGTCGTCTTCTTTGAACGGAACGGGCTACGGCATGGGCAGTTGGACCTACGCCTCGATCAAGAAGCCATGGACAGCTGGGCCACAGCCATTGAGCTCGACTGGAATTATGACTCGACGGTGCTGGCGGTATCCTTTCGGGACCGAGTCCAGTTGTGGACGATGGGCAATTATCATTACTATCTCAAGCAGGAATTCCATATGATGTCAAGGCAAGATGCTTCGGCCGCAATATCAGTAACCTGGAATTCTACCTCTTCTCTGCGCCTCGCAGTCTCTTCGGACGGTATGATGAGAGGCCCGATGCTGGCTAGCTTTCGAATGGTCTGACGTGGTGTAGAATGCTCGAAAGCCCTCGATTACAGCTTCGCAACCGCTGCAGGATCAACTGTACCACCAAATGATCTCGGTATAGTCGCAGTAATCGACGGAGGTAAGAGTGCCCAACGACTGGAAGATCGAACCAAATCTGACGAGTGGCAGAGACGGTGAAGTTGAGCGCTCTAAGATCTGCTAATATACCGCCTCCGATGGCAGCATGCGAGCTCAAGGTACGGTCATCGGTGCGAGATGTGGCGCTCAGCAAGAGTGGAAGGCTGGTAGGAGTTCTTCGTTCTCAAGAGGTGGACGTTCTTGAATGGGACCCACTCGGTGCTATGGGAGCACCATATTCTCCACGTGGACAGCTGAACTTATCCACCGACTACCCGGATTCGTTTCTCCGGCAGGTTGTCTTTCTGGCGGAGACTGACTTGTTCATTCTATTGAATGGACCCGGTGGATCAATCATTGTCCAGTGCCGCCTTGATCAGCAAGGTCTCCAGTTCATCGGACCCATCGTTCAGTCACCATCTACGATCTTACGGATTGTACCACGGTCCGATCATCAAGCGTTGTGTTTCGAGGACAATGCGCACCAAGTGTACGACTGCCATCTGCCGAACGATCGAGAGAAGAGCTTGATCTGCCAATTCCCAGAAGCTGCCCCATGGTTCGACTGCATAAAAATCGGGAGCAAGGTAAGCTCCAAGGGAGCCTCAATCAAATGTATGGAGAACTGAACATCGTCAGACAATCGCGTTTGGCCTTTCTGCCAAAGGATCGTTGTATGCCAACAAGCGCCAACTCGCCAGGTCTTGTACTTCCTTCGTCGTTACCTCGCGACATCTTATCTTCACTACCGCCCAGCATCTGTTGAAGTTGGTACATTTAGCAGATGTGGATGGTATACAACCCTCCTAACACGTAGAAAGCATTTGCTGAATTTTACAGATCTGGCCATCCCGCAAGATCAACCGGAACTCGATGAACGATGTCGCAATATCGAACGCGGTGCAAGGATTGTCACGACAATGCCAACTGCCCTTGCTGTTGTGCTCCAGATGCCGAGAGGTAACTTGGAGACCATCTACCCCAGAGCGCTGGTGGTAGCTGGGATCCGGGACGCCATTGATCAGAAGGATTATGAGACGGCGTTCCGTGCTTGTCGACATCACCGGGTCGATCTGAATATTCTGCACGACCATGCTCCAAAACAATTTCTAGCCAATCTTGGGCTGTTCATCGACCAGGTCCAGAAGGTTGACTGGATTGACCAGTTTCTCTCGCAGCTTCGGTATATATTGAAGCCTCACCTGCTGCCACCAGCTATGATTCCGCTGACAGCTTGCTAGAGAGGAGGATGTCACTCAGACCATGTACAAAGAAACAGCACCGGCGAAGATCCAGGACCAGGCTAATGAAGTTATGGATAAAGCTCCTGGCCTCAGTAACGGCATTTCCACTACCTCTTCAGGGAAATCCAAGATCAACATGATCTGTGATGGGTTTCTTGCGGTCTTGGCAGATCGAATGCCTAAACATCTTCAGAACCTCGTGACGGCATATGTTTCCAAGTCTCCTCCAGATATCGATGCTGGCCTCACCGCTATCGCCAAGCTGCAAGGTAAGGTTCGATCCGTCAGCAACGCGTGGAGCCCCATGCTAAATAACTTTAGTCGACTCGCCAGACATGGTGGACGCAGCAATTGAGCACATCTGCTTTCTATCTGATGTCAATAAACTGTACGATCATGCGTTAGGACTCTACAATCTTGATCTTGCATTGCTCATAGCACAGCAATCACAAAAGGTAATTGGCCCAGGATGTTGATCGACGCCCGCTGATGATTTCAGGATCCCCGAGAATACCTTCCCTTTCTTCAATCTTTACAGCAACTGCCCACTACAAGAAGGCTGTTTACTATCGATAACCACTTGGGTCGATACAACAAAGCCTTACAGCACCTCCACGATATGAACGTGTTTGATGAATTCAAGAACTATATTGTGCGCCATCAGCTGTTCAAAGCGGGACTGGAGTTATACAGATATGAGTCGGAACGGTTTAATCAAATCATGACCTTGTACGCTGAGCATCTCGATCAGCTCTCTCAGTTCAAAGAAGCCGGCATAGGTGATTGCCCCAGTTATCCAACGTCACTTTATGTGCTAATTTCTTTTCAGCATACGAATTTGTCGGACTTTGTTATCGAGCCATGGAGGCATATCGTGCCGCAGGGTGTTGGCGGGAAGCCCTTTCGTGTGCTGGGCAAGCGTGCATACCTAACCCACAGCTCCAATCGCTAGCAAAAGATCTTGCGGATTCACTATATGAACACAAAGACTATCTCTACTCTGCTCAACTGTATTGCGAGTACCTCAACGATGTCGAGACCGCCGCGCGGGTATACTGCAAGGGCCTTTTCTTTGCCGACGCCATGCGGCTAGTTGTCTTTCGGGGAGACCATCGTCTCCTGGAAACAGTCGTCGACCCAGGTCTGGCCGAATCCATGGCGGAAACGACCGAGTTATTAGCAGAATGCAAGGGCCAGATCAACGCTCAAGTTCCAAGATTGCATGAACTGAGAGCCAAGAAAGAAGAGGATCCCTGTATGTTTTTCCTCACCCGCTTCTCGATCATTACTGAGAACTATATACAGTGGCCTATTTTGAGGGTGACGCTCCAGGTGACGTTCCCGATAACATCTCTGTTGCCGCCACCGACACGTCTACGTCGGCCTCACTGTTTACACGCTATACGAACCGGACGGGCTCGATGAACACCCACACATCGCGAAGGACATCCAAGAATCGACGGCGCGAAGAGCGGAAGCGTGCACGAGGCAAGAAAGGCAGCATCTACGAGGAAGAATATCTGGTCAATTCGATCCGGCGACTGATTGAACGAGTCAACAGCGTGCGGGATGAAGTCCGACGACTTCGCGAGGGGTTACTTCGACGGCGGATGTGGGCTCGTGCCGTTGCGGTCGAAAGGGCCATGCAAGAGGTGGTTGATCTCTGCCAGGGCTGTGTCGAAGAAGTCTTTGCAGCTGCACCGGATGACAAAGATCTTGCTGAGAAAGTCGAAGTTGATGAGTCGCTTCTTCCACCAGGCAGTGGGATGGACTCGGCGAGGCACCAAGAGCTACCAGTCGTTCTTCCTTTTGAGAAGCTGGCGTTGCTGGACTCTTAAGCCAGGAAGAATCAACCACGATTTGCCCCTTGATCAGGCGGTCCATACTGCAGGTCCCACAACTTGAACCATCATTCTCATCATCGTTTCTTTTGCACTACACCACATCCGGTGTCACAGGCACTGTTCGAAACATCATGTCTGGATTGGATTTCCCTTTTCGTCTATCAAATGCTGCTCTGTCGCCATTGGACCCTCGCCGACACTGGTCAAGATCACACTGCCGACACCTTCCCTCACAGTTTGAGCGACCTTCTCATCAAGCGACTCCAGATCCTTCGTCGACGCTGCTGACCATCTCGAATCTTCACTTTTCGAACTCCCTAACAATCCCTTGAAGACGCCCAGCACTCGCTCCTTATTCTCTTCGAGATAATAAACCACCGCATTCGGCCCCGCATCAAACGTATACGCCGCCACCGTCTCCCCCGCGACCTCGTTGATCCTCTCGACGATCCTAATCGCCGCTCGACTAACATCATTCAAGTAAAAAATGGGCGGATCGGTATCGAGACAGGTGGCATGGAAACTATTGCTATCCTTCATTGTGATACGAGCAAACGTTGCAAAGTCTCTTTCCAATATGGCCTGTTCCATGCTCTGCATCCGCGCAGGTACAATCTCTTCCGCTCGGGCTTTGAACAACGCCGAGGTAGCCACCGTGGCTTGCATACCCGTCGTTGAACTCACGCCCTTTTTCTCAGCCGACACCACGAGGATCAACGCTCGCATATTCGGCCAGTGTGACCGGAGTGCGACCTCCTCCGCGACACTATCCGAGCCATCCTCCTGCGTACCCATCCGCCAGGCGACATATCCGCCGAACAAGCTTCGACATGCAGACCCAGACCCCTGGCGAGCGATGCGACTCAATTCGGTCGATGAATGGGGTAACTCGAACAAGTCCGCAATAGCACGGACGAAAGCCGCGAACCCAGCCGCAGAACTGGCCAGTCCCGCAGCCGTCGGGAAGTTATTCACGGAGACGACTCGAAGGGGGTAGGTGGATAACTTGGGGACGGAGGGCTCCAAGCTCTCGAGATGAGCACGTAAGGATCGTAAAGAAGTGATGCATGCTTGGATTCGAGATGAAGAGATGTCTTGTGGCACGGAATTGAGGATGAGTGTATCGGGCCCGTGGAAAGTCGAGGAACAGCTTGCCGTGGTGTGCGTGCGTAGATCGGACTGAGAGAGAGTAACGCTCAGAGAGGAGTTGGTGGGCAGATTGAGCTTCACGTCGCGTTTGCCCCAGTATTTGATGACGGCGATGTTGACGGGAGCGGTGGTGCTCGCTCGGTAGATCTCGGTGTCTGCCATGACTTGAACATCCAAGATGTTATGCTCAGTCGCTTGCTGTTTGCCGTTCGAGCTTTGATTCTAGTTAAGCTTGGAGCTTTGTCTCCTAGCGGGATGTCGTCGGATCATGGTTGTTCCCTCCCGGCGCATTAGGAGTCTATCGTCTCTTGAAGCTTTAGAAAAATCTAGAACCATTCCTAAGTTACGAGTGGATATATCTCTCCACATATAGAAAGAAGATGGACCCAAACAGCAAGCAATCATCATC
>QQTW01002134.1_pt1 | contig 14236 bp, 10 predicted proteins | sample 1904831 | NCBI WGS metagenome assembly QQTW01 (sample SAMN09435610, study PRJNA476489) | Subsurface metagenome, whole genome shotgun sequencing project. | reverse complement strand
GCGTCACGCTCGTTCGTGGCAACCACGAGTCAAGGCAGATCACTCAGGTGTATGGCTTCTACGAGGAATGTCAAACGAAATATGGCAATGCCTCGGTGTGGAAGGCGTGTTGTCAGGTCTTTGACTTTCTCGCTCTTGCTGCCATTGTTGATGGCAAGGTTCTCTGCGTGCACGGTGGCTTGAGCCCGGAGATAAGGACCCTGGATCAGATTAGAGTCGTGGCAAGGGCGCAGGAGATTCCACATGAAGGCGCATTCTGTGACTTGGTCTGGAGCGATCCCGAAGACGTTGATACGTGGGCTGTTAGCCCGAGGGGAGCAGGGTGGCTCTTTGGAGATAAGGTGTCTTCAGAGGTAAGCATCTCAATTGACTCCTCAGGTTACTCTGAACGACCGGTCTAACATAGGGTCAGTTCAACCACGTTAACGGCCTACAACTGATTGCACGAGCGCATCAACTAGTCAATGAAGGCTACAAGGTATGGCACAAATTTCATCATCATTCACCCAATCAGCCTTGGAACTCTTCTTGTAATATGCCCTTGCAAATAACTCAACTCACCGCTCGTAGTATCACTTTAAAGACAAGGACGTTGTTACGGTCTGGTCGGCACCAAATTACTGCTACCGATGCGGCAATGTCGCATCCATCATGAATCTTGCCGAAGATCTCAATCCTGCATTTACGATTTTTAGCGCGGTTCCTGACAGTCGTCGGGCTGTTCCACCAGGACGTGGGGCTCGGGGAGAGTACTTCTTATGAAATGTTGCTCATGACAAGATTCATTTCCCGTGCCTGTGCACCAGGGGGCTTACGAAGAGATGGTTCACTTTTACGAAGCCAAGTACTGACGCAAGAAATACGAACTCTGAGGCGCCTATGGCGTGAATGAAGAGTTCGCTCAACGATGCGCTCTTTGGCCAGCTTATGGAACTGAGCATACGTGTGCAGATCCGAAGGGACGCGGGTTGCTTGCAGTGGAATCGGACAAGAATCATCGTCTTGGAAGGCGCTTATACGGCGTGAGACTCGGGAACCTTACTTGCTGTTACGAGGATGACATTACTCGCGAACTCGAGCTGTATCATCTCTGGAGTCAGGCACGATCTGAAGTCGATGAATTGTATACCCAGAAACGTGCGCTTACGCTTTTGGAATTCTTCGCGTCCGACACTGGGAGGGCAGTCGTCTTCTGTCCTTGTTTGCGTTACGGACCTTGCTGCTTTGACCTCTTTACCTTCACTTGGTTCCTGTTATAAATGCTAGTGGGTGCACAGTACTCTCTATTGGGTCAGTAAGTGGCGCTTCACATGGTTCGGTGCGATACGTGCTTGCTCTCAGGAATCATTGTTCTCATAACTACCCTTCACACATATGTGGCTGCTGATGCATTATTGACATCCTAAGCAAGTTTTTGCAAGCCCAGTCTCCGGCCGCTGCCGCTCTGTGTTTCCTGCTGCAAAAGCTACCCTTCGAGCTGAATCTTGAACATTAATCTATGACCTAGGCTGCTCTTGTTCTCTCGGCATAAAGAGAGATTGGCCGAATTGCTAATTACTATGTAGCTGACACGGCTAGAAGCGACCACAGCTGAGAGGAACCAGACACTTCACACTCCAAATGATGACAGCCGATATGCGACAGCATATAATGCTGGTAAACAGGCACCACCCATCATGAGATGGGTGTCATGCATGTCGCCGTCCGTATACATCAAGATAATGAATGTTTGACCGGCGGAAGGCCGCCGCGCATGAGATTGGTCAAGTTCTGTAAACAAGCAGTGACCCGCCCGGGTGTTGAATGCGGTGTGAAAGAGGGATGGGCACGTACAATGAACCTGCTATTCGAAGGGACTGGCCTAAGGAGGAAAGTTCTCTTTTGTCATTCCCATCAGAGAAGATTCGAGATGCTGTAAGTAAGTTCCCTCGCTCCAAAGTCTGATTTCGTCTATATCATCCACATTCCCACATCAGCTTCTCCAACTCAAAGCACTCACCCACATCGTCGTCGTCTTTATGGTATCTCAAGGTACTTATACAATAATGGTCTCAGGGTGTGCAGCTTTACTAACAACATTAGACGATATGGGGGATCTAAAGACCGATGAAAAACAGCCGCTGGCCACGACGTCGCTGGACATGACTCCATCGCTAGGAGCTCTCCAAAGCAACGAACAACGGTTGGTGTTAGACACGATAGCACAGGTTCGAAAATGCGGTCTTGAGAGCATCCTGTCGCTTCCCCAGCTTGTGGTATGCGGCGACCAGAGTGCCGGCAAGAGCTCTGTCCTTGAGGCTGTGACTGAGATCCCGTTCCCACGAAACGACAATCTATGCACGCGCTTTGCCACAGAAATCATCTTAAAGCGTGCACCTACCGACTCCCTGACCATCAAAGTCATTCCGGACAACGATCGATCTGCGGCAGAACAGGAGCAGATCCAAGGCTTCCGGCAGTACATCACCGACTTTGAAGAACTTCCAACAGTAATGAATGAGGCTATGGTTGTCATGGGACTCGACACTTCTGATTCGAGCAACATCAATAGAGCATTCGCGAAAGACGTCCTCAGCATCGAGATTGAGGGTCCTTCCAGGCCGCAGCTGATCTTGGTCGACATTCCCGGCCTCATTCAGAACGAAACCAAAGGTGTGACTGAAGCCGATATAGAGCTCGTCAGTAGCATCACCCAACATTACATTTCTCAACCCCGAACCATCTGTCTCGCCGTCATATCGGCGTTGAATGACTATGCCAATCAAGGCATCCTGCAGAGGGTCAGAAAGGTTGATCCAGAAGGAGACCGAACTCTTGGTATCATCACGAAGCCGGATCGGCTCGAACCCGGTTCCGGTAGCGAAAAGGCGTTCCTTGAGTTGGCTCGCAACAATGACATCTTCTTCAAGCTCGGCTGGCATGTGCTCAAAAACCGCAAGTTTGAAGAGAGCAGTTACTCTTTTGAGGAACGAAACGCTTCAGAGGCAACCTTCTTCCGCAAGTCTATATTCAAAGAGCTACCCAGGGGATCAACCGGCATCGATGCCTTGCGGAGTCGGTTGAGTCTACTTCTCTTCGAGCATATCAAACAAGAGCTACCAAACCTTCAGATTGACCTTGAGCAGGCGTTGACTGAGACGAGTGGCCAGCTAGCCCTCATGGGAGTCCGTAGAACTACCCCACAAGAGTGCCGAGGATTTCTGACCAAGCTCAGCCTGGAGTTCTACGAGATCTGCAAAGCAGCAGTCAACGGTTCTTACGAGGGTGAGTATTTCAGATCCAGCACAGACTATGAGTTTCTTCCGGAGTCGCCACTGGCGCGCCGAAGACTTCGGGCGATGGTGCAGCACATGAATACCAGCTTCGCATCGAATATGCGCACTCAAGGTTACCGCTACTTCATCAATCTAGACCATGAGGATCCGTCAGATGATGACGTTACTTATAGTAGGCTCATCTCAATTCCAGCGACAGGAAAACTCTCTCGTTCCCAGGCAATTCGATGGGTCAAGCAAGCGCTTATCAGAAGTCGCGGCCGGGAACTCCCGGGAAATTTCAATCCTCTCCTCATCGGCGAGCTACTTTGGATCCAATCGACAAAGTGGAAAGCGTTGGCTAAGGCGCATACCGAGTGTGTTTCCGAAATCTGCACTCAGTTTCTTGATGCCCTTCTCGTTGAAAAGTGTCCTAAAGATATCGAGCCGCGCATTCGGGCATTTTTGATTCAGAATGTGCTTAGACGCCGGAAGGAAGCCGCGTTTCAAGAGCTTGAGCTTTTGATAGAGGATCTCAATAACTTTCCGATCAATTATAATCATTACTACACTGAAACCATCAAGAAGCGCCAGCGAGAGAAGGAAACGGCCCGCTTTCAAGAGTCGATCGACCAAGCAACAGCACACACTCATCTTCCAGGATGTCATTCGACTCATACGTCTGCTAGTGTCGATGTGGCCCAGGCCATCAATCACTACTACGCCCAGGGCGACGAGCAAGGCGGCATGGATGACCACAGTTGTGAAGACATCCTCATATGTCTCCTGGCCATTTACAAGGCATGTCCAAACGTCCGTCAAAAATATTAAGACATCTAAAAGACGCTAATCATCCTCCACGTTAGGTCACACTGAAAACCTTTATCGCGAACGTCACCACCCAAGTGATTGAACGCCACATCATTCGCGATCTTGAGAAGATCATCTCGCCCATCGCCGTTGGCAATCTTTCCGATGCCGAAATCGAAGCTATCGTGGCCGAGCCCGCGACGGCGAAAAATCAGCGCCTTTTCTTGGAGGACAGAGTGGCCAAGCTAGAGGAGGGACAAGAGATCCTAAGGAACGTGATGATGAATACCAGCGTGTAGACGGATGGATGGCAGTATGAAGCCGCACGAAGAGTCTCAGGCGGTAGAGTAGCATCTCATGTAGATAGAGGTGAAGACGCTTGCCGAGAAGGCTGTTGCGCGCGATAATTCATAGAGCATGGGCGTCCGGTGGCGGCCACATTAAATATGCCTCACAGCCTTGATGTGAGGAGCATACATCACGCTTTGTGGGGCCGCTTAGTGGGCGTCTACGCTAAACATACATTCGGCTCTTTGACGAGTATGATCACGCAATCATTGTCGCTGTCGCTTTCGCTGTCGCTGTCGAGTTCGTTTGTTTGAGTGTCAGCTTATGAGCTGTCCTGATTGCCGATTCCACTATATTGGCTGCTAGCGGCGAGGTTTTTTTGACCTTTTTATCATTTGATTGATGAATGCCTGACCTGAAAAGAGATCAGCAATGTCAGATACCGTGCGTTGAATGTATGTGCAAGAGTACATTTATGGAAATGTTCTGCTTAATAAGCACCTGTGACGGGTTATCTTCCTGGAAAATGCCCAGATTTAGTCCTCCAATTGTTCGCCCCGCAATACGCCGATTGTGCGCCCAGGTCGAGCCCGGTGGTGATCGTCCACTCGAGCGGGCAGCCCTCGATCCGCTGGGCGATCTTAAGCAGTCCGGATGACGCTTGAGGGTGGCCACACTGCAGAGGCTCCGGCCCATCGGGCGGCGGTCCTGGATTACGCTGCGGCGGGGGCAGGCATAGAGGATTTGGGTTGTGACCGGGGTTCTTTTTTTCTTGCATCTTTGAATAAATTAATTAATTGATGCATGAAAAGTGATTGAGAGACTCTTGCATTAAGAAAGAGATGAATGACCACATCATGAAGCTCTCCGCGTGATTCATGTTATATAAGTAGATAGATATTAATTATCACTGCTTACTATCTATCTATCTACTGACTTGCTACTGCTATGTGAATGAAGTCAGAGGTCCACCATTTAATCACGATAATAGCGAAACTGTACGAGTATGCAACATGGAGGAGAAAGAATTCGCTCAGTCCTAAATAGAGCACTTGTTGCTTGTTCTCTCTCGTGACTTGCCACGTATATAAACGTCGATAGTTCAGCAGTGGTTACTCAAGTGGAGAGCAGTGAGAAGATATACATCTACTCTATCTACTACTACTGTCACTACCTCACACTCAAAGCCCACCGATATCCATCTTTAGCACATCCAGTATCCTCCGATCGATTAACATCTCATCCTTACGCCTGCTTTCGCCATCCTCTCCCTCGGCACTCATTTCCGGTTTCGCCACGCCTTCAGCCTGCGCCAGCAACTCCTCTAGCTCTCGCGCCTCTGCCTCGGACTGAGCAAGGTAGGTTTCTTCGAGCACGAAACCCCCAGGGAGCGCTGTCGGAGGCTCTGACAATACGTATATTGTCGGAAACTCAAGCACGACGCGATCTCGAAGGCATGTGAGCAGCGTGTCGGTTGGAGGGATAGGAATGAGAACGTAGGAAGATGTGCTGGTGTGGGGCTTCAGAAGGTAGTAGTGTAGAGAGAGCACATAGGAGCGGTCGGAGGCCTTCGAACCGGAGCTTTCTTTGGATGTCGGCTTATTGTTGACAGCAACTTGATCAGGTGGCTGTGATGCTTCGGTTGCAGGGACGGAAGGCGACGATGCCAATGCTGGCTTAGAACGATCGATAGACTGGCCTTCAGTCGAAGCTATATCGAGATGCTCCTTCGTTTGAGTTGGGACATCCTCGCCACGTTCGTCTCGCTCCCGCGAATCTTTGGTTTCGGTCGAGTCACCGGACACTGGAAGACTACGATGCGGCTGTAGCGGTTTGGAGGGGAGCTGCGGTCCCTCTCGGCCGCCTCCTCCTTTCCCACTGCGTCTTTTTGGCTTGCACTCGTCAGAACGCCCAGGGTTGGTCCGAGATTCGAGCCTTGCAGTCTCGAGTTTCCGCTTCTCTCCACGCCTCTGGGAGAGAATCTCAGCGTATGCATCGCACAGGGGAATGCTTTCTCTGCATTGTTTCAGCTCGTGTTCACCATCCGGATGGATCCACTCCACGGTCCAGACGATTTCTTTGTGTCTAAACAACGTCAGCATAATACTATAGTAGTAACAACAGGCCGCTCACTTGCTATTCCAACGCGTCTCATTGACCTTTTGTCTGGTCATCCCCACCGGAGCCCTATCCACAATCACCCTCGACCAGGTCAACCGCTTTTGCAGACTGCCGATCGGATCGGCGAGTCGTTTCGAACTTCTGCCGCCGCCGTGCAGCCTCATATCGACATTCTGCCTCCCAGCCCTATCCAGGGCCCGCTCGACGCCCGTCAGAAAGTTGTAGTCGTGATCGATGCCGGCCGGCGTGACGAGCTGGCTCTTCTTCACATATGCGGTGGGATCGCGCTTGCCCGAGCACTGCGACCATTGCTGGTGTCGCTTGTAGCAGGGCAGCGAGCATGTCCTGGTCGCGCATCGCGGGCAGCGGTACCGCGGCTTTTGGTTGTTGCTGCGGGTGGGATTGGGTGTCAGTTGCTCTTCTGTCGCAGGTGCGAAAGATGTAGGCTGGCTTACCAGATGCTGCACAGCTCGTTCAGCAGCGGCTGCTGTTGCTGTTGCTGCATTCTTGGCAGTTTCGTGATGGTCGTCGTTACCCGACGCGGCTCGATACGGGGGCTTTTTTTCTCCGCTCAGACCCTGATGCTGAGAATGCGCGACAACCGGATCCTTCGTCTGCCCACTCAAATCCTCACAGTATACACATGAGCGTCCTTGTCGATAATCAACCGCCGATCTTGCGATAAGGCAGCTGAAGAGTGATGTGCGCAGAAGAAAGCATGTCAGAGGGCTACGGCTGTTGTACCTCCCGCAAAGCGAGTACTTGTTCCAAGGTTGAACCATGGTTCTATGTTGCTCGGTGCGGTGGTCCTTCTCCTGCTGACTTTCTACGCTTCTGATACTGTATGTATATCGCGAATCTTGTCGCAGGTATTATTATCTTTCTCACTCTTTACATATAGCGATGATCCCCGAACGTGTGAAACTGCGCTGGACGGCTGAGGTCAGCTTGAGCCGAGATCGTCTCCTCGGTTGGGGTGCAAACGTTGTGCCGTTGGAGCGGACACACGATTACCATAAACGTCCGCCAAAAGCAACGGTTCTTCGTGCAAAAGCCCGCTGTGGCGCCTGGCTGGGTCAAGAGCTCCGAAAGAAGAACGGCTTCGAGCCGGAAAAAGAATCACGGCGTCTTGAACTGTAAATGGTGTCGAGACGAGGCCAGGGATGGCAAGAAACAGCTCGTCTCATCCAGGGCTTCTGTCACGTTCGCTCTCTTCCAAACTGCTTGATGAGCACGGGATGGACCGTGATTTGGTAACTTTTTACATACTCATATCATCATTTTCTCGAAATCCTCCCGCCGGTTGCAAGCCACTATCGGGCCAAGAGGTCCCATAAACGGGCCATCAACAAGGGTCTTTGCATACGGACCTCATCCGCAAGCCATATTGGGAGCAAACGCGGGACCGGAGGCGGGCTGAGTCCGGATCACAGTTCTTCGCCGTCAACCCGCTTCCGGACGTCCAGTATCGTCTTCGCCGCATCAGAGTCAGTCGCGGGCAGAACAGGGCTACGCGCTCTTCCGGACAGTACCAACAGGTACGGAGTATCTGCAGGCCAGACATCACGGTGCAGCAATTGCTGAATCAGATGAGGAACCCGTCATCAAGAATTCCCTGAACGGGAGCAGCATCCTTCTGTGCCGGGTGCGAAACCGAAAGAATGGACAGACTGCAGATCAACCGGCCTGCCGCTTCAGTTCAGCGCCGGGTATTGGACTATCTCCCAAGGAGAATCGCAGTGCGAAAGAATCTGCCAATTGAGCTTTCGCGATAATAGGCCACTACCGGCGCTGTTATCAAGAACGTTGTTTCTCGAGTTACTCGCTTCTTCCAACAAACCTCAAGCCCTCATTGCGAAAGCAAGAGCCAAGACGACAGCCAGGGCCAGGCTGCCGACGGTCACTGCTCGACGATCGTGATTCCCGCTAGAGCGGGGCACCGGCGCAAGCCCGGGGACCCCTGCCGGGACAGCTGCAGGCAGCGTGCATAAGCAATTTGCGACCGCGCATGAACAGAGGAAGCCACTGCTGGTCCGGAACCGACCGCGCGGAAAAGCCAAGGTCGTCCTACATGATCGGGACCTTTGCACGCACGTTCGTTCCGTTCGCACAACCGCCTCGTATGTACATATGCAGCGTTGTTCACATTCTAGGCACAACGCGTTTTCGTCGGACATGAGCGTAGCGATATCAGAGTTCCCATCGGGACACAGGATCCAGCCTTCATACGAGTCCAACTCTGAGATGAAACAAATCAAAGCTGATTGTGACTTTAGAGTTTAGAGAGGAATCCCAAACGACGGCGTCGCTAGGGCAATCGAGGCCGCCGTCCCGCGACAAGCCTCAACGGGTAGGGACGCCCGCCAGACGCTGAATCAGTGACTCTCCACCACTTCCCAGCGGATGTCAACCGATGCAAGCCAACCGGCAAGAGTTGATGACTTCAGACGGCGCGGACGACGGCAACAACGCAAGTACTGTATCAATCATATGGGCCTAGCCCGTTTGTAATCTCTTCTCTGCTCTGTCGGACCAGTCTGATCACTGCCGTCGCAACCCTTGGACCCGTGCGAGGCTGACGTAGCGATAGCTGCGATATGCACAGGAACGGGCAAAGCCATTCCGATGTTTTGGGAACGGCGAGCGCCTGTTGCAGCTTTTACATCATATCATGTACGGATCGCGATCCATTATCATATTCGAGGCGTTATATTATTATTGGTTGCGAGGTAGTTACAACCAACGCGTTAAATCCATTTGGCATGCATTCAATCCTGAGACTCGAGACTCCGTACTCCCACAAATGCCATCCTCGGTCGCTCATCGATTCGGCTGGCCAAAGGTTCGTGCCGAAGCGACCGAGATGTGAATCGTTTGCGTCGCGAGCGTGTGCAGTCGGCTCATTGGCCACGGAGGTTTGGCGGCGGATGCCGACGCCCCAATGGTGGGCGAGTGGTGCCCACCGTCGAGCCCAAGCTGGCAGAAGGGCACCGCCGGGGAATAGGGGTCTCCACCCCCAATCTGCCACAAGCTTCCCGCGCCCATGGGGCAGTGGGGCGCCCGCTGCACACGGACCACTCTGCACTCTGTTTCCGCACCTGGGCACCCACACCCAATTTATGCAGTCACGGAGTACCTTTTCCACACCCCCCCCCATGCGACGCCCAGTCTTAACCGCATTCGGCGCGATCTCGACGGCGCGACCCCCCTGGTCCTTGAAGGCCACTAAGGCTTGAGGTCTGGGCAGGCACACGGGCAAAACAAGACTGTAACTTTGTACCCGCAATCTCGACAGAAGCAAGAGGAGGAGCAGCAGTGACGGGATGGGAATGGCTGCCCGATGCTTGTCGCAGCTCTCGGTTTGAAAGACGGAGTAATCTCCTCCTCTTCCTCTCTTCTCTCTTGTCTCTTCTCTCTCTCCGCGCCAATACTCCTTCCCCTCCACCAGGCTGGATATCTCGGTCTTCGAAGAAGGGTGTCTGCCGTCACGGAGTAGCGCGCCTTGCCGACATTCTCCTTGTTCACTACACACTCGCTCAAGAAGTCGATAGCTATCAGGCAGTCGGACCGGCCGTTGACTGTGGCTCGCGGGCTGCATGCAAGATCAAGTTCCCTAGGACACTTCCCTCTACATTCGATGCTCGTTTGAACTCTCGGGACCTACACTCTGCATTTGCTGGCTTCTGTCGGCTTCGTCAGTGCAGCTGAAGCATCGCCGTCCCGCCAGTCTGACCGAATCCGCAATGGCGCCCTCACTCACCTTGCGTCCTCGGACCAACGATGGTCGTCCGCCGACCCGCGACCAGGTAGACACCAGTCTCATCATCCCGAGCAGGACCTCTTCTCTTCACTCCCGCATCACTCAGCCTCTGTCGACGACGTTGACGGTCAAGAGCGGACAGCGGATGCCCAAGACGTTGACACATGCCTACATGGTGTGTGGTGTCGGACGGGAGCCGTCGCAATGGGTCAAGGCTCCAGCTCCGAGCCAGGGCAAGATCGGACACATGAAGGGTGCTGTCGGACAGTTCTGGCTTCCCGAGATTCTGGGGAGCAGCCCGAGGCTGGAACAGGATCACGAGATTGCCAGGTCGTTGTATGCTGCTATGAGGGTGAGTTTGGATGAGCTCAGTCTAGGACTGAACATGTTACTGACATCATCTGGCAGGCCTGTTTCCCTCACGATGTGGAGATCTGCACCGGAAAGAGCCAGCCTCACTGCGTGCATCATTCGTTCGTTCTGCAGCAGGACTCTTCCCACACTCTGTACGGCATTGCCCTGCGCGTCTGGTCCAGGGCCGACGACAAGAGAGCCGAGACGATCCGCGACCTTCGCAAGAGGACCGAACCGGACTTCTACGACTCGTCAGACGAGACGTACTGGATTCCATACTGCTTGAGCTTCCTTTCCCGATATCCGTTGTACAACCTGCTCGGCGATTATCTTCGCGGCATGTGGATCCACTGGAACAAGGCGACCAACCTCTTCCACGCCGAGGAGGTGTCACGCATCCTCAGTTTCCCGGCTCCCAGACTCAATGACCTGGTCAGGATAGACATGAAGGACTACGCCTTGTGCTACCAGTTCCCCTCGTCCCCTACCGGGTTCCAAAACTTCGCCATGTGGCCCCTCTTCATGTGTCTGTCCATCCCCAACATCGTCGGCGTCCTCGAGGCTGCGGTTTCTCCGACGCGACGCATCATCTTCGTCAGCCACTATCCGGCCATGCTCACAGTCGCTGCCGAGACGGTCCGATTCTGCGTGCGCGTGTACGAATGGAGCGGTCTCTACGTGCCGGTCGTGCACGCCAGGTACGCCAAAGAGCTCGTTCAGGAGCCCGGCCCATACATTCTCGGCGTGACGGCCGAGTGTCGCTCGCTCTTCACGGCGCCGCCGGATGCCTTGGTCATCGACCTGGACCGCAACTTCGTGCTCACATCTTGCCCGCCGACAGTCCTTTCGCCGGGTCAGCGGACAAAGATGATCAACAGGTTGAGTCAAGCGCTGAGCGGCGAAGTGTCACCGTCTGGTGTGCCGCAACACCTCCGTGCGGCCTACGGTGGCGGCAAGCTTATTCCCGCCGGACAAATCATTGTCATGCGCGGCGAGGTGGAGAGCATTCAAGACCCTGGTTGGTGGAACCAGGATGCTGTGATGAGTGTCATGGATCACGTATGCGAGAAACTGGTAAGTCCCGTGTTCGTCTCTGAGTATATTGTGATATGCTAACGTCAGTAGGGACGAAACACCGGAATGAAAGCGATTTTTGGCGGAGCAGTAAAGAAGCCATTGATGACCAAGGTGTCGATGAGACATCTCAACGAGATCGTGCGCGAGCGCAACCAATACTCCCGAGACGCCATGGAGGCCTGGCAGGACTTTATCAACCTCAAGGGCAGAATGGACACGGAGTTGTCCAAGGTCACGAAGCGAAACAACTTCCTGGTCGAGGAGCTCGAGAGCTGGAAGCAGCAGTTCCTCAAGTTCCAGGCATTCGCGGAACAGCTCACCAAGGAGACGCAAGAGCTCAAGATCAAGATCGAGAACCACAAGCGCGAGAACCGCCGTCTCATGGCGCTCATCGACCAGCACAAGGACGACACCGCTCGTCTCACCGTGCGTCTGTCCGGCACCGAGAAGCAGCGCGACGACGCGCTCGAGGCGCTCGTGCTGCAGCAGGAAATCGCAGAGGAGCTCGAGCGCGAGAGGAAGCGCAACACCAAGGAGATCTCGGCGATGCGGCAGACCAAGGCCACCATCCAGCGCCAGAGGGACGAGGCCCAGCGCGTCGTGCTGCATCTGCGCGCGTTGATCGACGGCCAGGCCCACCACATGGAGCACATTGTCAAGTCGCTCAGCTCCGCCCCGGAGCTGTCAGAGTACATCGAGCAGGGCTTCGAAGACGTGCCCGAAGAGCAGGACGAAGATGCCACCCCTCGACAGGAATCTCCAGTCGACAGCAGGGACCAGTCCGAGGTCGGCACCATCCGCGGTGTCGACGGCGTCAACTCTCGACTCGATTCACGAACAAGCACTCTGGACGGCAAGCATCTCGACGGCGAAGACGTCAGCCCAGACATGGAGTCCCAGCTGCTCAAGAGCCCCCTCGCGACACGCAAACGCCACTCCAACCTCAGCATGGTCGACGTCGCCGACCGCCACCTGCGAGACAAGACCGACGCCATCGCGTACATCATCCGCAACATCTCGGAGCAGTGCGCCGCCGCCGTCGAGGGTCTCGACCTGGCGCGCCGCGCCGACGAAGACGACGCGCACGCCGACAAGCGCAAGGCCGGCCACGGCCACGGCCGCGGCCACAGCCACGACCAGCAGTCGAACCAGAGCGGCAGCGAGTACGACGACGAGCCGTCCAGCTTCCTGCACCCGGAGCAGGCCTCGAGCATCCCGCCGACGCCCGAGCTCGAGCACAACCGCTCCAGCACGTCCATGTCGATGACCAGCTCCTCGACGACCCCCGAGCGCGCCACACACTACAAGCAGGACGAGCGCGACATTCCGACCAAGATCGTCGAGCACGAGGACGCCGGGTTTGATGCCGGCCGGCGTGGCGGCGCGGCTGATATCGATGGCGAGCTTGCCGCCCACGAGGACGGCACTATCAATAAGGTCCCGCAGACGCTCCGTCGGCCGGCTCATGCTGCCCACATCACCAGGCTGACGTCTGCATAAGCAAGAGATGCTGTAGCCTTGTCACCCGGAGTTCGATTCGTTTCATCGCGTGTTCGACACGGTACGATCAGAGGAGTCAGTTTCGGTCTCTTGGGATCTTCCCCCGTCTCATCTGTTTCTTTTGTTCCAATTTCTTCCCATGTGTCAGATCTCGGATTCCCTGGTCGGCGTTTCCTGTTGGGGGTTGGCTCCTTTCTACCATCGACACCGTTGAGTGGCTGTCGGGGATTTTTGACATCTGTCACATGCGCTTCTTGGCTAGTAGCTCGCTGCTTCCCCCTTGTGCACTCCTTTCTGGTGGGACGTCCCTTTATTAGCTTCCTCCGTCCCTTGCTACTGTAATGATCAGTGACACCTCCGTCTTCTCTGGCATCTAGCCTTTGGCTCTCCGGCACTACTGTGCTTTTGTGGATAGATAGACCATGAGACGCGAGGATAAAAGAAATTTACTTGCAGAATCAGATGGACCGTGTGTAGGTCGATGTTTACTTTCTGTGACTAATGCTCAACATGAAATCAACCCATCCGTAAATGACAGAATCAGGTATTTAACTGACTAGTATTACAGATATTAAACCTACGCACGCTCTTGTTTAAAGTTTTCAGCCTTATCAGATACCTACCTAAAGGCATTAACCGTCTCTGAGGCTATCATGTCATAGCATCTTGATTTCTCGGTGAAAGGATTAGCTACAGATGAAGTTTTCAGTTATTTATTTCCCGTTAGCTTAAGCTCTCACTCTTATGAAAACCATCAAACATATATATATGAGCATTAACGCGAAGCCCCACACATATCTTAACATGCCTTTTTTTCATTTGTGCTTCCGTTTTGATAAAACTTGGTACATGCTTCTACAGCTAATAACTTCCCCACGCTGCATGACACTCAAGCTACTCCATACCTTTTGAGAAAGGCCTCAAAATGTCGCTTCTGACATTGCCGTATGAGTTGATACAGCTGGTAGGGGCCAATCTGGAATCGCAGGGCGCCCTCAATGCTCTTGTCCGAACGTGCCGATCATTCTACGACTGCCTAAACGCGTCTCTATACCGCTACAACGTAGTACAT
>QQTW01002133.1_pt1 | contig 14236 bp, 16 predicted proteins | sample 1904831 | NCBI WGS metagenome assembly QQTW01 (sample SAMN09435610, study PRJNA476489) | Subsurface metagenome, whole genome shotgun sequencing project. | reverse complement strand
CAGATGCGAACGGTGTGGTCCCAGCTGCCACTGACCAAGAGTCCTCCATTCGGCGCGAATGATAGGGAAGCCACGGGACCTTCGTGGCCCATAAGCTGATCGAGCAATTGACCCGTTTGAACGGACCAGGTGTGAATGTCGAATGAATCCAGGGACCCGGCGCAGACTACTTCACCGCTCGGATCCACAGCCAGCGAAGAGAAAGACAACCTCGTGGGGGCAGTAAATGTCCGAAAGTTGCGGTAGCGGATCAAATCCCATGCTCTTACCGATCCGTCGAGACTTGCCGTGAATAGAACATGTCCTCTCTTAGTAAACTCGCACGCCGTGACGCCGCTTGTATGCTCTGTGAAGGTCACGATGCAGAAGCCGGAATTGACATCCCAGACTTTGATTTTGCCATCGTCCGCCGTGGTAATCACCCGCTGCCCGTCAGGGGTGTACACTATTGAATTCATAGAGTCGAAGTGACCCTGTTGCTTCAGGATATACGACTCGGACTGCCACTCCCACACCAGTAACTGACCGAGCTTTGACGCACCAAATGCCAACCATTCTCCGGTCTTATTGATAGACACAGAGTCGATGTTGTTTTGTGAGATACTGGGGAAAGGTCAGTCTCGTTCCTGCAATTCTTGATCGAGAGGCAAACCTGAGGTTCTGAATGAAAACAAAGTCAGGAAGCTCGTGAATCATAAAGACCCCGTTCGAAAAGCCTGTGACAAGGATATTGGAGGCAGCATGGTAGGTTGCGCAATTCATGTGGGCATTGTTCTGGAGGAAGTAGTGCCGATTTGAGATTCGCCATCTCTCGTCGTCCACGTCCTCTCCACTTTCGCCATTCTCCAATGCCTTTGGGTTTTGCATATACGACCACTCAAACAGCGCACCATCCTTGCTCACTGTGTAGATCTGAACGCCATCAGCTGCTGCATATACATAGCAGAAACCAGGCCACCAATCACCTTTTCTTGATCCTGAGTAAACCATGCATGCAGTACGGTTTGTCTATGGCCAGCCAATGTCGTAGGCACAAACCCCTCTACCGGCTCGAGACTCCAAATCCTCGCTGTCAAGTCCTTGGAAGCGCTGAGGAAAAACCGCGAGTCGCTTGACCATTCGATGCTCTCGACGGTATCGAAATGACCGGTGTACACTCTGTGTCTGACAAAGGGCGCAAACTCCAGCTCACCGTCCTCACCCGCATCTGGCGTTGCTGGCGTGTGCCATACCTCTACCTGCCTTCCGACGCCCGCCGCGAAATGCAGTCCAGACGGCGCAAAGGCCAATGCGGTCACTTCAGCCTTGAATGAGAAATGGTAGAGGACCACGCGTCGGGGCAAGTTAGTAAGAATGCCTCGGCCATCTTCATCTACCGACAGAAGCAGGTTTCCGCGCGGGTTAAGGGCCAGTCGTGCGATATCTCGACGATGGGCGAACGGAAGGGTATACGAGCGATTACTGATAATATGTCAGATTGGGCATTATCCTGGTCATGAGGCCGAAGTACTTTATCAGATCAAACACCGTGACTCGATTGCCCACGGGGGAAAGTAAGCAGGTGCCCTCCGGGTTGAAGACGAGATTGCCTCGTCTGTAGACGGTTCCGAGCAAGTTGGAAAACTGTCTGCCGAAGTCAGAAAGGGTATTTGCGTTTGGAAGACACAAGATTACCTTGAACTCAGTCTTCATGATGTGATACGTCTAAGCTCCCAAGACCCAAGATCCATCCAGAATGAAGAGATAGTGGAACAATCCTAGCGACGCATCGGCATGAAATTTCGACTTTTCTTCAAGACGGGCTCGGTTCGCGGTTGACAGCCGCGCGCGTAGCGGCTATCCCGGCTATTTCGCAGGGTAACGCACGGATGCTCCTGCAATCCAGAAAGAGCTTAGCGTCCGAATTTGTTTTAGGGGGCAGGAGCAGACTCTCCAGGGCTCGGATCTGAATTTCTAGCAACACCTGTTTGCGATCAAGACATTTCACACCAAGACTTCATTTCGCACCAGGTCATTGCGATCATCGCTCTGTTGGAGATTGTCTTCAAGTCTTGATTGTTTGCCTGCTCAACTCCAGGTGCGTTGCTTGCTAGCTGATTATCTTCGCCCAAGAAGCTAACCCAGACATAAGAAACTCGAACCGCAACCAGGATGGCCGAGTCTGCGTCGCCGATTGGCATTGCCAATGTAAGTCAACTTCCTACTACCTTCGGGCTTCAGCTAATCTCTGCGCTCCTAGCTTCCTAACCAGCGGCAAGTCTCGGTCAAACCAGCTAGCGGTGCTACTCTTACTGACTTCCTGCAGCCATAAGATTGTTGCCAAGCGAGGCGCTGCGTTCACTATCATGGTAAACCCCAACGGTGGCACCGTAAAGTGCTGGTCTAACTGCTCTAGGTCGCTGGTGAATCTGGTTTGGGAAAGACCACCTTCATCAACACGCTCTTCTCTACGACAATCAAAAACTATGCCGACCACAAGAGGCGCCACAACAAGCAAGTGGACAAGACTGTCGAGATAGAGATCACCAAGGCCGAGTTGGAGGAGAAGTTCTTCAAGGGTCAGTACATGAATTAGAGCAAAGTAGCTCATTTGACTCACGCCGCTCAGTCCGCTTGACTGTCATTGACACGCCTGGCTTCGGTGACTATGTCAACAACCGCGACTCCTGGCAACCGATCATCGAATTCCTGGACGATCAGCACGAGTCGTACATGTTGCAGGAACAGCAGCCCCGCCGCACGGACAAGATCGATTTGAGGGTTCACGCATGCCTGTACTTTATCAGACCCACTGGCCATACCCTGAAGCCGCTCGACATTGAAGTGATGAAGCGTCTGTGCACACGGGTGAATCTCATTCCCGTGATCGCAAAGGCTGATACTCTGAGCCCGGCGGACCTCGCCAAGTTCAAGCACAGGGTATGGTACCCACAGTGCAATCAACATGTGGCCCTACTGATTCTACATCTAGGTACGAGCTGTTATCGAGGCTCAAGGAATCAAAATATACCAGCCACCCCTTGAAGAGGACGACGAGCCCGGTCTGCTGCATGCGCGAAGCTTGATCGCTGCCATGCCGTTCTCCGTTATCGGCTCAGAGAAGGACGTCCAGACCGGCGATGGTCGCACGGTCAAAGGTCGTCAGTACGCGTGGGGAGTTGCTGAAGTCGAGAACGAGGACCACTGCGATTTCAAGAAGCTCCGCGCGATCCTCATCCGTACTCACATGCTGGATCTCATCCACACCACGGAGGAGAATCACTACGAGCTCTACAGGGCACAACAGATGGAGACTCGCAAATTCGGCGAGGCTCGTCCGAGAAAGCTGGACAACCCCAAATTCAAGGAAGAGGAGGAGGCTCTCCGCAAACGCTTCACCGAGCAAGTCAAGGTCGAGGAGCAGCGCTTCCGGCAGTGGGAGCAGAAGCTCATCTCCGAACGTGATCGCCTGAACAAGGATTTGGAGCAGAGCCATCTCTTGATCAAAAATTTGGAAGCCGAGATTGACTCCCTTACAGGCAGCATCAACCGCTCGCATGGTCGTCGCTAGTTCAGGTCTGGCCGTTGTTCTCGTGATACCTCTTTTGTCTTGAGCTTCGATTCAGGCTCGGATTTTGTGGCGCACGGCGGCATTTGCCGCCGGTTTTTCAGTTGTTTTAGTGGCGACGAGTCAGTATGCTCGTTTGAAGGTTGACAGTATCTTAAACCCGATGTTTCCGGAGAAGCAGACTAATGGCAATATGTATCTTCTATTCAAGCATCGACCGTTCGTACACCTTGATTCTTGAAGGTCGCTACCTACCTAGGTAGCCCCGGGGGTAAGCAACGTAAGGTGGCGGCTGGAGACGTCTTTTCCAAAGTCTTTTCCAAAGAGCATGCGCGGTATTCGTACGCGTCTTGCATTCGTCCATCGTATCTTGTTCGCAGAAAATAATAATGCGGATGCCTGATGAGCTTACGTTTTGTCGTCTGGAATGTGACGAATTGGTGATGAGCGCACGCGGCAATGATGGTACGCGAGTACATCGTACCTTGAGCCACACCTAATTGGGCCTTGACTGACCACCTGCGCACATGCAGTGTTCAAGGACGTTGCAAACCAGCTCTTGAGTCTTATTAACATAAAAGCGGTCGCTCTCCCCCGTGCTCGAACAGCTTCTGCTTCTGTTTACCGACTTGCAACATCTACTGTCGACTTGCCTTCTCTATAGCCGATATCTTCAGAACGGTGAGCCATGGCTACCGTATCTGCCACAGCGTAGGCATCTCCGTCATATGCAAGGATTTGCAGCTAAAGCGAGGTCCAGGATCAACGTCAACGACCCAGGCCTTATCACCCTTGTGAACAAGCTTCAGGATGTCTTCACAACTGTCGGAGTGCGTACATGAATCCTCTGTTACATGGTGTCTCGTTCAACCTACTAAAACCGCTGTGTATAGGTACAAAACCCGATAGACTTGCCTCAAATAGCCGTCGTGGGCTCCCAGTCCAGCGGCAAGAGCTCTGTGCTGGAGAACATTGTCGGGAGGGACTTGTGAGCATGTTCTGTTGGGCATCTAGCAGCATTCACGACCATGCTGACAAGCGCACGAACAGTCTACCGAGAGGAACTGGCATAGTGACGAGGCGACCGCTCATTCTTCAACTCATCAATCGCGCCCCTCTCCCGAGACCACAGGCAAATGGCGTCGGCAAGGACGAGGTCAAGACGAGCGACAAAGAGTCCAACGTTGACGAATGGGGCGAGTTTCTTCACATACCGGGCCAGAAGTTCCACGACTTCAACAAGATCCGGGAGGAGATTGTCAGGGAGACTGACTCGAAGACGGGCCGAAATGCGGGTATCTCCGCTGCGCCGATCAACCTGCGGATATATTCTCCCAACGTCCTCACACTTACGCTGGTGGACTTGCCCGGTCTCACAAAGGTGCCGGTTGGAGATCAGCCCAGAGATATCGAGCGACAGATAAGAGAGATGGTGCTCAAGTACATCAGCAAACCCAACGCGATCATCCTCGCAGTCACCGCTGCGAATACCGACTTGGCAAACTCGGATGGTCTGAAACTGGCGCGGGAGGTGGATCCTGAAGGGCAGCGGACAATCGGAGTTCTCACCAAAGTCGACCTGATGGATGAGGGCACTGATGTCGTCGACATTCTTGCTGGCCGCATCATTCCTCTGAGACTTGGCTACGTGCCTGTCGTGAACAGAGGGCAGAGGGACATTGAGAACAAAAAGGCGATATCATATGCGCTAGAATCGGAAAAGCAGTTCTTCGAGAACCACAAGGCCTACAGAAACAAGAGTTCTTATTGTGGCACGCCGTATCTAGCACGCAAGCTGAATCTGGTATGGCCGATAATGCATGGAATTCCTGCGGTGCTGACGATATCACTAGATTCTCATGATGCACATCAAACAAACCTTACCCGACATCAAGGCTCGCATCTCCGCGTCACTGCAGAAATACAGCGTCGAACTCAATCAACTAGGCGACTCCATGCTCGGCAACAGCGCAAACATCGTTCTCAACATCATCACCGAGTTCTCAAACGAGTATCGAACGGTCCTGGACGGCAACAACCAGGAGCTCTCCAGCATAGAACTTTCCGGCGGTGCCCGGATCAGCTTTGTCTTTCATGAGCTGTATGCGAATGGCGTCAAGGCGATTGATCCGTTTGACCAGGTCAAGGACATTGACATCCGTACGATCCTCTACAACTCTTCCGGCTCATCACCAGCGCTCTTTGTCGGCACCACTGCGTTCGAGTTGATCGTCAAGCAGCAGATCAAGAGGCTCGAGGATCCGAGTCTGAAGTGTGTCTCGTTGGTGTACGACGAACTGGTCCGAATCCTCTCGCAGCTACTCAACAAGCCCATGTTCAGACGATACCCTCAGCTGAAAGAGAAGGTTCATGCGGTTGTCATTAACTTCTTCAAGAAGGTCATGGATCCCACCAACAAGCTTGTTAGGGATCTGGTGGCCATGGAGGCGTGTTATGTCAATACAGGGCACCCCGACTTCTTGAACGGATCCCGGGTGAGTCACAAAGACCAATATAACGGCTTGGACAATTTTCTAATGCAGAGGTCTTCAGGCAATGGCTATAGTCAACGAGCGTCACAGCGCAAGTCGGCCTACACAAGTCGATCCCAAGACCGGCAAGCCATTGCCACCCACAGTGCCACCACGCTCAACCAGTCCGTCGCTAGATCTCAACGATGGCAACTCCGGTTTCTTCGGAAGCTTCTTTGCTTCGAAGAACAAGAAAAAGATGGCGGCAATGGAACCGCCGCCACCATCGCTAAAAGCATCGGGAACTCTGTCAGATAAGGAGACTCAGGAGGTGGAAGTTATCAGTAAGTTTATTGGCAAGGTTATGGGAGTCCTATGCAGTACTAAACCGACGGCAGAACTTCTCATTACCTCATACTATAACATCGTCCGCCGGACCATGATCGACATGGTACCAAAAGCGATCATGTTGACGCTCGTACAGTAAGTCCTTTGCAGATATGGTATATGCGCTCCGCTTTTAACCAGTCACACAGGTTCACCAAAGAAGAAATGCAGCGTGAGCTGTTGGAAAACATGTACCGCACCAACGAGTTAGACGAGCTCCTCAAGGAGAGCGAGTACACCATCCGGCGCCGAAAGGAGTGTCAGCAGATGGTCGAGTCGCTATCCCGGGCGAGCGAGATTGTCAACCAGGTACAGTGAGGCTGCTGTTCCGATCATGAGGCTGTTTTGCGCAGTACAGGGTTGGCGAAGAGATGTCCTCGTTTTCTTTAGATTACCCTATGCCTTTGTCACGGAGCGGGCTGGCGTTGCATGTTTATCATGTCGAGCTTCGGTGGCGTTGTGCTGTACAAGTTCCAGTACGGAAGGTGCAGTGTTGAAGTTAGAATTACATTTTATCGTAATAATAAACGTCTATGGAGATTGTGAAGTACCCCGTAATAGACTCCAGAACCTCTCAATTGGTGTACAAGCGCTTCACAACAGCTCAACACCGCTTTCGTTTTCGTAGCATATCGCGTAATAACATGGTGATGAATCACTTAGTGGACTCTAAATCCATCTCAAGGCGACTTTTTCCCTGGTGGGAAACCAGAACTTGACATCTGTTTCGAGGTGGTCTCCGTAGTTTTACCCACAGCACCAGCAGCCACAGCGCCGGTGCCTGCAGCTCCGCTCGCAGCAGTCGCGCTCGTTCGTAGACCGACAGCACGCTTCACAAAATTCGTCAGCGGTATGACAGAGACTCGAGCGAACCAAGGCGTCGCCCAGACGCTGAGAATGATTCGTAGTGGTAACAGAGCTTTGACGATTGCCCAGGCGGTAGCGACCCTGCGATAAAGTGTCAGTATACTACGCAAACCCTCCTCTAGTGCGCAGCATGTCCACCAAAGACCCAAGCAGCATGCCGCGAACCTATTCCTAGACACCAAACCAAAAGACGAAGCCACAATACTCACTCCACCACAATCCTAACCCCTCCCTCACCACGTCCCCACCAAGTCCACCGCCGCGCACCCTCCTGGCCCAACCATCCCTTCTTCCGAAAGTACCGCCCAAACTTCTCGACTCCCTGTCGCACCCACGCGCCCTCGGTGATGTACGGTGGCAGCCAGTCGAAGTAATGGAACGTGGTGGCAAGACCGACCAGCGGGACTATGGCCGTGAGCTCGTGCAGCACGAGGAATGCGGTTATGTGGGTGATTGGCGCCGTCCGGAGCGGTTCCGTGTAGCGATGCAGGAAGCGCGGGACTGGGTTTTGTTGGGTCAGTCAAGACAATTGGGGATGGGATGGGGTAAGCGCACGGCGTGAGGATGTCCGGTCGAGGCGCGCTTGAGTTTGGGCTTCTGGATTCGGTTTCGAGGTAACTGAGCGGCGGGGGAATCTGTGGGGAGGGAATGGCAGCCAAGGGTGCCGCGCTATGCGGAAGGGCGAGATAGTCGTACGCATGAGCGGATCTTGATCATCAGCTTGGAGGAGTCTTCAATGGTCCACATCGTGGAAGTGGCATCATAAGCCGCGATAGCAAGAGTCGAAGCTCAACCTTTGGCAAGTCCATAACCAACCTGGGCAAGATGACGTTGAATCGTGTTTGCATCACTTGCACTGTTTGCACTGTTTGCATACCTAATAATAACGCGCTTGTGTGGGACCTCCACGTCTTGAGTGATTATTGATAACCGTCTAGTTGATAGCCCCGATGGATGCAGCCTCATGCCGGTGAAGGTGACACGTCCCGGTGAATGCAGCGCATCCCACGTATGTATGCAGTGATGCACATTCTTTATCGCTAAGGAAACCCCATGTGATCTTGCCCAGGTGGTTCAGCGGTTTCTGTTCCCCGGCAGTAAGCACTACCTACCATATAGGTAACCCAAACCCCTCACAATTAGGCTCGTTGCCTCCATCAAGCTCTTAGGTCACAGTTAATAGCTTGAACTCACTTCTTTTCTTCCTACTCTGACTTGAAGATTATTCTCAAGCTACTTCTAGAGCGGAGCTGTTACAATGAGTTACCAGATCATTCCGCCGCCCTACCGCGACCAGTCCCTAGTGACAAGTTCCACGCTCTACTTCGCCTATGGCAGCAATCTATCTTTCCACCAGATGGCCAAGCGTTGTCCTGAAAGCCGCTTCGTAGGCCGTGCTCGGCTTCACGGATACATGTTTCAAATCAACCAACGCGGCTTTGCCAATATCGTGAAGTCCAGCGATCCTCGCCTCTTTGTGGACGGGTTATGCTACCTGCTCAAGACGAACGATGAGCGCTCCTTGGATAGAAGCGAAGGCGTGCCGACTGCGTACACGAAGGAGATGCTCGAGGTCGAGTTCTTCTCGGCGGCACCGCATCTCGTGGGGAGAGATGTGAAGGAGATCGTTAGAAGTGGTAAGTTCACAAGGAGATCGGGAATGAAGATCAACACTTCAGTTAAGCAATTTGCCAACCCAGCCTGATTCGACTACAGCATTCGCTCGTCCTCCAAGCAATCCACAAGTCCGGCCCTCCTCGACCTCAGCCGATTCGGAACGCTTCACCTACATAGTGAAGAAGAGTCCCCCAGGAGCGCGGAGATCGTCACAAAAGTCTTCCTTGGAAGCTAAAGAGATAGCGAACACTAAAGAGACCGCAGGCAGAGGAGCCGTTGCCGAAGTCTTGGCCTACTTGAGTAAGGAGTATGTGAAGCCGGGCCTTCCTTGGGATGAGTACATCGAGCGCATGAAATGCGGACTTGATGAGGCTGTGCAGCAAGGTATCTCACCGGGCTATGCAGGTGAGGTTCGTGAGCAATGGTTACGCGCTGGTAAGGGCGTAAGGAGCGCGACTGGTGGGCATAGGTTTTCAAAGAGACACAGGATCGATGCAGAATGGTAGGGTGCACCATCATTGCAAACTACGGCTGCATGGAATCAGGAGTGGAAGAGATTTCATGTTGCATATTCAAAGTCGAGGCGGAGACGGAATGACGGCGGCACGACAACGGTGATATCGATTTTAGGCTGCAAAGGTGCACACATATCTGTTTAATCAACTACTCCGGACATCTAATTGAGACACGGCTACGATTCAACATCGCTCACTAATCCGTGGCACAAGATCTTACACGTCTCAAATGTAAGTGATTAAAGGAGCCTTGTGTTGAACCCCACGTTCGAGGACGAGGCTGAGGTATTTTCGAGGACAAGGCTGATATGGAGGCATTTCTCAATGATGCCAACACACAAGTACCTACGGCAGGCATTACAGATCACACGCATGTGAGCTTCATGTGTCGAAACAGGACTACACCGTTGAGTTGCACGGACAATATCGATGTGGAGATGGCCCCAGAGGGGCGCGACAACGCTGATATCGGTTCAATGCTACAATATCAATATGAGTCCAGCCATCCAGCCCCTTCGTAGCGTTGGCCCACACGCGGCCACAATCCCATATCGCCCATCAGCCCATGAGAGAAGTGTTCTACATGTACCCCTTGTGAGTGATTTTAGGAAGCCTTGCTTACGCCTTGCTTATGCGGTAGGACCACAGATTCGAGGACGAGGCTGAGGACGATGTAGGGGAAGCTCCCAGTGGTGCCAACATATCACCACCCACCCAGGAGGTATGCAGGGGATCATGCATGTCAATTCATCTCTCGGAATAGGATTACAGAGCCTCAATACTTGCCAGTTGTCAGATCAGCCGCGTCACCATGTTCCACAGGGTTGAAAACCCGTGTATATCATTACCGATATTCAGTCGATCAGAGCGCTTTCTCCCTCCCATCGAAGCTGGTAGGAAAGCACTCTTTGTGGAAGGGGGTTTGACGACCGAAAGCCTGCGCGCACAAGCTTTGACTGCCATCTCTGTCTCCCTATATCCATTCCTCGCCATCTCTTCCGCACTTCTAGCGAGTCTTTCTGTACGGAGCTTCCAGGACGTAGTCTTTGTGACTACTCTGGATTCAGGCGTCACCAAAGCCTTGCGGAGGCTTACGAAGTCTAAGAATGGCCCCCACTAGACTAGGATTTGGCGTTGAGTTTGAAACTTGTGTCGTACCATATCAAAATGGACATTGGACGCGTGCCAGCCATTTTGTGAATCTCGCAAGGACCTTGGAATCACAATATGGCCTTCAAGCTATCGGGAACCAAACTACCTCCAAGTATCCCTCCACGTACGACAAATGGTGGATCACTGGAGATTCTTCTATTGCTACATCTGATCATTCCAGTATGTGTTCCCTACTTTAATTGTTAGTTGCCGAGTATCAGTTGACACCTATAGTCGCAATGGAGTGCGTCTCCCCAATCTTGAAGTCATCCGGACAGTGGGAGACAGTCATCCAGAATGTCTGGAAGGCTTTGAGGAATATGTTCAAAGTGCAAAAATCCCTAAGCTGCGGAACCCACATTCACGTCGCACCGTGGAAGAGGAACTTCACTCTAGGAGAGGCCAAGACGATCGCTTTTGCATGTTGCTACTATGAGCGGTACATCGTTTCGTGCCTTCCGACTGCACGCCGCGACAACGCTTATTGCAAGCGAAACAGCAAGGTCGCAAGCAGGATGGGGCGATTTTATCAAGCAAAAACCACGGACGGCATTGCTTGGATTGCTTACGACATCAATACGCAGAATGACTTCAGACAGCTCATTTCGTACATGCAGGGAGCATCTAACGATAGAAGAGTCTTGTGGAACTTCTGCAATCTGCGTGATAGTTCGAAGGGCACAATCGAGTTTCGCGGTGGCAGACATATGCGCGGTTGGCACAGAGCTGTGGCTTGGATTACATTTGTTCAGGTTTTTGTCTTGATGGTTCTGGAAGAGGTGAGAACGCGAGGAACCTCGGGATTTGCTCGAGTCGTTAACAGGATCTTAGAACATTTTGCGCATTGCGACGACGCTCGCCGTCCCCAGCAACGCAAAGGAGGCTGAGGTGGCACGGTTTTGGAAAAAGTTAAGGAGCTTTGCCCGCAAGTTTGATATGATTGAAAATCTCCCGACGCATTTCAAGATGATGAGTGAGAAGATGAGTCACAGGTACTGATACTTCCTCTCCTTATCTCCGTTTCGAGCGTCACTGAAAGTCTAGCCTTAGGCGCTGACAGCGTGATTTTGGAGATGATTTTGAGGTATTCCTAGAAACAGGCCGCAAGCAAGGAGGAATAGATCTAACGAATAATAGTGCCAGCGACTCCGATAACGAGTCTGATACCGAGTCCGACAGCGAGAGGGACACCGATTCCGACGACACCGATTCCTACGACGGGAGTGACACCGATTCCTACGACGAGAGTGACACCGATTTCGACGACGAGAGTGACATCGATTCCGATGACGAGAGTGACACCGAGTCGGACGACAGTGATGATGAGTCCGATGACCAGAGTGTATACTCGAATTATTCAGGGTTTCAAGTTATTATGATGTAAATGGGAAGTGCTGGTTTTGCGAGCGTTCCTCCATCCTAGAACGGATACAGGTAACACCGAGACTTATCAGAGCACCAACGTCGAAATCAATTTCCCTTTCTTGAGTTGCTATCGATGGCAATGAATGCACCGGTGCCCTTACACTCTCTTTCTCGCAGTGAACCGGCACGACCTTGCTAGATTTGCTGGCTGACGTTATCGGAGTCTGCCTCACGATTTCATCGAATTTATTGAAGAAGTTCCTAGCTGGTGAGATCAGGTATCGAAGCAGGACGCGCACACAGAGATGTTGTGGCGGAAAACTTGAAATTCGATATTCCGCAAATCTCAGTCACGTGCCTCAATTTCTGAAGTGGAAATAAAAATTTACCAGTTGACCAGACATAGAATCATATTGGCCGGCTAATACCTACTAGTAACTAACAAACAGATATCGCCGTTGCATCGCGCGTCACAAATGTGTGTAATCCGTCTTCCGTACCTCTCCAGTGCTTTGCCATGATGAAAGAATCTCACCCAGGGCGATTACTAGTACCAAAGAATGAATTTCAGATCTTTGGGGGTTTTCCGTCAAGACGATGATCTCAACATCCTAGTCTCACCATTCTCGCGCTGGGCACGGCAATTACGGGAGAGCTGTAGCATCATCTACTCTAATTCCAACTTCGGCTCAGCAGACATGGCTACCTCAGAACCGCACCACACATCCTCTCCGACAGGGCCCGCTCTATGTCTTTCGAGTTAAGGGACCCATCAATCATGACTGGTGCTATACAGGCACCAAGTGGCAGTGATCGAATTGCAGGGATGTGACGAGATAGTTGCCCCGCATCCACAGCCTTACGCTTGGCTGAAGATGGTCCCGTCTGGTCAGGGAGGCGGTCTGGACGAGCACAATGAGGCTACCTTTCACGAACCCGATTTGTTGACGAAACCGACTTGGCAGCGATACAAAGGACATCTCGACTTGCCTTGCTGGGTGCGCGGTAGAGCTTTTTGCGTCCGAGACGTTTGACGAGGCTGTCGAATCAGAGTTGTTTGAGCCCGTGTCAACCTCGTCTGCATGGAGGACTTTGACACTTAACGAAAGAACAGCGGGCCTTGCATAAAACAGCACATGCATCTCAATCGGCAGGGTACTATTGATGTACTGGAAATCCCCATGTTCTTATGCAGGTGGCCTCCGAGGCGTCATCGTCAGCATTTTCAGTTGCTAGCCTAGTGCTTCCTTCGTATCGACTGGACTCAATCCGGCTTTGGCATTTACGCCCGACATCTCAGTCCATATCTGGAACGCCGTGTGACGACGACTTCACCATGTCTTTCGAATAAGATGTATCATTCCATCAACGCCACCATGGGGGCCATGATTCAGCCTTGGAACACGGCTACCATTGTGCCAGTCCCGCCGCTCCCTCACATCTTGAGCGAGTGGGCAGCAGCGATTCCTCTTGTGTGTCACCTTGCCGGTTGCGTGCGGGGCTGTGAGTTGGTGGTCCAGCTTGCTTTGAGCGGTCATCTATGGGTCGATATTTTCCCAAAGCTTGGAGTACTCTACGGCCTATTCAAGCTCTTGAAGAGAGTGTTATCGACCAGGCGAGCACGCAACCTTCGCCAAGCTGGACAGTATGGGATGTCTGCTGGGGTAGTGTCTTTCCTTGTGCTAATGGCGGGGCGAGTTCCATGATCATCAGGCACATACTTCAACTAGGACGTGCCGGGAAAGATATGCCCGATACACGACCATCTCGAATTTAGAAACCTAAACCGAGCCTGTCGCCAGCGCAAACTTCAACACCTAATGGCCATCGTCGGATGCAAACATTACATGTTTTGCAATTCTCCAAGCTAATACAACGACGTTCATGTGTGTCTACTTTGGACACCTTCTTGAGCTCGGCCATGTGGCACGTCATTCTTTCTATATTCTTTCTGGGTGCCACAGCGACCTTGAACGCGTTTGGATTATATGAAACGGCCGCTATCCTAGCCAGTGGAACAATTGCAATACTTAGCTGCGGGGTGGTCAAGATTGAACGCCCGCCAGGATATCTGCAGAGCAATGAGATGGAAAAGCAAAGTTTCATGGTGATGGGCCTTCATCAGATGACATGCACCTGGTACCTATTTACGGGCGACCGTGCTATAGTCGATAGCCTTCTCAACAAGGCATGGTGGCAATCAAGTGGTCCTCCATAAGCGAAACGCTTGCATGGCCATCGCGAGGCACACATACTATACAACTCATCGCCACGACCCACGTAGCAGGATCAAAAGGCTGGGATGCCGTGGCACT
>QQTW01002132.1_pt1 | contig 14237 bp, 11 predicted proteins | sample 1904831 | NCBI WGS metagenome assembly QQTW01 (sample SAMN09435610, study PRJNA476489) | Subsurface metagenome, whole genome shotgun sequencing project. | reverse complement strand
GAACGAGTCTTTAAGACCAGAGACAAGGTCAAACTTAGGGTGCCAGCTTAGTTCAGTCATAGCTTTATTCACTGTAGTAAAGAAATGTTGAACACGCATGGGAAATGCCTTACGCTTGCCGAAATCATAATTCTTAGGGTCATAATGCACTATCTGCAGCGTATCAGCTGGCTTGCCAGCTGCTTGACAACAAGTACGAGCCAAACCATCAAAAGTTACGTAGCGCTCACCCGACAGATTGTAAGTCTGTCCTATTGCCTGGGAGGAACCTAAAACACAACACATCGCAGAGGCTAAATCTTTAACATGACCCAGCTGGGTAATATGTAAGCCATTGCCAGGAATCGGGATAGGGCGATCGCGCACAATTCTGTCAAAGAACCAGCTTTCCAGCTCGTTATAGTTCTGAGGACCATAAATATAGGTAGGGCGAATTGCTGTAAACGGCAATCCTAACTCGGTCAGGTAGGTTTCGGTTTCATGCTTACCGCGATGGCGGCTTTTTGGATCCACTGGATCGCCTTCTACATGAGGCAGGGCGTCAGAAGGCAGATATACCCCAGCTGAACTCATATAGACAAAGTGCTGTACCCGGTCTTTAAACATCTCAGCTAGGGGTTGGGTGTCACTCAGTTCCCGACCATTGTTATCAAAAATGGCATCGAAATGTTCTGATGATAACTTTTCCTTCATTTGGGCCTCGTCAGTGCGATCGCCCTTAATCTGTAGCACTCCTTCCACCGGTGCCGGTCGATTGCCACGATTAAATAACACCACCTCATGTCCCTGTTCCACCAGTAACTGAGTTAGGTAAACACCAATGAAGCGTGTGCCACCCATGATCAAAATTCGCATAACTTCCTAATTCCCTATCCTGTATCCTTAATTTTCGCGAATACTGTTGAGGTTAGCAGGTTACGTCCTTTGTCTGGAACTCATGAACAGCAATAACGTCTCTACTGAATATAATTGCTGCCCTTGTCAGACAAAGACAAGAGTGATCTCAGTATTTTCTTAATAACCATGCGTAAGTCCTACTTTAACAAGGAGACAGCAATACTGGAGGGGGAGCCTCAGATCCTGCTGTCTAAGTCTGACGGCAACTGGAAGGAGCAAGGGTTTAATTCCCCCACCTCGGTTCTTATCCGGTTGTTTTCAGTTGGGTGGAGACAGAACATCCCCATCCAAATGCCTCCCGTCTCCTACCTCCTGTTTCCTCTTTCAAGTTCAGTTGCTGTAGTTTTGGAAGCCTTCACTGTCTATTAAAGCCAGGTGTGCCATTGAAGTATGCGCTTGTCCATGAGTGGTTAACCCCCAAAGCCACTGGAGGGTCAGAACTGGTGGTGCGGGAAATCCTGAACCACCTTGATGCCGATCTCTATGCCTTGATCGACTTTGAATCAAGCAATCCTGAGAGCTATCTTTTTAAGCGTCAAATTGGTACGACGTTTCTCCAAAACTTCCCGCAAGTCCGCAACGGTGTTCAAAAATACCTGCCTTTGTTGCCATTGGCGATTGAACAGTTAGATTTGCGTGCTTATGACGTCATTCTTTCTTCTTCCCACACCGTCGCTAAAGGAGTTCTCACTAATCCTACGCAGTTGCACATTTGCTACTGCCATACCCCCATGCGCTTTGCCTGGGACTTGACGTTTGATTACCTGCGCAGTAGCAAACTGGGTCGGGGTCCCCAAGGGTACTTAACGCGGTATCTGCTCCATCGGATGCGCCAGTGGGATGTACTGACTGCGAATCGGGTTGATTACTTCATTGCCAACTCGCAAAACACAGCTCGTCGCATCTGGCGCTGCTACCGCCGCCCAGCAACAGTGATTTACCCGCCGGTCAATATCGAGCGATTTCCTTTTTTGACCTCAAAACAAGATTTTTACGTTACCGTTTCCCGGTTGGTGAGCTATAAGCAAGTATCTTTAATTGTCCAAGCCTTCAATCAACTCAGGAAGCCCCTAGTGGTGATTGGCACTGGGCCAGAGCTTAAAGAAATCGCCCTCTTGGCGCAACCGAATGTGCAGGTGCTAGGGGCGCAACCAGATCACGTGGTGGAGAAATATATGGCTCAGGCAAAAGCATTTGTTTATGCCGCTTGTGAGGATTTTGGCATTGCCCTAGTCGAGGCTCAAGCCTGTGGCACACCAGTGATTGCCTATGGCGCTGGGGGAGCTTTGGAAACGGTGCGGGATATTCGCCAACACCCGATCATGGGAACCGGTCTATTTTTTGGGGAGCAAACACCAGCGGCCTTAGTGGAGGCTGTAGAAAAGTTTGAAGCGTACCAAGGGGTTTTTAATCCTGAATTTGCACGCACTCACGCCGCCCAGTTTGCCCCCAAAATCTTTCAAGAGCGTTACCTAGCTTTTTTAGAACGCTCATGCCAGAAATTCCACTCACGGTATCTCCACTCTTAATTCTTGTTGGCTTTAACGAAATTCTCGGAATCAAATTCTCCGTATCTGGCGTCGTCTGGCTTTAAAATCGGGACTATGTGTGGTGTGGATTGTTAAGGAGTACGATGACTGCCCAGAGTGAAATCCTCTCAGGCAAGCGATTGCGGGCTTTCGTGAAACGTGGTCAACAGCCACTTCGCCCCAGGGGTAGACCCAGAGGTTTATCTCTTCCTCGTCTAGACGGACTGTTCAACCAAGGTTTATCCCTTCCTCGTCTAGAGCAAAAGCTCGCCAAGCGACTGTTCGACGTTATATTTTCGCTATTGATTCTGATCCTCTTTTCTCCGGTCTACCTGTTCTTGGCCTTGCTGATTGCCTTAAACTCGCCTGGTTCTGTTTTTTATATCCAAGAACGAGTAGGTAAAAACCACAAGACTTTTGGTTGTATTAAATTCCGAACCATGGTCACCAATGCTGACGAAATATTAATAGAACTGATGGAAACGTCGCCTCAGTTACGGCAAGAATTTGAGGATAATTTCAAGCTCAAACAAGATCCCCGAATTACTAAAATTGGTAAATTTTTGCGGCTGACTAGCCTCGACGAATTTCCCCAGTTTTGGAATGTTTTGAAAGGTGACATGAGTGTTGTTGGTCCCCGGCCTTTAGTAGCAGAGGAACTCCCAAGGTATGGTTACCATATTGACAAGATTTTGACTATTAAGCCAGGAATTACCGGGCTATGGCAAGTGTCTGGGCGCAATGACATTCCCTACAATCGCAGGGTTCAAATAGACCTTTACTATGTCAATGCTAACAATTTCTGGCTAGATCTGTGGGTGATTGTAAAAACGATTGGTGTTGTGGTTGTGCCTAAAAATAATGGTGCTTACTAAGGGTGTTTTTGTGGGGGCAGTTAGTGCAATGCTTTACTATCAGCGTTCATAGCTCTAATGCACATCTTTTGGTAAGGCAAAAAGCGAAAAGTAATGCGCGTTAGGGAAACCCTGGCGCGCTACGCCAGATGGGGAAGAATCAATCTCCCCCCATCTGGCTCAAGTTTTCAAGAGGGCAGTGAGGATTTTCCTCCCGCTTTACCGCTATGCAGCATTTGGGAGTTTAATCTTGGTGGAATTTTTATAAAGATAACGATAGAAATTCCGTGAAAACGCGGTTGCTTTTACGCAAGTCGCGTTCATCAAAGTTATCTCATAGTTGATTACAAACCCAAGTTGGTGCTGGAAGTTGCGTAAATTATATTAATGTGCTCTATATCATTGACAGCAAAATTGCCCTTAACTATATCATCCTCTCAATGTCCAATCCTAAAACTTAAGTAGTTTTGCAGTTTAGGTAATTGGCACTCATCTGTCATGGTGTATATAGTTTTCATCTACCCGTTTTTTAAATTTCCATTCAGGGATATTCAGCATGACCCAACCCAAGCGAGCACTGATTACCGGAATTACAGGTCAAGATGGTTCCTACCTAAGTGAGTTGTTGCTAGAACTTGGCTATGAGGTGCATGGGATTATTCGGCGAACTTCAACATTCAATACAGATCGGATCGATCATCTGTACGAAGATCCGCACAAAGAGGGAGTACGATTGTTTCTGCACTACGGCGACTTGTGCGATGGCACGACACTGCGCCGCATTTTAGAAGATGTTAAGCCAACGGAAATTTATAACCTGGGGGCTCAATCGCATGTGCGGGTGAGCTTTGACTCGCCGGAATACACAGTGGATTCGGTAGCGATGGGAACGCTACGCTTATTGGAAGCAATTCGGGACTACCAGCATCGCACCGGGATTGAAGTGCGGTTCTACCAGGCTGGTTCTTCGGAGATGTTTGGTTTGGTACAGCAAGTCCCGCAAACAGAAACAACGCCATTTTATCCGCGCAGTCCATATGCCTGTGCCAAGGTCTATGCCCACTGGCAGACAGTGAACTATAGAGAAGCTTATAATTTATTTGCGTGTAATGGCATACTGTTTAACCACGAAAGTCCCCGTAGAGGCGAAACGTTTGTAACGCGTAAGATTACGCGCGCGATCGCCCGGATCGTGGCTGGAGAGCAGAAAAAACTCTACATGGGAACTTTGGATGCCAAGCGGGACTGGGGGTATGCCAAGGACTACGTCAGGGCAATGTGGCTGATGCTGCAGCAATCCGAACCGGATGATTACGTGATTGCCACTGGGGAAACTCACTCCGTGCGGGAGTTCCTTGAGCTTGCTTTTGGTTATGTCAATCTCGATTGGCAGGATTATGTAGAGTTTGATGAGCGCTATCTCAGACCATCTGAAGTAGAATTGTTAATTGGAGATCCCACAAAGTCACGCCAGAAGTTGGGGTGGTCACCATCGGTTACGTTTGAGCAATTGGTTGCCTTAATGGTGGAAGCAGACTTGCAAGCCATAGGTCATACTTCGCCAAATGGCAATGGTTCATCGGTAAATCACGAAATTGCCACTATTCGTCAAAGGCTGAGCAGTTTTCTATCATGATTTACACATGCGAAAATGAAATCCTGACAGATTTAGATTTAAAAGGAAAACGAATTCTCGTTACTGGTGGAGCTGGGTTCTTAGGCCGTCAGGTAATTAATCAACTCTACAAGGCTAGAGCAGAACCGCAAAAAGTGACAGTGCTGCGATCGCGTGAGTGTGATTTGCGTATCCTAGAAAACTGCCAACGAGCAGTAGCCGATCAGGAAATAGTAATTCACCTAGCAGCCCACGTCGGCGGCATTGGTCTCAATCAGGTAAAGCCAGCTCAGCTGTTCTACGACAATTTGATGATGGGCACTCAGCTGATTCACGCCGCCTATCAAGCTGGGGTGAAAAAATTTGTCTGTGTTGGCACCATCTGCGCCTATCCAAAGTTTACAGCAGTGCCATTTAAAGAGGATGACCTCTGGAAGGGCTATCCAGAGGAAACTAATGCCCCCTATGGAGTTGCCAAGCTCGCCCTCTTGGTTCAACTCCAAGCTTACCGGCAGCAGTACGGCTTCAATGGCATTTACCTGTTGCCGGTGAATTTATACGGTCCAGAAGACAACTTTAATCCCAATAGCTCCCACGTCATCCCAGCCTTGATTTGTAAGGTGCATTCTGCCCAGATCAAGGGAGAAAAGGAACTAAGGGTTTGGGGTGATGGCAGTCCCACTCGTGAGTTTCTCTACTCAGAAGATGCGGCGCGGGGTATCGTCATGGCTACCCAGTCTTACAACGACTCTGCACCAGTCAACCTGGGAACCGGTATAGAAATTTCCATCCGCAACTTGGTTACCCTAATTTGTGAACTGATGGAGTTTGATGGGGCAATCGTCTACGAAGCTGATAAACCCAATGGTCAACCACGCCGCTGTTTGGATACAGAACGGGCTAAGCTTGCTTTTGGTTTTGTCGCGCAGGTGGACTTCAAGCAGGGGCTGCGGAATACAATTGACTGGTATCGGCAACACGCTGCCCTAATGCCCTAAAACGAAAGTAGAGACGTGCCATGACGCGTCTCTACTGATGGGCAAGATTACTTAGGTAATATTTAAGGAGCAATTCAGCTATCAACGACGAAAGTCAGTCAAGGAAAGCACAATTACGCCGCACTCTCCTCAAGGTGCGAGAATCCATCTCTGTAAAAGAATGGAAAGAAAACAGCTCGCGCATCTGCACCCACCTCAAATCCTCGCCTCTGTTTACCCAAGCACAGACAATCCTGGCTTATTTCAGTTTTCGCCAAGAACCTCACCTCAGCTCGCTGTTTACAGACACCAAACACCGTTGGGGATTTCCTCGTTGTGTTGGCAAATCTCTCTTATGGCACACCTGGAAGCCCGGTGAACACTTGCAAATGGGAGCTTATGACATTTTTGAACCTTGTCCTGACGCCCCCCCTATAGCTCCAGTTGAAGTAGATTTAATCCTTGTTCCATCTATAGCTTGCGATGTGCGTAAATATCGCCTGGGCTATGGCGGCGGCTATTACGATCGCTTGCTCAGTTCAGAGGAATGGGCGTCCAAGCCTACGATAGGCATTTTATTTGAGTTTGCTTACTTGCCCCAGTTGCCTATTGAAACCTGGGACAAGCCTTTGCAAGGTGTTTGTACCGAGACAGGTTTGAGAATTACCCCATGAAATCCAAAACGTCCTTTGTTAGCGCGATCTAGCCCGGTAGTGCCCTCCAGTTGCCGTAAATAGTGGGCACTGCCTACCGTACCGCTGATGGTTGTTTTAGAATTCGCCAACGGTATCATGAAATCTCTTATCCCAAATCCCAAATCCCAAATCCTAAATCGGTTATTAATGTACGGACTACTAGGAGCGATCGCAATAATAATGCTATTTCCGCTCCTCTGGCTGATCAGTACGGCGTTGAAGTCACCCGCTGAAAATATCTTTCAATTTCCGCCTCAGTTATTGCCCAGTCAACCGACTGCGGAGAACTTTGTCAAGGTTTGGCAAACTAACCCCTTTGGTCAGTACTTGTTCAACAGTACCCTTATCGCGGGTTTCACCGTTATTTTGAATCTGCTGTTCTGCGCTTTAGCTGCTTACCCACTAGCTAGGCAGTCGTTTCCGGGGCGTGACTGGATTTTCACCCTCATCGTCTCCACCATCATGATTCCATTCCAGATCGTGATGATTCCTCTATATATTTTGACAGTTCAACTGGGTATCAGAAACACTTATATAGGAGTGATTTTTCCGGCAATTGCTTCTGCTTTTGGCATCTTTCTGTTGCGGCAAGCTTTTCAGGGTGTCCCTAAAGAAATGGAAGAAGCTGCCCGAATGGATGGCTGCTCGGAACTGGGCTTGTGGTGGCATGTAATGATCCCAGCTATTCGACCAGCACTCGTAACTTTGGCAATGTTTGTCTTCATCGGTTCCTGGAGTGATTTCCTTTGGCCTCTGATTGTCCTAGACAGACCAGAGTTGTACACTCTGCCGCTAGGAGTCGCTACACTAGCTGGTACTTTCTCCCTAGATTGGCGACTGATTGCAGCTGGCTCCGTCATCTCAATTGCCCCAGTGCTTCTATTATTCTTATTCCTGCAACGCTACATCGTTCCAACAGAAACAGGCAGCGGCGTCAAAGGTTAAATTAACTGAGTGCTTTTGGATAAGGAATTCGTTTGTGATGAAACTGTAGCCAAACCTGCACGAAGATTTCGGCAATTTGAGACATTTCCGCAGGTGTTAGTCCTGAGTCAACCAACTGGTTATCTTGCCATCTAGCGCGGATGATTTTGTTTACCATTGCCAAGGCTTCTTGCGGGCAGACGTCTTTAAGCGATCGCAGCGCTGCTTCACAGGAATCCGCCAACATTACAATCCCCGTTTCCCGCGACTTGGGAATGGGGCCATCGTAGCGAAAATCTGACTCTACTACAGGCCGGGTAACACCCGCTTCATTAGGTTCAATCGGCTGATGGGCTTGGTAATAGAAATAGGCAATCAACATCGTGCCATGGTGTTCTGGGATAAAGGCTTGAATCGCTGTAGGCAACCGGTGCTTACGAGCCATGACCAGTCCTTCACTAACATGCTTTTTGATAATTTCAGCACTCTTCCAAGGGTCATTAATCTCATCGTGCTTATTGGGGCCACCCATTTGATTTTCAATGAAGGCTAAAGGGTAGTGCATTTTTCCAATATCGTGGTATAATGTCCCCGCACGCACTAATTCTACATTGCATCCAAGTGATTTAGCGGCAGCTTCTGCAAGGTTGGCAACAAAAAGGGTGTGCTGGAAGGTACCGGGCGCAACGCTTGTTAACCGCTTTAAAAGAGGTCGATTCGGATTTCCTAGTTCTGCTAGACGAATCGGAGTTACTAGATCAAATAAGTGTTCAAGATAAGGACTCACCCCTAGTGCCACAATACTCCATGCCAATCCTGAAAGACTAAATAACAGCGTTTCCTGCACTACGATATACCACAGAGAACTTCCTGTAGCATTGAGAAGAAAATTCACAAGCAGGTAGACGAATCCCTCAATTAAACCGACCGCACCGCCCAACAGAGCCAGTTCCTCACGCGATCGCATCCTTCCCGCCATCCAGCTGCCTAACACACCCCCCGCTGCACCAGCCAACAACTGCTCCCAGCTAATTTCTAGACTAATTCGCAGCAGCACTGTTAGCAGTCCTACAACCGTGACGCCTAAAGTAGAGCCATAAAAGCTACCCAATAATAAACCAATCGCCGGAAGGTTGGTAAAAGACACGCCCACTGTTACCAGCAGCGGCGTACTTAGGGTGAGCAGCAATACCAATAGGTAATCGCGTTGCCGTAACTTGGCATGAAATTGCCGTTTTATCAGCCCAAAAACGCCAACAGCCGCAGTAACAAGACCTCCTAGCTTAGTTAAACCCAACCAGTTGATCTCCCGACGACTCAAGTTGAAATAATCCAGCAGCAGGAATTTTTGGTGAGTAATCACTTCCCCAGCTCGGACAATCACTTCACCTTGCTCCACTTGGAGCATCACCGGTGCTACCGCAGAAGCAGCCTGTTGTTCCTGTCGTCTCGTTTGTTCTACATCTTCCTTAAGGTTCGGGTTCGGCTGCAAGACACTTAACAACATCTGGTTCGCTAGCGCCTCTGCGGCTGTGGGTACTAACGGTTTTACTTGTAAACTTACCGCCTGCTGCAAAATAATTGACGGTAGTCCGGGCGGAATGCCTTGAGTGAGAATACGCTCAGAGCTATTCAGGATTCCTATTTTTGTTTTCTTCCACTCTACATCTGACAAGTCAAGCAGGGATGTTTCGGGTATAGTTCCAGGTTTTGATGTCATTAGCTCTGAGTATCTAGCTAAAGCTTGGGCATATCGCTGACGGGCTATTGAGATGTTTGCGATAAGCGCCGAGAAGTTTTGAGGGGAAGTCTTCAAGCGGTACGCTTTCAACTCCTTAACAGCCTGAGCGAGTGCTGCATTTTTGAAAGGGTGAAGAACATCCAATTCTTCACTCTTTCCTGTTGCATCTCGCCTTACGGTATTTACTACAGCTAACACTTTCTGCCATTCTAAATCCGAGCAACTGCGCAGATATAGCTGGATGGAAGTAGACAGAATCGAAGTTGAAGCACTGGGAAAAGGTCCGGCAATTTGCCGCAGTTTGTTGCCCTGAGCCAATGTTTGTTGAAGGTCTTGGTCGATCTTTTGATTGACCGCTGTATCAATCATCCATACTGGTACTGAGCCAATACTTGCTGCTTTGCGGTTAGCTGCCGTAGCTTCGGTATCTTCGATCCGAGCGACAAAGGGAGCTTTAATAGTCTGCGGGGCAATAGTAAATACACTTAATCGGGGTTGGTTGTAGAAACGATGCCCTAGAACCCCAGTTAGGCAGATCACAGCTATCACGAAAACAGCGGAGGCACGCTTTTTTTGACTCCAGCACGATTCTTTTAACAGAACCTTAATCCAACGGTGTGTGGGCCGATTTGCAATTGTTTGCACCTTTTCATTCTTGACACCTGTAGAAAACCGTACGGAGTCAAAAACACGGCGTAGCGGTTGGTGCTGTCTTCGCCATTTCTTAAGCTGCTGTGTCAAAGAGTGAAAGAACTGAAACGTTTTTTTCATCAATGAGCGCAGTAGCTAATTAAGGAAAGAAAAGTAGAACAATCCTCGGCTTGATTCGGCTGAAGCTGATTTGCCACAATGGCTACCTACTAAATCCCTATCAACACTTTAGTTTTTTTTTAGTATAAACTTTTAGTAAATTTGGTTATTTTCGTTATAAAATTGATGCTATTTTATTTGGACTTTGCATGTGTGAGGAACACGCACCTCCTTAACGCGGTCTGATGACTCTTGGAGCCGCGATCGCAGCTAGCTGCGTCATCTTCGTTGGGTATATTGCCTGGTCATACACCCCTGACCAAACTGTAACTAGTGAGTCAGCTAATTCTAGCATCTCTGCCTCGGTCTTCATTCCCCATGCTGCCAAAGGCTTAGCGTTGGGTTGGGATAACGCCATTCGCAGACTAGTGGGAATGCCAGCTGTGCTGTTGTAGGCTCCTGACAAAGCTCCAGTAATAACACTAGTAATCTGTGGTTGACAACCGCTCTGAGCAGCTCGCATAACCGAGAGGCGCAAGTCTTCGAGGGTACTCAAGAAGAAGTAAAACGCTAGAGCAATCGGGGTAGTGGGCTGAGTATTGCGACTTAGGTGAGTTACGGTTCGTTCTAACCCAGCCCCCTGTTCCAACAACCTCTGAACTTGTGCCAGTTGTTGTGGCAATTGGGTCTGGGACTCTCCCAGAAAGGCAATAGTTTGGGGAATCAACGTAGCTGCGTTGAGTTTTTCGGTAAGCGACTGAAGGATAGCATACCCCACAGCTAAAGCACCATCCCGACTTACTGGATCATCTAGCCAGGAAGCTCCCAAAAGTTGTTGTAAGTTTTGTTGCAGTTTAATTTCATTTTCGTGGTAAAATAGCGCAAGCGGCAGTGTGGTAATGATTGCTTTTGTAGAGATGCAATTCATTGCCTTTAAATTAGAGGATGGGTGAAAGGGTTTTAAATCTGAGTCAACAGACAAGAGCACTTCCCGACAATCATCTACATCAAATCTGCCTAACCGCAGCAAGCTTTGTGCGACTATAACTGCTAAGCGTCCCCCTTCCCTGTCTGCTCCAACGCTGGTGAATTCCCCCAGCATTTCCCCTACCACCGTCCCCAAAAAAGTGCCGCGAAATCTACTGTTTAGTGAGTAGCGCATAGCTAGCTCATTTTGCTACCTGTAGATAATGAACCAACGCTTGTAGTCCCAATCGATAACTCTCTGCACCAAATCCACTAATTTGCCCAATCGCCACCGCAGCAATGTAAGAATGATGTCGGAAAGCTTCACGCTGGTAAATGTTGCTGAGATGAACTTCCACAGTGGGTATGCTGACGGCTGCGATCGCATCCCGAATTGCTACACTCGTATGAGTGTAGGCACCAGCGTTAATCAAGATTCCCTGGTGTTCCTTTCTAGCCGCATGAATAGAATCCACCAGTACGCCTTCATGATTAGATTGTACGGTGGAAACAAGCGCCTGGAGCTTCTGTCCTTCCTCTGTTAACAGGCGGTTAATCTGCTCCAACGTCACTGCTCCATAAATTCCTGGTTCTCGTTGTCCCAGCAAATTCAGGTTTGGCCCATGCAGTACTAAAATGCTTTTAAAGCGCAACGGTTCAGAAAGCACAAGGCAGACTACCTGTGGCGGCGTGTTCTATCATCAACGGGAATGGGAATCGGTTGCGGTTCCGGCTCAGCTTGCGGACCTAGCAATGTTTCGATTAGCTTGCGTGCCCAATCTTTTAGCTTTTCTAGCACCTTTCCTACATAGTCCATTGAACCAATTGCTCCTACAATACTACCTACACTTTTCCAGTGACTTTTGAGAAAACGCAGTTTTGCAATACTTAATCAAATTTGGTCAACGTAATTCTAACTATCTTAAGCTATCACACTAGTAAAGAGCAAACTTATCCCACTACAGAGGGGTATTTACTAAATGCGTGTCAACAATCGCCGCAAATGATCCAGCGCCGTACAGGCGCTGACGTGACGGATTAAAGAGCGTTCTCGCGCTTGACCAAACCGATGCTCTATGCTTTGCACTTCACCGTTTGGTCCCGCCAGACCGATGTATACCAAACCCACAGGTTTAGTAGCAGTCCCACCATCCGGTCCAGCAATACCCGTGATACTCAATCCCCAAGTAGTTGAAAGGCGCGATCGCACCCCAGCTGCCATTTGCTCTGCCACAGCAGCACTCACCGCCCCAAACTGGGCTATGTCTTCCGGATTGACGCCCAACAGAGAAACTTTCACAGAGTTGTCATAGGAAATAACCCCACCCAGAAAGTAATTGGAACTACCAGCCACATTGGTCAACATCTGCCCCAGTCCACCGCCAGTGCAGGATTCTGCCACACTCAGCGTTTCACCCAAGCCAAGCAACAACTTGCCTACTACTGAAGCCAGGGTGTCGTCATCGGCACCGTAATAGTCTAGCCCTCCAATTTGTTGAAGCTTTTGCTCCACTGGCGAAATCAGCTGCTTTGCTTCTGCCTCCGACTCAGCTTTAGCTGAGATTCGCAGCTTCACTTCTCCACGGCTTGCATAGGGAGCGACCGTTGGGTTTGGGCATTTGAGAAAATGCTCCGCCTTTTCCGCCAGAGCTGACTCTGCAATCCCCCAAAATCTTAACGTCCGGCTGTAAATAATTTCTTTGCCCCAGCCAAGGCTTTTTAGATAAGGCACCGCTGTTTCTTGCCACATCCGCTGCATTTCAGATGGCACACCAGGGAAGGTGAGAATTGTTAATCCAGGGCGGGGTTGCCAGAGAATACCGGGCGCTGTTCCAGTTGGATTGGGTAAAACTTCTGCTCCTTGGGGAATCAAGGCTTGCTTGCGGGTACTAGGCGTCATTTCCCGACCACGCTGGGCGTATTTATAGGCAATGTCTGCTAGGATTTCGGGGCGTTCTACTAGAGTCACACCAAAAAAGTTGGCAAGGGTTTCAGTCGTGAGGTCATCGGGCGTCGGACCGAGACCGCCGGTGAAAATGAGGACTTGCGCTCGCTCACTGGCAATTTCTATACTATGTTTGAGCCGCGCTGGATTATCCCCCACTACCGTTTGATAGTAGTGAGGAATACCAAGACTTGCCAGTTGCTGAGCTAAAAATTGGGCATTTATATTCAGGATATTGCCCAGAAGTAACTCGGTTCCAACACAGATAATTTCAGCACTCATCAGGCTAGGGCTGGTACAGGAATTGTCAAGTGAGGATATAAGGGGAAGCGATCGCACAGCGCCGCTACTCGTTGCCGACAATCCTGTGCCACCGCCTCATCAGCCGGATTCAGCAGCCGGTCGGCAATAATATTGGCAATCTCCCTAAACTCAGCACAACCCATTCCCCGGGTCGTCATTGCTGGTGAGCCAAGCCGCAAGCCGCTAGTCACAAATGGTGACTGCGGATCAAAGGGAACTGTATTTTTGTTGGCAGTAATGTTAACACCACTGACGAGCTGATCTGCCTGTTTGCCCGTCATGCCGATGCAGCGCAGATCAACCAGCATTAAGTGATTGTCCGTGCCATTCGACACAATCTTGAAGTCCCTTTCTTGCAACTGAGTTGCCAATGCACGGGCATTTTCAATTACTTGAGCAGAATATACTTTAAATTCTGGTTTCAAAGCCTCACCAAAAGCTACTGCCTTTGCGGCGATGACATGTTCTAAGGGTCCCCCTTGACTGCCAGGGAAAACCGATTTATCCAGTTTTTTACCGAGTTCCGGGTCACGGGTTAGGATTAAACCACCCCTAGGGCCGCGCAGCGTTTTGTGGGTTGTGGTAGTGACGACGTCGCAATAGGGAATAGGGCTGGGGTGAAGATTAGTGGCAACCAAGCCAGCAATATGGGCAATGTCAGCTAACAGGTAGGCACCAATTTCATCTGCTATGCGTCTGAATTTTTCAAAGTCAATCAAACGCGGATAGGCAGAATAGCCGCAAATCAGCAGCTTCGGACGGTGTTGCAGCGCCAACTCCCGAATCTGGTCATAGTCGAGTTGTTCTGTATCAGGGCTGACACCATAGTGACAAACCTTGAACCACTTCCCTGACACATTCACTGGCGAACCGTGGGTCAGGTGTCCCCCATGAGATAAATCCATCCCCATAATAGTGTCCCCAGGCTCCAGCAGCGTTAGGAAGACAGCAAAATTCGCTTGCGCTCCAGAATGAGGTTGTACATTTGCATGAGCGGCACCAAACAGTTGCACCGCGCGGTCAATCGCCAGTTGCTCAATT
>QQTW01002131.1_pt1 | contig 14238 bp, 12 predicted proteins | sample 1904831 | NCBI WGS metagenome assembly QQTW01 (sample SAMN09435610, study PRJNA476489) | Subsurface metagenome, whole genome shotgun sequencing project. | reverse complement strand
AGGGGCAGGGGTGGGGTTATCACCAACTAATTCGTTTTTCTTTGATTGGCTTCGGCCAGCATTTCGACGAGGGTAGTCAGGGTCTGGTTGTGGGCTTCACCGGCCAGGCCGAGGGCAATTTGGGCTTGCAGCCAGCCGAACTTTTTTCCGATGTCGTAGCGGTTGCCTTTCACCTCCAAGGCCAGGTATTTCTCCTGCCCGGCCAGTTCTTGCAAAGCGGGGGTTAAGGCTAGAGTCCGGCCGTTGTTATGCAGGTGGTTTTCCAAAATGGCGAAAATGGCGGGCATTAGCACGTGCATCCCGAAGAAGCATAGGTAGTAGCCGCGGCGCAGTCCGGAAGTTTGTAGCTCCAGCTCGGCGATGCTGAGGGAAGGCTTTTCGATGATCTTTTCAATCTGGTATACGCCTGATGTGCTAGCGGCGTGGCGGCCCGTAAGGGTACCGTAACGGCTGATGAGGTGTTCGGGAGTTGGGTTGACGGCAGCAACGGAGCATTCCTCCTGCACGGCCAGTTCAATCAGTTGCTGGGCACAACGCTTGCCGGCTAAGCCCGATACATACAAGTAATCGCCCAGCAGCAGCAAAAAGGGTTCGTTGCCCACGAAGCTCTTCGCACATAGTACGGCGTGGCCATACCCAAGGGCTTGGGTTTGTTCCGCAAAATGCAAACGGCTCAGCAGGTGGTCCACTTTAGCGGCTTGTGCTTTAGCCCAATCGCTGCCCTGGTACGACTGCATCAGGTTATCCCGCAGGGAACGGAAGGCTTCTTGGTAGCGGTCACCATCACCGGGGGCACAAACCACGCAAATCTCCTCAATGCCACTGGCGAAGGCTTCTTCAGCAATAATCTGGATGACGGGTTTATGCAGTCCATCGGTATCTACCACGGGCAACATGGCTTTCTGAACGGTATCGGCAACGGGGTACAGTCTTTCGCCCCGGGCAGCGGCAGTAATAACGGCTTTTCTGACTTTCATGCGGTTTACGGCTTGGGCTACCAAATTGCCAAAAGGAGGGGGAAAGAGCAAATGTGGATTGTTATTAGGTATTGAGGTATCGGGTGTGAGTGTGGTACCTCTCTGATTACCTCATGTAGTATCTACCCTAGCTACCTGGGAAGTGACTGCAAACCTGCCTCTTTCATTACGCCTGCAAGGCTGAGACAAAGTGGAGTTGTTTTGCGAGTAAATTAAATTTCATTTTGGCATCATTTTCAAAGTCTGAAGCGGCTTTACGTACAATTTCAGATACGACGCATTATTAAAATGAAATTTTCAAAAGAATTTATCAGCAGATGGGGAGGAATAGTTTTAGGGGCCTTTTATGGATTAATTCTCCGGTTTCTGTTCGGCATTTCATTCAAAGGAAATTTTAGCTTAATCAATTTATTCTCAATAACATTTATTTGGATAGTACCCGTTATCATCGGTATTACACCTATGCTGTTTGCCAATCGAACTCAACTGCAATCTTGGCGTTATCGGATAAGCAGACCGGTACTAACCGTTTTCCTGTTTTTTGCTTTTTGCTTTGCAACCCGGGCAGAAGATTTGATTTGTATTCTGATTATATCCATTCCATTTCTTCTAGGAGCAGCAGTAGGCGGATACGTTTTTTCGGAAATAATCTCGAATTACCGCAGGAAGAATGGAATGATGTACTCTATTCTGTTTATTCCGTTCCTGGCAGGTATGCTGGAAGAACAGTTCAAAACTCCTTCTGGTGTCTATCAAATACGTACCTCGGTCGTAATTAATGCCCCGGCTGAAGCAGTCTGGAAAAACGTCGTCCGGGTGCGACAAATCAAGGATGTTGAGTATCAAAAAGGATTCTTCAACTATGCCGGTATTCCAAGCCCTCTTTATGCAGAACTCGATAGAGACACCCTTGGTGCAAACCGTCTGGGCCATTTTGAAGGAGGACTGATATTTAAAGAAACCGTGACCCATTGGGAGAGAAACCAGAAGGTCTCCTTCAATATTGAGGTAATCCCTTCTTCAATCAGGCAAACGGTTTTCGACCAGCACATCCTTAAAGGCAAGCATTTTACATTTATTGATGCAACCTACGAGCTACAGGCAATCGGCAAGCATACAACGAAACTTATCCTCTCATCCTCTTACCAATTGGACACGAACATTAACTCATATGCTTCCCTGTGGGGTGATTACCTGTTGACTGATTTTCAAAAACGGCTCCTGACAGTAATTAAGAGACGTTGTGACGAGTAAAGATTTTTAAACCACATTTGGTCAATGTAAAACAAGGATACATATGATCAACCTTTTTTCAAAAATACATTCACGATGGGATTTTTTCTTCTAGCCGGGGTATTACTGATTTTGTTATCTGACTATACCAACGCGCAGGAATACGTTGAAGGAAAGATTATTACAGTTCAGCAAGATACGGCAGTGGTTAAGCTGTTAAAATACAAAAACCGTAAGCAGGAAGCGCAGGAAAGGTTCTCTTCGGTTCAGGTACAAGAAGCTGACGGTACCCTAAAAATGCTGCATCCGGCTGATATTAATGGTTATATCAAAGAAGATCAAGTTTTCAGAAGTCTTCGTCCGGTAACCGGTGATTATGCCCAGACGGGAATCTTTATTAAACAGATCACCAGCGGAAGGGCTGAACTGTACTACCATCCGGGTTTCCCGACGGGAGGCGGGAAATATTTTTTTAAAAGAAGCACGGAAAGGGAATTTATTGCGTGGGATGGACAAATAGTGAGCAAGGTTGAGCAGGTGCAGGATGCAGGGCGGGGAAATGACCCCAATGCCATTGGCGGTCTGCAATTCAAAATAACGCAAAACACGAGTGTTTTCCAGGAGTATTTTACGCGGTACTTCGCCGACTGCCCCCTGATTATGAATAAATTTAGAGCTAATCTTTATGATAACGGTGATATCAAAAGCATTTTCAGGGATTACAATGCGGAAGGGGAACGGATCAGTAAAGCGAGTTCCTCGAAAAAATAACTCATTATTTCAGCCAACCCTTACTGACGATACCCATGAACCCATCTATACTACGTGAATTGACCGAACGGCAGCTTATTCCCGAAGAACAGGCGGCCCAAATTGTCCACCAGGAACGTACCGCCCTTTTCTCCCTGCATTGGGAGTTGAAAACGCTTCTGTACCTGGGTGTGCTGCTGCTCAACGCCGGACTGGGCTGGCTGATCTACCTGAATATTGACGAAATCGGGCACGGAGCCGTCATTGCCACCATTGCCACCATTAGTGCGGCTAGTTTTGCCTTCGCCTGGAAACACCGGCAGCCTTTTTTCCCTTGAAGAGACCAAAAGTGCTTCGCCTTTTTATGACTATGCCCTGCTGCTGGGTTGCCTTACCTTTCTGATCCTGGAGGGTTATTTGCAATACCAGTATACCGTTTTTGGGGAGAAATACGGGCTGGCCACGTTTATCCCGATGGTGGTGTTCTTGGCGGTGGCCTATTTCTTCGATCACCGGGGCGTATTGTCGCTGGGCATTACGGCTCTGGCCTCGTGGCTGGGCATTGCGGTAACGCCGCTGGCGTTGCTCCGGGACAATGATTTTTCGAGTTCCCGGCTGATCTACACTGGTTTGCTGCTGGGCAGTCTGCTCTGCGGCGCTGCTTTTTACTCCGGCTACCGTCACTTTAAAAAACACTTCGATTTTACGTACCTGAATTTTGGCGTCCACCTCCTGTTCCTGTCGTGTTTGGCGGGATTGATGATATTGGAAAAGGGCTGGCTGTTCGTACCGCTGCTGGCGGCCATTACGACGTTGTTTATCCTCTATGCCCGGCGGGAACAGTCGTTTTATTTTCTGATGGCAGCGGTCTTGTACGCCTACTGGGGCGTGAGCTACCTGGTATTTCAGCTGGAAGTCTTCCGTTCGGGACTGATGTTCTGGTACTTCATTCTGTCCTGCATGGGCGTCATCTGGCTCCTGGTCCAATCGCGGAAGTTGCTGAAGTATGAAAGCAACCCGTAAAACGTCCGATTTTCGATGTCCGGTGTAGAGACAAGGCATGCCTCGTCTCTAAGATGCAGAGGCAGTAGCAACGTTTTCAGATTCAATTATTTTTCAGCATATCAGCCCATTAACTCCTATGGCTTCATTTATTGCTTATAATACCCAGTGGCTCGACGCCCTTGCAATCCGGGAACAGGCCCGCCGGTGGCAGAAAAAAGGATTAATTACCCCGGAACAGTGGCAAGCCGTGCAGACGCAATATCCGGTGGGGTTTTACTTGCCGAATATATTCGTACGGGTCGTGCTGGCCGTGATGTGCTGGATTCTCTCCGCCAGCGTTTTCGGCCTTATTGGCGTGGCTCTAATTAGTAATCTTCCTAGCGAAGAAGGCCTTGGCGTAATCCTGCTCCTTTTCAGCGGTGGGGTACTGGCAGGGTTAGAGTTCATTGTCCGGGACGGAAAACACTACCAGTCCGGGCTGGACGACGCCTTGCTGTACATGGCACTTGCGGCCGGCATCACTGGGATATGCCTGTTATTTTCCGCCTTCAACGAACCGCTGGCTTATTTCGTGCTGGCCCTGCCGGTGCTGATTTTCGGAGCTGTCCGTTACGTGGATACGCTGGTAGCGGTACTAGCCTTTCTCTGCCTTAGCGGTGTTTTGTTCCTGGGTTTACTGAAACTGGGCGAATGGATAAAGGTGATCCTGCCCTTCGTGTGTATGGCCTTCTCGGGAACTGCCTACTACTGGCTGCACCGTAACAAGCAAAAGGAAAGCCTGCGTTTCTGGGCGGAATCACTGACTGTGCTGGAAGCCGTAAGCCTGCTCCTGCTGTATGTAAGCGGCAATTATTTTGTGGTGAGACAATTAAGTGAAGCGTGGTTTGGCGTAACCACCGTGCCCGGAGCCTTCCTGTTTTACGGGATTACCGCAGCGGTTCCAGCCATCTACATCTGCTTCGGGCTTCGGCACAAAGACCGGCTGCTGCTGCGTACCGGCTTGGTTCTGGTAGCGGCAGCTGTATTCACGTTCAAATACTATTTCAGTTTGGGCCACACCGAAGTATTGGTGACTCTCTCGGGAGCCTTTCTAGTCGCCCTGGCCTATTTCTCCATCCAATTCCTCAAAAAAGGCTACCCGGGTTATACGTACGCGGAGGATGAAGATGCACCAGGCATGCTCAATGCGGAAGCGGTGCTGGTAACCCAGGGTTTCGGCAATGCCACTCCCCTGCCACAGGCCGATCCGCTGTACGGTGGCGGTCAGTTCGGGGGTGGCGGTACCGGAGGGAATTATTAGGGCAGTTGAGGTTTTGGGTTTACGGATTGACGTTTTAGTCCTGAGAAACTATACCCATTCGATGATAGATATACGTTGTTCGATGTTCGCGATATCCTGCTCTACAGTTCTTTATCTGTCAGTAAACAAGTAGAGCCTAATTCACTGTAGTACATTACTCAACTTTCAAAGAGTCGACGGGTTTGGTTCGGGCGGTCCTTAGGGTTTGGGAGCCAATGGTGAGGAGCCCTAAGCCCAGTAAAAGGAGGGTGCCCGATAAAATAGTACCCAAACCAAAAGGCACACGGTTAGGAAAGTGTTGCAACCATAGATTATTCAGGAAGTAACTCAAAGGGGCTCCAATGCCTATCGCTACGATCAATATTCTTACAAACTCTTTGGAGAGTAAGAAGGCTATACTCCAATCGGCTGCCCCCAATACCTTCCGGATGCCTACTTCTTTTCTTCGCCGTTCGACCGTATATGTGGCCATTCCCAGCAGCCCCAGGCAGGAGATGATGACCGCCAGCAAAGCCAGGAAACCCAGGATAGAAACCAGGTCAAAGAATCCCTGGTTGGTTTCGGCCAATTGCTGGTCATAAAATTCGTATTGAAAAGGGTGAACGGGGTCAATCTGCTTCCATTCGGCTGCCAGTTTTGCTACTGTGCCTCTAAGGTTGCCTGGGGTCAGTTGCACATTTACCACTGTAAAACTACGAGGCTCGTTACGCAGCACCAGCGGACCAATTTTATCGGTTCCTGCCATCGGAGCCCGAAATACAAAATCTTCCACTACACCGATGACTTCCAGCATTTCGGGGCCCCATTCTGATTCAATAGTCTGTCCAATCAGTTGGGAGGGATGTTGATAGCCCAAAGCCTTTACCGATGCTTCATTGACCAGGATCAATCGGCTGGCTGAGTCAGGGGCCGAGGCCGGCTCCAGCCGCCGTCCGGCCAGGAGTTTCACACCAAGATTGTCCACAAAATTTTCATCCGTCAGGAGAATAGTCATTTTTGTATACTCCTTCCGGCTGCCGACGGGTTTTACCGTAATTTCATTGGAGACATAGGTAGCAGGCAGGTAATCGCAGGCGGAAATGGTAGCCACCCCGGGTACCGTACTGAATACTTGTGAGACCTTGCGATAGTCATTTCCTTGCAGGGAAATATTTACGATATTCTGGGCAGTAAACCGGTAATCAAATGAAACAAAATGCTTAAACTGGTTGTAGAGCAGAACGGCAGTGGTGATAAACAGCAGGGAAATGACAAACTGGGAAACACTCAATACTTTGCGCATCCCCAGCTTGCCCGGACGCAGGCTATCCAGGTTTTTAAGCACTTTAACCGGCTTGAACGCGGATAGATGCAGCGCCGGATACAAGCCAGCCATCAATCCGATCAGCAGCGCCAGTCCGGTAAAAGCCAGGTACACGAACAGGTTGCCTTGCAGTTCAAAGTTCAAATACTGGTTCACCCAGAGTCCTCGGAAAGCCGGTTTGAGAAAGATGAGCAGCAGCACGGCCATCGCCACGGCAAATAATGACATGAGAATGGATTCACTCAAAAATTGAAAGATCAGATCTTTTCGTCCGGCTCCCGTTACTTTGCGCACCCCGATTTCTTTGGCTCTGGTCAATGCCCGGGCAATAGATAAATTGGTGTAGTTAAGGGAGGCTGACAGCATAATCACCAAGGCCAGCAAGCCCAGAAAATAATAAGCTTCGAGGGGTAAATTGTAGCTTGACTCATTGCTGACCAGTTTGCCGGGAGTGATTTGGGTGAGTTTTTGTCTAGCCAGGGCAAAGCCTTTAATCTCCTTCAGTTGGGCCTGTCGGTGGGCAATTATATCACTGAGTGCAGCCGTCAAATCCGCTTCTCCTTTTTCCTGATTCAGCAGGACGTAGGTATAGCAGTGATTATTTCCCCAATTCTCTGTAAGGTCTTCTACCTGATTCTTTTGGTACAATGCGAGCCGGGAGGCATAAGACACCAACCCGTCGAATTGTAAATGAGACTTGTAATCTTTCTCGCCCATTACGCCGGTAATCGTAAAAACGCCCCAATCACTCGAAGGTCCGCCAGATCTGCCGCCTAAGTGGGACAATCCCCGGTCGGTAAATTGTACTGTCTTGCCAAGCGGATTTTCCTGGTTAAATAGCTGCCGGGCAAGTTCTTTAGAGATGACGATGGAATTAGGCAGCAGTAAAGCAGTAGCCTTATTGCCTTTCTCCAGTGGAAAACTGAATACCTTAAAAAAGGGAGCATCGGCAAAGTAGCCCCGCATTTCCAAGGTTTTTTCTCCGTAGGTGATATCTCCGCCTACGCCCCTGATTAATTGGGTTGTCTCTTTGATGAAGGGATAATTTGTCTTCAGGGCGTTGGCCAATGGGAAAGGAGTCGTAGCCGCAGGTCCTTTTGACCCCGCCCGATCCGAGAGTATGCGATAGATCCGGTCTTTGTTCGCATGAAACTGGTCATACCGCTTCTGGTCGGCCAGCATGAGGATGATCAGCAGGCACACGGACATCGCCACGGCCAGGCCAAACACGTTGATAAATGAGAATACTTTGTATTTTAGGATATTCCGGATTCCTACTTTAAGATAGTTGTACAGCATAGCAGCCGGCTTTTAAGGTGAGAGGAGGATAATGATGTAGCAGTGCACCGAGAAAATCAATGAAAGCAAGAGAAGTGCATTGTATAACATAGTTCCTTGTATACAATACCTATACCAACGATACTACAGGCCTCAATTTCGATTATTAGCCTATTTTCTTCTGCTGTGCTGTTCGCCTTCGGACAGTTCTGCTCGAATCCGGGCAATGTACTTGAAAAGTCTGCTGGTGCCTTAGCCTGGAAAATACGTAAAGGAGTGGAGGAATCAAGCGAGTATTCCCTCTCCACGGAAAGCCGTGATTAGAAAAAACCACAACGCAAAGATGACAAGGAGCCCCCTTTTCTTAAACCGGGTTTGTAGCTGATGTCCGTCCGCGTCTCCTTGGATTACGCTTGCCTGGTGACCCCATTCCTTACAGAAATAAGCGAATGAGAAAACTTACTCGCCTCGCCTCACACTCGCAGCCAATACAGCAATCATTAGACTGAGGACAATCACAATCATCAGGGAACCTCGCAATGTAATCCATTCGGCCCCCCAGCCAATCACGGGAGGGCCAGCCAAAAATCCGAAGTACCCCAGCGTAGTGACCGCCGCCAGGGCTGTACTGGAAGGCATGCCCGGTGTGCTGCCCGCCGCACTGAACACAATCGGGACTATTGTGGAAAACCCGAATCCGACGAAGGCAAATCCGGCCAGCACCAGCGAAGGCTGGTTAAAGAGCAAGGCAACACTTAACCCAACCGCAGCCAGGATTCCTCCCATCCGCAGCATAACCAGCGGCCCCAACCGGGCAATCAGCCAGTCGCCGTTCACGCGACCCAGGGCCATTGCCCCGGAAAAGGCAGCGTATCCCAGCGGTGCCAGGCCAGGTTCCCGGGGAACTGCCTGCGCCATGTATACGGCACTCCAGTCCGCCATGGCCCCTTCCCCCAACAATACGCAGAAGGCAATAAAGGCCAGCCCCACTAGGTGCCCCTTCGGACGAACAAATAGGGGCGGATTTTCCTGCGTCGAAGGCTCGGTCACCAGCAGAAAACGCAGGGCTGCAATAACCAGTAAGCTGGCTAAAACAGCAATCCCGGCAAAATGCCAGCGTGGAATTACCTGCAAATGAGCCATCGAGGCACCTATGGCAGCCCCGGCCATCCCGCCCAGACTGAACAACGCATGAAAAGAAGACATAATGGGCCGCCGGTACCGTTTTTCGACGGCTACTGCCTGATCGTTCATGGCAATGTTCAGAATTCCATTGGCAGCTCCGGTCAGGGTAAGGGCTAGCAGCAGCGACCAGGGACCGGTAGCCAAAGCCAGCAAGGGCAGGGTCAGGCAGTGAATAACCGCCGCTACCGTAGTAACCCGTTGACTTCCCGACCGCACAATCAGCCATCCGGCGAAGGGCATGGCCACAATGGCTCCTATCGTTAAGCCCAGCAATACACTGCCCAGCATACTGTCACTCAGCCGGAGGGTTGCCTGAATAGCCGGAATTCGGGCAGCCCAGGTCGAAAAGGTGAGTCCCCCCACGAAAAACATAGCGGCAACGGCCGTGCGGGCGGCCCGGGTAGATGGGGAAATGGCAAGGGCGGATTCCTGGGGAGTGAGTGGCTTCAAAGGTTAGTATAGTTCCTGTTACTGAAATGGCAGGTTTTCGGGTGACCCCGTCAATGACGTGGCCACCCGAAATGCCCGGTGCGTTAACGTATTCTTACTTGCATAGCCATATTTGGGTTCAACCGGTGCGGACAAAGGTAGCCGGGAATGATGAATTAGAAAGGCTAAGTTGCCTAATTGGGCTCGTTCCGTCTATCAACTACTTTTGTCTTCCGGACAACTACCTTCTACGGAAAAAGAAGGAGAGCTATCGCATCAAGTTCTTCTCTCCCGTAGCCAGACCATCCTCCTTAAAGCAGGAGGAATCCGGATAATGCAAGGTTCTTGGAGACATGTAGGGAAACTGGTATTGGCTGGGCGTAGGCTGAAGCCTACACCAAACGAACTTCGCATTCGCTGTTCAAAATTTAGCCTTTCTGAGCAATTGGGGTAGTTTTGCTGGCCACCACTCCTCTTGCATGAATACTCCACCTGCTGCCCCGGCCCATGATACCTACGCTGCCCTGCGCCACCGGGAATTTAATCTTTTTGTTGCGGCCCGCTTCTTTCTCACCGTTGCCATTCAGATTCAAAGCACCGTGGTCGGCTGGCAGATCTATGACCTTACCGGCGATGCCCTGTCGTTAGGGATGATCGGGCTTGCCGAAGCCATTCCTTTTATGTCGGTGATTCTATACGCGGGGCACCTGGCGGACCTGGTCAGCCGCAAACGGATTATTCTGTTTGCGGGGCTGGCTTATTGGGTGGGAGCCAGCATATTACTCCTGTTCACGCTGCACTTTTCCTGGGTGATCCAACGCTTCGGCATTGTACCGATTTACGTGGTAATTTCCCTGATTGGGGTAGCCCGTGGGTTCGCCGGGCCCGCTTTTTCTTCTTTGGTGGTTCAGTTAATTCCCCGGGAAATTTATACCAATGCCGTCACCTGGAACAGTACTGTTTGGCAGACGGCGGCTGTGATGGGGCCAGCCTTAGGCGGTTTGATCTATGGTTTTGCGGCAAAGGCGGTGGTTCGATTGGTAAGCTACGCGGGCCTGGCGGGTACTGCCTTTGGCCAGTGGGCGGGGAGCCTGCCGGGCATCAGTTGGGCCTATTTGATAGTGGTTCTACTCATTGCTTTGTCGCTGCTTTGCGTAAGTTTCATTAGTGCCAAGCCCGTTCCCCGGAGTGGCATCAAAGAATCACTGAAAACCCGGCTGATTAGTGGTATTTCTTTCGTTTTTAAGAATCAGGTGATTCTGAGTGCCCTTTCGCTGGACCTGTTTGCGGTATTTTTCGGCGGGGCCGTTGCCTTGTTACCCATCTTTGCGGATAAAATTTTGCATGTCGGTCCGGAAGGGTTGGGGCTTCTGCGGGCAGCACCTTCTTTGGGGTCAGTCATCATGGGCTTGTTTCTGGCGCACCGGCCGCCGGTCCGGAATACGGGTCGCAAGCTGCTCTTTTTCGTGGCGGCTTTCGGCGGATGCATGATCTTGTTTGGCCTGTCCGAAAACTTCTACTTGTCCCTGTTTGTGCTGGCGCTGAGCGGAGCAGTAGACAATGTCAGCGTAATTATCCGGTCCACTATTCTCCAACTAATGACGCCCGACGAAATGCGGGGCCGGGTTTCGGCTGTGAACAGTATTTTTATCGGATCTTCCAACGAAATCGGCATGTTTGAATCTGGCGTAGCAGCCCGCCTGCTGGGCTTGGTGCCCTCCGTAATTTTCGGGGGAGTCATGACGGTAGCCGTAGTCGGACTTACGGCCCGGCTGTCTCCCAGGCTCCGGCAGTTGCATTTACGGGATATTGTGTAGGGTTGACGAAAGGAGCACAGCACTCTAACAATAGAAAATGCTGAGCCTAGGAGGCGGAAGAAACGAGGCTTCTTATGGATGAAAATGAAGTGTGGGTGTTTGTTCAGCTAATACAGCCGGACAGCAGTTGGTGTTTGTCGGCTAATCAGTGAGGGCCGTTTGTGTAAGTATGCTTGGTTGATTTTGTGATTAATTCAGGGGAAATGAAAAAACGAGAAGTAACGATCTACGATATTGCCCAGGCCCTGCAAGTTTCTCCGGCCACGGTATCCAGAGCTTTAAAGAATCACGCGGGGATCGGGAAAGAAACGATCAAACAAGTACAGGACCTGGCCGAGCAACTGGGGTATCAACCCAACATCATTGCTTCCAGCCTCCGCAACAGCAAGACCAATACCATTGGCATTCTGGTGCCACTGATCAACCGTCCGTTTGTGGCAGCCGTACTGAGCGGTATGGAACCCATTGCCCATAAAGCCGGTTACCAGATCCTGATTGCCCAAACGCATGATTCGGCGCGGATGGAAGCGGCGCAGGCAAGAACCATGTTTGCCAGCCGGGTGGCAGGTTTACTCGTGTCCTTGGCTATGGAAACCACTGATTACCGGCACTTTGATTCCTTCCGAAGAAAAGACATTCCGCTTATCTTCTTTGACCGGGGCTGTCCGGAACAGGAAAGCAGTAAGATCATTATTGACGACTTTAAGGCGGCTTTTGAAGCTACCGAACACCTTATTGGGCAGGGTTGTCGCCGGATAGCTCACCTGGCGGGCTCCCAGAACCGCGAAAACTACCGCAACCGGCTGCAAGGGTACCTGGCGGCGCTGCAAAAATATGATTTGCCCCAGACCGAAGAACTGATTCTGTACAGCTACCTGAGCCGGGAAACGGGCTGGGAAGCCGCTAAGCTGCTGCTGAACCTGCCCCAACCGCCGGACGGAATTTTTTCGGCCAATGATACGGCCGCTGTCAGCGTGATCCAGGTACTGAAGGAACGTAACGTCCGGGTGCCGGATGAAGTGGCCGTAGTCGGATTTAACGATGACCCCATTGCCACCATTATTGAGCCCGCCCTGACCACCATAGTCTATCCCGCCCAGGAAATGGGCAAGCTGGCTATTGAGCAGTTCCTGAAGCTGAAGGCGCATCCGGAAAGTTCCGTGCAGGACGAAACCATCCTGCTCAAAACGAGCCTTATCGTCCGGGCCTCCTCGCGGAGGAAAGGGTAAGGAATTCTCTCCATTCTTTGACCGGACTATTACTGGTGAAGAAGTCTGCCTGGTTTTCACCCCAACTGGCCGGGTATTGCTTCCATATCCTCCAAACTGGGGGATTGGACTTCCGGGGTGTTTTCCTTTCGTGTACCCCAGATTCCTCTCGTCAAACTACTGATCCCTGCCAGGCGTGTGTTTCTACGCTTTTACGGCCATTGAAATCACGTGAGTGCCGTCTATTTAATGCTGCATCCGTCCCTGTTTTTGTGACCGAATCCCCCAAAAAGGGGGAAAACAATGTAATTTTTTGCCCCCAGATTTGAACCATCACCTCACCCATTAATTCCTATTGATTTATGAAAATGACGATTCGTTTTTTGAGTAGTATGCTGGTGCTTAGCATCATAGTTTGGGGGCAACCTGCGGCTGCTTCCGCAGGCTATCATGGCCGTCAGCAGGGTAACCGTAATGACACCCTCCATACGGAAGCGTCTTCTACCATGCGGGTAGTATTTTTACCGGGTTCCTCCGCCAAAAGCTTCCGCTTCGGCATTGAAACATCCCGCAAATGCGACGTGAATATTCAGGTAATTAACGGTTGAACGGCTGGAAGGCAGCATAACTGTGGAAAGCGAAATCGGGAAGGGAACCCGCTTCCGGATTCTCCTGGCCAACTTTATAAGTCATAAGGCATAAGACAACGCTTACGAATGGCCGCTTTTTTTCCTAAATCTTCCTCATCAGCGGGACTACTTTTACCCGGCTGCGATCAAGTACTTTGGCTTCGGTGACTTTAACGATATGAGCACCGAGTGGCGTTTTGATCAGTAGTACATCATCTTTTTTGGCAGTAGCCAATGCCTGGTCAAATTCCTTGATCATCATGCCCTGCCAAAGCCAGCCGAGGTCGCCGCCCTGCTGGGCGTTTTCGTCCTTGCTGTACTTCCTGACCATTGCCTCGAAGTTAGCGCCCTGCTGGATTTCCTTCAGGTATTGGTTGGCCTTTTTTACCGCATTCAGCGTGTCTTTACGGCTTTTGCCTTCCGGCTTTACGTAGAGGTGGCTGACCCGGAGACGGTACAGGCTATCGTATTGCACAATCTTAAACAGCATAGCGTATTCTTCCAGAAACAGCGGACCAATTACCTCTCCGGGTTGGGAGTTGAAAAACATGCCTTCCAGTACCCCCAACTGGTCCGCCCTGGAGTAGTAATCGTACCGGAAGGGCGAATCGCTGTTGTTTACCACAAATAAGGAGTCGTCACGGGTAGATCTGAAGAACGGCTTACGAACTTCAGCCCAGACCCGGGCGTCTTCCCGGGCTTGGGCAGTGGAATCAGTTTGGGCAAAAGCCGGTAGGCCCGTTGCCAGCACACACAGCAGGCAGGTAAATAACCAAGAACGTTTCATTGGAAAAATAACCGGATTGGATTGAGAAAAAACCAGACGGGCAAATTTCGGTTATTTTTACCCGGCAACAAAAAAGCAAGCCCCGAAAGGACTTGCCGGATAGCACGAAGCGAAAATACTGATGACTGGATTGGATTTCAGGGAAAGTTTTTCCTATCTGTCATGCAGGCGGCCCAAAACGCATTACAAAAACCAGTTTCTTCGTAAATTCCGAGTCTTCGTTCATAATTTTAACCGTGTATTCGCCTTTTTTAAGCCAGGAAAAATCTCTTTCCTCTACCTTCTTGCTTACTTTCTCTACTACATCCGAGTACACAACCATACCCTTTCCGTTAAT
>QQTW01002130.1_pt1 | contig 14248 bp, 19 predicted proteins | sample 1904831 | NCBI WGS metagenome assembly QQTW01 (sample SAMN09435610, study PRJNA476489) | Subsurface metagenome, whole genome shotgun sequencing project. | reverse complement strand
TTCTTTGCACCACTCGTAAGGTCTAAGATGCAGCGGTATATGATTTTTGACTATGAAACGTTTTCAGAATGCGACATCAAAAAAGCGGGCGGCTATGAATACTCTCGTCACCCAACCACCGATCTTCTTTGTGTCGCCTATCGGATCGGAACGCGTGAGAACATCCAAAGCCAACCGACACAATTAGTCACACCATCGGACTATGCAGACCGGGCCGTTGATTGTGAGTTCATTCGGGCCTTGCTAGATCCAAGCGTCAAGCTAGTCGCACACAATGCCTACTTTGAACGCGTGATCACTGAAGGCGTGTTGCCGCGTATAGCGAACCTGATTGGATCGGCAAAGCTTAGCACCACCGACACTAAGCGGTGGATCTGCACGGCGGCCCTAGCGCGCACGGCGGGCCTTCCCGGTTCCCTTGATGGTTCTTCGGAAGCGTTGAACCTAAAGCATAAGAAGGATAAAAAAGGCCACGCGCTTATGCTGAAACTCTCACGGCCACGAACGCCGTCTTTCGAGAACCCAACCAACCGAAGCGGAACCAAGGAAGAGTTCGAACGCCTATACGAATACTGTATGAGTGACGTTGACGCCGAAGTCGATCTTTGGCTTAGGCTTCCCGCTCTCACACCAAAGGAAAGGGAGTTCTGGCGATTAGATCAGGACATCAACCTACGCGGCTTTGGTGTGGATAGAGAGCTCGTCAAGGGCGCGCTAAGCTGTTTGAAGCGGGAAGTGGAAGCCTTTGATGAAGAAGTACAGTGGATCACTGAAGGCGAGATCAACAGCGTTCGGCAACGTGATGCATCTTTGAAGTGGTTACGCGCCCGCGGCCTTAAGATCAAAAACCTACGCGCCCAAACTGTTTCGGACTTCTTAGCGAACCCGCACAAATTTAAAACCAAAGATGTGATCAGTCCGAAGGCGGTTCCCGATTTTTCCGAAGACGTGATTCGTATGCTAGAGATTCGGCAATCGGCTTCAAAGTCTTCCACGGCAAAGTACGTGGCCTTCCGGAACCGAACGAAGTTTGACGGTAGGGTTAGAGACTCCACACTCTTCTACGGCGCGCACACCGGGCGGCAATCGGGAACAGGACTTCAACCTCAGAACCTATTCAAGTCCACCATCAATCCCGAAGACATCCCAACCGCTATTGAGATTGTGAGGAACAAAGATCTAACCGCGCTTCAAGCTTTGTTTGATAACCCGATGCAGGTCTTAGCAAGCCTTCTTCGTTCGTGCATCGTCGCACCATCTGATTCAACGCTTGACGTTGGTGACTTTGCCACAATCGAAGTCCGGGTTCTGTTCTGGTTAGCAGGACACGCGAAGGGCCTTGATGCCTTGAAGAGTGGTGTGGATCTTTACATTGAGATGGCCGCGCGTATTTATAATCTCAAGCCGGAAGAAGTTCGGGCCGCTTATAAGGCCGGTGAACTAGCCGGAATACAAAAACGCCAACTCGGAAAACAAGTTGTTCTCGGTGCTGGCTTTGGGATTGGGATTGGCGGTCAAAAGTTTCAAGCTTCGGCAAAGTCGTATGGGATCGACATATCACTTAGTCTATCTGCAAAGTCGATACGTGAATACAGAAAACTTCACGCGCCTGTTGTTAAGTTCTGGGAAGTGATTGAAGCGGCGGCAATCCGAGCTATGAACAATCCCGGCAAAGCTTACAAACACGGCTTCCTAACGTGGCGGTTAGAAGGTGAGTGGTTGACCTGTGAACTTCCGATAGGCCGGAAGCTTTACTACTACCAACCGCGTATGGAGTGGATCAAAAATAAGAACGGTAAGTTCCTCACATTGACGTACATGGGTATCAACTCCACTACGAAGAAGTTCGAACGTCAAACAACGTGGGGCGGGAAGCTAACGGAAAACGTGGTTCAAGCTGTTTCAAGGGATCTTCTATACGAAGCCATGGTGCGCTTGAACAAACGCGGCCACACCACTGTTTTAGCCGTTCACGATGAGATTGTAACGGAACGGAAGCTAGGCGGTGAACTTGACCTTGATGCAGGTGAAACGATGCGAAACATCATGTCGGAAGTTCCGGTGTGGGCCGCGGGGTTACCAATCAAAGTAGAAGGTTGGGCCGAACCACGTTACCGCAAATAAAAAACCCTAGACATCAACAACACCATGGGTTAGATAGTGATTGCCGATTTGATTTCGGTAAGTTTCAAGGCCCGGGATTGAGTTGTCGGGGGAAGATCCAAAAATATCTGGTCTAAAATCTTCAGCTTGAACTGCGAACCCCCGGGCATTGAGTTACCTGGGGGTTTTCCTATTCACACCATCGTAAGAAGCCGGTGCGTTCTCGCAAGCCAACCTTTGAGGAACACGGCTTGGCTTGGGGAACGCTCGACAATAGCAAGGTAGCTTTGTTGCGCTTCAATCACTATCGTAACCAATAGCTTCTCAGGCCGAAGTTTATTCAACGCCTCAGCCGTGACCGGCCCAAGTACACCATCGGGTTTTAGGTTCAAGTTCATCTCTGTGGATAACTTAAGTTGAAGGCCACGAACCACTTCGGAAGCCCGCCTGTTTATCATTTGATCAAAGAGAGACATTGCAATCAGTGGGTGATTGATTTGATCAAGCCCAAGCGGAAGCCAGTACATATGGAAGTATATGTCACGCGCTTCTTCTCGTGAAAGGTTCCGCACGTCTTCCGGCGTGACTGGCCTCCCCCGATGCCGTTCAAGTGTGGCCCTAGTGATACCCATATTTGTTTCACGGCCTAAGTCGCGGGCGTGTGAAACGTAGCCGCCTTCGGCTTTGAGGACATGAACTAGGGCCAACTCGAAGTTATTCATTTTTTGGTGTGCTCTTATTTTGGCAAAGAATTGATTTGTTTATCAAGTGCTTTTTTCGCTTTGGCTTCCATTGCTTGCTTATACAGTTGGTTAAGGAAAACCATGAAGCTAGCAAGCGTTGAAGAGTGAAGCATAGCTGCACCAAAGGATAGGCCCGCGCCTGAGATCAGTCCTAGTGGTGTGACTGCAAAGGTCAATCCTGAGATTATTAGTAGTTTACTAAGGCCGCTTTTGTTACCGAACCAATGCTTTGAAAAAGGTTGATCCAACGCCTTAAGAATAAGCTGCACAATCAATGCAGCGGCTCCGAATACCGAAGCTCCTTTGATCCCATTGAAAGAAGCGATGAGATAGTCAAGGAACTCAGGTGTTACCGGAAGAGACGCCGTTGCTTCAGGAAGTCCTGAGTTTTCAACAATTGCACCAAGTCCGATACCCGATAGAAGACACGCGCTAAGAACCAAAGCGATTTTGAAGATCACCATCCACCACCCCTTCCTAATTTTCAGGATGGTTTGATTGTATCACCGCTTGCTTTAGGTTCGTTCTTCCTAGTGAATAATTTCACCATAACGTTTGGGTGATGCCGCATTGGGCCGGGTGTTCCGTCTTCCTTTGCCCGGTAGGTGGAAGCGTACAGTTTGTCAAGTTCGTAGCGTGTCTTCCAAGTGAAGAAGGCCGTGACTGTTGAGACGATACCACCAACAGCGGCCACGGTTCCAATCAACAGCTTTGCAATTGAATCAACCAACTCAGGTGTTACGTCCATAGTCACGGCCCTTTCGTTTATCGTGTTGGGTTCTTCTTCATTCGTATCTTCTTCATCGCTTCCGACCACTCAAGCTTCACGTCACACCAACAATCGTATGAGTGTTTCGCTATCTGAATTTTATCAGTCAAATCGAGTTCTGCTAACTCGGGAAGAAACTTCAAAAACGAATCGGCGTTGTTTTCAAGCTGAGTGAGAAACGTTGGTGAAGACATTGGTGCAATCAAAGTCTTTGCAGACACACCACCATCAGGAAGTTTTTGAATCATCGAGATTGATGCAAGCTTTACTGTTGTGATCACTTGCTTCACGTTATCCGTTCCGAACTTACCACCCATGATTGTTCTCCTTATAGCGCAGGTGTTACAGGTGTGACTTCGGGCTCAATCGGTTTCGGATTCACTACCGCTTCACGTTCGGCTTGAGTTCCCCATATAATATGCACGATGGTTGGGCTTGGGCGTGCGACGGTGAAGCCCTGTTCCTCTAAGATGTCCTTACCACCCGGCGTATTCACTGCAGCGAATGCCGCTCTCTCGGGTGCTGTTCCTTCATCCGATAGTTGAAGAAGCAATCCACCTTTGGCCGCAATAGCTTCAGCCCTAGTTTTCAATGCACCTAGTAAAGCCCTTACCGCTGTTTTCTGTTCTTCTTTGTTATTCTTCAGATAGTTCAATGCTGTTGTTTTCAAAGTATCTGCAAGTTTATCAGCCACGTTTTTTCATCCTCACAAAAAGTTATGGTGCTACTGGAATAAAGAAGTTCGCACCAAGTGTTGAATCCGAAGGTGCAGCGGAACCCGCTGGATAAACAAAATCGAAACGCACGGTGATTGATGTACTCGTTATGGTTATCTTTGCACCGATAGGGAACAATTGGCCCGAAGCGTTTTCGATTGTTCCCGCAACTAATATCGTTCCAAGTGCAGGTGTTCCCGCTGGCCAGGTGAAGCCAGTCACTGACCACGTGCCCGCTGTTCGAGAACCCGCAACGTTTACTTGCATGAACGTATTGATGTTGAAGTGATAACCACTACCTGTTCGTTCTAACCAAACGGCGCCGGTTGAAAAACTATTGCCGTTGATACCAGTAGCGGCCACGTAAGGCATTGCGGTTGATGAACCACTGTAAGGTGATTCACGTGTGACTAAACCGGGCCTATCTTTGGTAGCGTTACCGCCGCCGTATACGAGATAGGAATCGGTGCTAACAATAGGAAGCACCACGTCTATATCGAAGACATCATTCACAGCCGCGGCTGTTGGGAATGCATCGGTAAGCGCACCTGTTACTTGGATACCACCACCGGCATCATCAATCACGGATAGGCCGATTGATGTTGAACTGATCACTGTTGGAATAACCGTGTACACTGCAAAGCCCGCGGAAGCATCACGCCACCGGGCAGTTCCGATTGATGAAACAGTGGAAGCACCATTAGGAAGCTTTGCGGTATCAATCACAAAGCCAGCGGGAAGATTGAAGGTCAATGCTCCCGCGGGCGTTGGTGTTCCGGTCAATATAACTCGGGCTCTATAAAATAATATATCCGTGATTCTTTTGTGTGAACCCGAGTACGTTGCGTTAGCAGTCCACGAACCTGTTGGTGTGATATTAGTCCAGTCCGTTATATTCGGAAGCACCACTATCTGGCCGGTTAGATCACTTAGTTTTTTCTTTGCCATGTTATGCAATCCTCACGGCTTGGCCGGATACGTTGATTGTGATGTTGTTATCTTCACCATAAGACTTTGCGTATAGGGCTTGAGTAGTTCCCGGAGGAACGATGAGATAGCCAACCGGCGCGGGGACACTCCACCCTTGCGCTGATGTTGCTATCGAGGACATAACTATTCCGGAAGAGGTATGCACCGCGCCTGTTCCATCAGCCGCGCTATTTGTACAAATTGCAAAGTAAGCAGTGCTCACCGCTGCAGCGTTTACAAGCGTTGCTTCAGGAAAAATTAACCAAACACCCGGTGTGAGTGTATCAAGCGGCGATGCGTTCGCTCCCCACGCATTCGCACCAACACCGAATGCAGCACGTTGGGTGAATGCTCTTTTTTCACCGACCATTCCCGCGGCAATCGGCGTACTTCCAACATAACCCGGCATCAAGCCCGGTTGTGGCCCTATAGTGCTGGCCTGTGTTTGAATCTTCCAACTCGTATCACCCGGTGCAGCGTATGCACCAACCCAACCACCCGGCACGTTGATACTGATGGTATCATCAGCCACTAGGCCGGGAATGTTTAGACGTTGGCCCGCTGCAGGTGCAAGTACAATGTCTTTGGTATCCGAAGCGGCGCGTGCTGCATCGAGAAGAACAACAGTGATTCCTTTTTGGCCAACACCACCAAGCGGAAGCGGCGGCAACGTTCGTGTGATTGAAGCCGCCGAGCTATCGCATTCTTCAAACGTGTTAGCCGTGATTGTTCCCGTTGTGTTTATCGCAACGTTTGTAAGACCACCACCCGCGGTTGGATTGCCAGCACCATCCAATACTAAGAACTCAGTGGATGAAGCGAACGTTGGTTTATCTTTCAACATGAAACGGCCCTGCACACCATAGCGTTGAACGCTAGTGCTTGGGTGTTTCGCTTCGAGTATGTTTGTGTTCGGCTTACAGTAAAGCGAAGTTCCCGCCGTGTAAACAACCGGCGTTCCACCCGATGGTGTTACTGCTAACACACCGGGCTGTTCGGCGAACGCTTCAAACAATAGGCCAGCGAATGCTATTGTGAAGCCGGTTTGTGTTGATGTCGCAATTGCGAACTGTACATTGATGTCAACCATCCACCAAGCAAGGCCGTCTTCATCATTCAACGCTTCAACTTTTAGAATATGTTCAAACGTTGTGATTGCCGCGGCAACGCTCGGTGTGATTGTCATCGTGGGCCGGTAGTTCTTCGGTCTTCGAAGAAGTTCACCAAGGGCCAGCTTGAATGTTTGAACACCATCATCACACGCTAAGAACGTAGTATCAATCGGTGGTGAAAGTATCTCTTGAAGTTCCGGTATCGTTTTCTGTGCCATGGTTTACCTATATCGTTAGAGTGGTTATAACGAAGATGCCTTCGGGTGAAAGTTCGTTCATCAGTGCGCTAATCTCAGACTGTGTTTTAATACCGATGGTATCGACCACGGCAATGTTATCGCCTTCCTGATCTATCACTTCAGGATAGGTATAGGCGTTGTTCACAATCTCACGTGCGATTAGATCGAAGGTATCATAGTCGAGTACGCTTGCATTGATGGTGAGAACACCGGGTGAAGGAACGCCGAACTCGATTGCAACGGCGTCTCCCCATATAGCGCGGAACACTGTTAGATAGAACTCGAAGGTTCCGGGCCGCTTGAACAATTGGTGGATAGCCGGGAACGCTTGACGATATATCTCACGTGATAGTGCGCTTGACATTGGATCACGATCTAAGTCAAAAAGAATTTCGCCTAAACCATAACTCGTATTAGCACCATCATAGAATTCATCTCGATCTTCACCGAGCGCGATGAGTGTTGGCATCGCTACTGCAATCACCTTCGCTTCAGTCTCATCGTTCTCTTTGAACCGCTGCAGGTTTGTCATGGGTTCACCAACACTATGATGTCTGCAAGCGTATAGGTGAACAGGTCACGGAAGCCCGCTTCATATACGTCTGAAGACCACGTTGCACCATCATCATCGGAGTATTCAACTAGGATGGTGGAAGCCCACGGTGCATCTTCAAGGGTGAAGTATCTTTGCGGTGCGAAGTCCCAACCTAAACGATAACCGGCCTTCACGTTTTCAGATAACAATGTTCGAAGCTGCACGTCCGTTGGAAGTGGCATCAGAATGTTATCCGATACCGTTAGCGTAAGGCGTAACAGTATCGGCGTATAGATCGGAAGATAGAACTTGAAGGTGAAGTTCTGGCCGTTCGTAAGGGTAAGCAGGGAAGTTTCAGTTCCCATGTAAACCATGCCCGCTACCACGAAGTCACGGATCAAAGAATTGATTGCCAGCTTCGTAGCTGCATACGTTGGCGCCGTAGCATCGGTGTCCACGCATATAGATATAGTTCCTGCATCGGCAATCAAGTTATCTTTGATACTCGCCACGTAGCCACGTGATTCAAACGAATCAATCAAGCCCGGAAGCGAAACACTCGGGCGTTGGATAGCCGCGTTAGTAGTGCTGATGTACTGAGATAGTTTTAAAAATATCTCACTCGTCTTCGTTTCGTTTTCAAGTAAGCGTTGCACCAACGTATAGAAGTATTTGTACCAGTTCGTTCCGACAAAGCTTTCGGCGGTATACGTGGTTCCAAACTGTGCGTTGAGCTCAAGGCGTATTGCATTCATCACAACAGAAAACGTGGTTGGCACGTAGCCGTTCTCTCGGGAAAAACTCATCCTATTAATTCCGTTCCGCCGGTGTTATCACCAACACTAAAGATCAATGATTTATCCAATTGCCTTAGAACTTCAATCGCGTTCACCACGTTGACTTGGTGTGCAAGCAATCGCTCCACGCAATAGGCTTTGAAACTTTCGTTCTGAAACTGGAACTCGGAAGTCAAAAAGAACTTAAGATCAATGCCGAAGTTTGGTGCGTACTCCAAAGATCCAAGCTGCACCGAAAGAACGTTAGCCGCCCGAGCGACATCGGTTCTCGCGATGCCTAAGTCTTTACCATCGGTGATTAAAGTGATGTCGTAGTTCACTGAAGGCTTCCTTTCAAAGTTTCGAGTTCGGCTTTGATGCCGTCAAGTTCACCGGCCAGTGAAGTGATCTCGGAAGAAGCTGAAGTGATACCTGCTATGTCTGGCGCGGCTACTGGCGGGGAAGGAACGCCCGCCTGTGCTCCGATGAGGAACGCCGCGGTATCCAATGCCGTGAGTGAATCAACGGCCTTCCCAAAGCCTTCCGTGGCCTTCCCAAGCGCATCACTTACTTTGCCTAAGGCGGCAATCAACTTCTCAAGCGTTGTGTCTAAATCATTACCGACATTTGTGACGTAGTATGTCCGGTCTTCATCCACAATCAGGATGCCGGAAGAAGACGCCACGCCTTCGGATAAAAGCGTGACGCCCGGTACAGGGACACCATTGACACTCACCACACCACCAACACAGGATGCGCTAAGAACTTTACTCATAGCGAAAACTCCATGCTGTAGATGTAAAGCCTTTGTACATCTAAATCTATTTCGCCTTCGTAGCTTACCAAGCGTTGACCTGTTTGAATCAAAGAGCCCGGTTGAACAAAGCACGAAGAAGCGATTGCACAATCCTGTGTGAGAGGAATTGTGACGATTGATAGCACCAACTCTTTTGGAATGAGAAGGTCTGTTGCAAGGTGATAAACAAAGCCGTTCTCTCTCATCACTTCCGCTGCATCGTGGCCTTCGTATGTTGCGAACGCCGGAAGGTTCTTATAGAGCGAACCTTGAAGCGAGAACCGCGGAAGACCGGCCAGCCCTTCGAAAGTAAAGTAGTCACGTTCGGGAACCAGCTTCACCCGCTGCAGACGTTCAAACCTTTTAAGGTCTGTTCGCCTTTGCGGGTAGTATTCAAAGAAGCCGTGACGGCAATGCACTATCATGCAGCTACCTCGATACCAAGCCACACGTTGTTATCAGTATCAAGGTAAGCGGCATAGCCTGAATCATAGTATGGAACGTCACCCGAGAAGTTCACCGGAAGGTAAACGTCTTTGTAAGTTATCGACACCAAGTTCCCGCGTGATAAAAGAATAGTTGATCTACCAATTGATTCGAGAAGTAGAATCAACTCACGTGATGTAAGTTCGGAAGCCAAAAACTCAGTTAGCGAAACAGGAAGCTTATACCAATCAAAGATCATAGCGGTAGTGCTCCCGTTATTTTTGTGATTGGAATAGGGCCAACTTTCGGCGTTGGTGATTCCTTCTTTGCGTTCGATAGTGTCATGTCTATCCGCACCAAATCATCATTTCGATTGATGGTGGTTTGGAAGCGGTGCAGAAAACCGTTGAAGATAACGGTTGAACCATTGACGTAACTGATGCCGTATTCCTGTGTGACTAAGCGAGATAGAATCATCTCAGACATTGCTATGATTGCAGTGAGCATGATTGAATCACGGTTGGCAAACATCGATACCGTTACCGTTGCATCAAGCGCAGTCTGTGTTACTTCCGGCGGCAACACTTCAAGCGTGAGTGGATCTTTTTCGGTAACAGGATCAACCTTCGTACTGACATCGATGCCGCGCGTCTCGGTATCAACATAGATTCCTGTGAGACGTTCTGAAAGATAGATCGGAATAGGAACACCAATCATACTCGTCACGCTTGACGCAAAGGGAATGTCTGCAAAGAAGTCCATGATCCCTTTGTTATAGAAGTGAAAGATGATGATTGGATCAATACCGTTGAGCATTGTTATCTTCCCCCGCCGCCGAAGAATTTGTACACGCGTGAAGTTTTGAACTCACTCCAATACGTTTCCATTGCAACAGATATACGTGCGATAGCGTCGATGGTTCCGTTGAACGCGGTAGCAGTCCAATCGGCAATGGTGGTGAGATACGGCATCATCGTATTCACCAAAGATGTAAGATTGTTTATCGCGTCAACCAACAGTGGTGCAGTCTTTTGAATCATATCGGTAGCGAACGAATCAAACTTAGCTGTGAGTTCCTGCACTGCAATTGAAGTTGACTTGAGCTGATCATAACGCTTGAGTGTTTCGTTATCGGCCCGATCTTTTTGCCGAGCGGAAGTGTCAATGTCTTTGATCATTCCTTCGCTAACGAGTTTCGATTTCGTTACGAAGTCCTGAAGTTCTCGAATCGAATTGTTTAAATCTTTTTGATCCGAAAGAGCGCCGGTCTTCGTAGCCGCTTGGCTTAGCGTTTGACTATCAGGGAACATCTTAAGAAGATCGCCCAAGTCGCTGGCATTGAAGAACTCGGATGCACGCCCGCGTATACGGTCGCCAAAGACTTCCTGTTGCACCACTACTTGACGTGACTTCTCGAGTTTCTGCATTGACTGAATGAACGAGAAGAACGCTTCGGCGGTATCTGTTTCTGAGATGAACTCTCGGAGTATTCCCGGTTGGGCCTTTGGATCTTTGGCCTTCTCAGTCTCCTGTGCAAGCGCACCTTGGAACTTCCCGAGAAGTGTTCTGAGTGTGGCCGCGTCAACGCCTTTGGCCTGTGCGATACCTTCAAGCTTGAGAAGCTTACCCGGATCAGCACCAAACTCTTCGGCGTTCGTTATAGCATCGTCACCTTTGTTGATGATTCGATCTATAATTTCTTCGGCTCTTTGCAGTGGGTTCAATAGCTTTGCAAGGAAGACACCGGCAACAGCGGCCAGCGGGCCTAGTCGCATAGCGCCCTTCATTCCTGCACCAAACTTCTTTGCAACATCACTGAAGCGTTGGTTCAATGTCTTGAACATCGAAGCCAAAGAAGTTTTATCAAGTTGTGGTGTGAGCTTTACAACTTCAGTGAACATGTGACCTTGCCGCCTCGTAGTATGCTAGGTTTAGAAGTTCTGCAAGCGGCAAGGTCGGATGTTTTAAATAATGCCTTCGGATATCGATTGAGTGGTTAGCGATTTTTTTTTTTCTTCTTCGCTTACCAGTTCGATCTTTATCCTTCCGATCTCCATGCACACCGCAATTATAATCTCAAAGAGTTCTTCGGCGGCCAATTGTTTTTGATTGACCGATGAATAGGGAATGCCGTTGCTATCTGTTGCGAACGATACCAAAGCTTCCACTTCTTCCTGACTAAGTAGAACGAAGGCCGCCGCTTGACGTAACGCGTCTTCCTTCTCATCATCCGTTTTCTCTTTGAATGATTCGAAGAAAGCCACGTAGTCTTTATCAAGGTGGATCGGCAGCATCTTCAAACCGAGAAGCAAAGTATGGAATGCATTCAAGGCCCGAAGACTTTTATAACCAACCAACGGTAGAAGCTTCACGACTTATGTTCCTCTGAAACATCGAACGATTCAAAGATCAAAGCCGTGTTGAGACTTTCGGCTGAGTCGTCCATTTGAAGTTGTTTCGGTGATTGTGCGAGGATTGCATTCTTAGCAATCTTCGAAGAACCATCCACGCGGCTAATGCAGTTACAGTCAACGCGTTCCTTCTTCTCATATACGTCTTTCAAAAGGTTATGGAGTTCAAAGGGAATGCCGATGATGGTAAGCGTGATAGTCTTCGCTTCCTTCAAGCCTTCTTTGTAAACCAAGCCAGTCTTATTCCCTGCATTGGAACCGCGGATCAAGCGCGTGCGTTCCGGATCCTCTATCTGAAGGTTCTCGACTTCAGTAAACGTATAAGCTTTGCCTCGGATGGTGAGACTAAAATCACAATCGTACATTTTAAAAATTGCCATCGACTTTTATTCCTTCCTTTGGGTTTAGTGTCACACCATCACTTAGAGACTTGAACGCATCTCACCATAGATTCGCCACATCGCTGTTGGTTCTGAGATGTCGATGAAGCCGGAAGCCACGAAGTTATCCGAGAGAAGTTTGATTGTGACTTTGCCTTCACGAATCCACTTCGTTTGGATATAGCGTTGTTCCATGATGTCTTCCTGAAGTCTCGATTCGAGAAGGGCCGCTTCGGTAAGGGTGTACTGTGGTTGGTTCGAGGATAACCAAGTAAGCGCACGCGATTGAAGGTCAAGCCGAAGATTCTTTTTGATGTACGGCGCCACGATTGCTTTGCCGCCCGCTACGAATAAACCAAGGCGATTGCCGAACTCGGTATCGTTCATCACGAACGAAACTTTATCATCGAACAAACTGTTCGCAAGTCCGAGCGTTCCAACACCATCGTTGAACGGCATCGAGATGTACTGTTGGTTAGTCCAGTTCGCTTGGTTAGCGAGAAGCTTACCGAAGGCGAACATCATGTTCTTAGCGCCGTTGGCATCCGAGCGGAAGAAGCCCACACGGTTATCAGCCGCGCCGAAAGATTGACATACTTCAGGATCATCCGAACTGAAGCCGACCACACCATCGAACGAACCCACTTCAAGGCCGTCACCACCGGCCAGCGGCGTGACTGCAAAGGCCGGTTGTGGCGTTGCTCCACCGCCGCCCGCTACCGTGGTATTGATCAAGGCGAACGCTGCAGGGCTGGCATCAAGCGCGGTTTTAATTTGTGTCGCTGTTGACACACCACCATCCATTGAAACACTGATCAGGTTCCCCACAACGCTTACCGCTTCCGCGCCCGCTACGCCGGTGTCAAGGAACTCGATGGTGAGAGCGTTGCCGGTAGCGCCCGCTTGCTTCGCTGTGAAGGTAAGCTGTGCTTTGGTGAGTGTCGCTGTTGATGGTGCGACATCGGCATCCGTGAAGTCACTCGAGATGAGCACAGTCCACGCTTCACCGTGCGCGGCTATCAAGGCCGTTGCTATAGCCAGGTCTGTTGCCAACAGAATGAATACTTTTGACATGCCCGCGTTGAACAACTGTTGGGCTTCAGTGTTGTTCGTAAGGGCCAACACTTCACTCATCAGTGTGGCTTCGAACACGTCACCCACGTTGGCTTCCTGTCCGGCCTTTGGCTTCACCACCACAACAGCTTGCTTCAAAAAGCCTGTGCTGGCCGCGGCCACTGGTTCGATAACACTGATTGGGAAAACGTAGTCCAATAGAATCTTTGCCATGCTGCATTACCCTTCGTTTACTGAGAGAGTGAGTGATGTTAGTGAACCCCTATCGGGATCATACTGTGAATCATAGAGGAACAGAAAACTCGTTCGGCGTTCGTGAAGGTTCTGAAGTCGGGCCGGTGATTCAACATCATCGACATCTATATCGTAGAAGAACAGCGGTGCTTTTAAATCAGCCGCCGCCTGTTCAATACGCTTTGTGAAGAAGCCGTATGGAAGCCGGTCTTCCTGTGAGAACACGATGAGAGTTCCAACCACTCGGGCCGTTTCAGTTCCACCGTTCGCACCACTTACCCTTGAACGTGATGAAAGTATCTCGACAAATAAAGTATCTTGTTCGTATGCATCCGATGCAGCGAGCATGGTTGTTTTATCGAATTGAAAGATTGCTTCTAGTCTTCGCAACAGATCTTTACGAAACATGGTTCACCGCCTTCCCTTCCTGACTTTCACCTTTGCCATGATTGCTTTGAAGAACTGGCCGGTGTCTATCAACTTCCGGTTGAACGTCTTAGCTCGGGCCGCCGCGGAAGTGTTCCTTCCATAACGCCCTTTCAAAATAGGTATCCGAAGCACGGCGCGGAACTTCGCTTCAACAGCGGAATAGTTTCGGTTCCTTCCTCGAACTAAATCGAAGAACGCCTTTCGAAGCTGTTTCATCTCGGGTGAGTTCTCACGGCGTACAGGCGTTCGAAGCCAGTCAATGCCGAGCTCTTTGCGAATGCGTTCGGCAATGGTAGCCGTAGTGGAAGTGGTGGTTGGTTTTTGTAAACGAACCGGGCCGCCTTCAAGCGTTCCAAGGCCGCGGCGTGCGTGTGCTGCACGAAGGGCTTTGCCTTTATCGGCTTTGGTGCGCGTGGCCTTTTTGATTTTGCCTTTCACTTTTTGAAGCAGCGATGCCTTCTTCTTTTTGGCAACAGCTTGCTTCTTCTTTTTCACTTCCGGCGTCTCAGACTTTGCAGACTGCTTACGCTTTTTAT
>QQTW01002129.1_pt1 | contig 14249 bp, 20 predicted proteins | sample 1904831 | NCBI WGS metagenome assembly QQTW01 (sample SAMN09435610, study PRJNA476489) | Subsurface metagenome, whole genome shotgun sequencing project. | reverse complement strand
GGCCAAGACCCTGCTCTTCCTCACTCAATGTCAACCAACTATCTAGAATTATACGCACAGTTCTTCTACAATTATTAACAACATGTGGGTGAACTGCTCGCCCTCTTTCGCAGCAGCTCCCAGAGCTTCAGAATTTAACCTCGGCATTGTCCATCCCAACAATCCCCAACGTCCGATTTCGGTTTTCTTCAAACATGATTGGCTCCCTCCGCCAAATTGAATTCTCATCACCCCCAAGAAATAGCTCATTTTCCATCGTAATCCCGATTCGCTGATTGGCCGCCGTTGCCCGTCAAGCTCGTGCTCCACCTTCTTCCTCGGCCGAAGCAACGGCAGCCCCTCCCACGCTCCAGATAACGTCCTTCTCCCTTTTCTCATCCACCTCCTCCACCTCTTCCCTCATCACCTGTTGCCACCATCCCTTTGAGGACCTCATCTCCTCATTGGTTTGTCTTGATCGACATGCTACTCCCCAGGCAGGTCGCCCGTCGAGGCATTCCGAGCCTCCGGCTCGGGGTGCCTGCCCGGCGACTGGCCACCGTCCGTGATGATCCCCTTGACCGAAAAGTCGAGATGAGCAACTGGGAAAAGGGCAACTACATCAACTACAAGAAGATGGCTGAAAATCTATCGGTGGTGCGATCTCGCCTGAACCGACCTCTCACCTACGCCGAGAAGATCTTGTATTCGCACCTCGATGATCCGCACGGCCAGGAGATCGAGCGGGGCAAGTCCTACCTCAAGCTTCGACCGGATCGGGTCGCCTGTCAGGATGCCACCGCCCAGATGGCCATTCTGCAATTCATGTCGGCGGGCATGCCCTCGGTGGCCACGCCGACCACCGTGCACTGCGACCATCTGATCGAGGCTCAGATCGGCGGCGATAAGGATTTAGCTCGTGCCCAGGAGATCAACAAAGAGGTGTATGACTTTTTATCGACTTCTTGTGCCAAGTACAATATTGGGTTTTGGCGGCCGGGCTCGGGCATCATCCATCAGATCATCCTGGAGAACTACGCCTTTCCGGGTGGACTCATGATTGGAACCGACTCCCATACGCCAAACGCGGGAGGACTGGGTATGTGCGCCATTGGCGTTGGTGGTGCCGATGCTGTGGATGTCATGGCCGATCTGCCCTGGGAGCTTAAGGCGCCGAAGATGATTGGCGTGCGGCTGACGGGGAAGATGTCCGGATGGACGGCTCCCAAAGGTATGATGATGTGGTGGTATTGATGCCGTTCGAGAAGTTTTCTTCGCTAAACATTACCTACAGATATTATCCTCAAGGTGGCTGGCATCTTGACCGTCAAAGGTGGTACGGGTGCCATTATTGAATATCATGGCCCCGGAGTGGACTCCTTGTCGTGCACCGGCATGGGCACCATCTGCAACATGGGTGCTGAGATTGGCGCCACCACCTCGGTCTTCCCCTTCAACGACCGCATGTACGACTACCTGGTGGCCACCAAGCGCAAGGAGATTGGCGATCTGGCGAGAGCCTACGCGAGCGAGCTGCACGAAGACAAAGGCGCCGAGTACGACGAGCTGATTGAACTGAATCTGTCGGAGCTCGAGCCGCATATTAACGGACCCTTCACACCCGATCTTGCGACTCCCATTTCGAAGTTCAAAGAGGCGGTGGAGACCAATAAATGGCCCGAAGAACTCAAAGTCGGCCTGATTGGATCCTGTACCAATTCCTCCTACGAGGACATGTCCCGGGCGGCCTCGATCGCTCGTGATGCCCTGGATCACGGCGTCAAGGCCAAGTCCATGTTCACGGTTACGCCGGGGTCGGAGCAAGTTCGCGCGACCATTGCTCGTGATGGCCAGCTAGACACGCTCGAAGAGTTTGGTGGTCTGATCTTGGCCAACGCCTGTGGTCCTTGCATCGGCCAGTGGGACCGTCGAGACGTCAAGAAAGGCGAACCCAATTCCATCATCTCGTCCTACAATCGCAACTTCACCGGCCGTAACGATGCTAACCCCGCCACGCACGCCTTTGTCACGTCACCGGATCTGGTGGTGGCTATGACCACGGCGGGAACGCTCAAATTCAATCCGCTGACAGACCCTCTGAAAGACAAAGACGGGAATGAGTTCTTGCTCTCGGAGCCGACCGGTGATGCCTTGCCTTCTGCTGGATTTGACCCGGGTCGGGACACGTACCAGGCCCCGCCCCAGGATCGAATGTCCGTGTCCGTGGCGGTGTCGCCCGAGAGCAGTCGGTTGCAATTGCTCGAGCCTTTCCCGGCGTGGGACGGCAAGGACGCGACGGATGTACCCATCTTGATCAAATGCAAGGGCAAGACGACGACCGATCATATCTCAAGTGCGTCATCCAGAAATCATCTCCAACGTTGCTGTGAAAACTGACATCATGTCGCAGTGGCTGGCCCATGGCTCAAATACCGTGGACATTTGGACAATATCTCAAACAACATGTTGATCGGTGCCACGAATGCTGCCAACAATGAAGTCAACAAGGTCAAGAACCAGATGACTGGCGAGTGGGGACCGGTGCCCGCGGTTGCTCGCGATTACAAGAAAAAAGGTACTCCTTGGGTGGTCATTGGCGACTGGAACTACGGCGAGGGTAGTTCACGAGAGCATGCCGCGCTCGAGCCTCGACACCTGGGTGGACTGGCCATCATCACTCGAAGCTTCGCTCGAATTGTAAGAAAATATATTCTCTAGACCTGCTCAATAGTCTCTATGGCGTTTATGCTGATATTTTGCCCAGCACGAGACCAATCTCAAGAAACAGGGCATGTTGCCCCTTACTTTCGTCGACCCCGCCGACTACGACAAGATTCAGCCCGATGACCGACTGGATGTGATGTGCACGGAACTCGCGGTCGGCAAGCCCATGACCTTGCGAGTTCATCCCAAGGACGGCAAGCCATGGGAGACAAAGCTGGCACACACATTCAACGAAGGACAAATTCAGTGGTTTAAGAATGGCAGTGCGCTGAACACCATGGCCAAGGCGCATAAATCGTGAGAATTCCGGTCTGAATCGGCATCGACTCGGGTCGACCAATACCTATCGCGATGAAGGCTTGAATGAGAGTAATGGAAACAGAATCGAACTGCACGTCTGTTTGATAAATATTGTGCAGCTGGCGGCGAGGAGATTATCTGTTCATTTCATACATGGGCGTTTTACATTGTGTATTCTGGTTTCTTGTTTGTCGGCAGAGATATCATCTTTGAAGTCATGTATATCTGCCTCGGGGTTCTCGCTTTTTCAATCTTATCAGAGTTTCCATTTCCACCTATCGTACGACACAACGCTCGTGACTATATATCAGTTTCTTCAGCGTCTGACGCCGGCCCTCGAGGTCTTTGATTTGCGATATAATGGCCCCTACACGCTATTGCTAGTCTTTGTTGCTTGCTTTTGATTCGCGATCGCAACTTTCTGTCGGCTGGTCCAGAACAGCATCCGAAGACATGCCATGGCACCTTCATTGCCGCAATTCAACCCGGCTCGAGCGCGCAGCTATATCTTGCGATTACCACTATTCACACGCGCCGCAATTGCTCTCATTATCCTCTTATGGCTCCTGGGACTACCGGCGTTTTGGGACACGGTGCAATGGGGCGCCTTGATACCCAGCAAGATCAGCTTGACTTCGAGTCAGTCCCTCTCATGCATCCTTTTCTATTGATTCCTTCCTCCATTGAACGGTTCTACGATTCAAATACTAATTCATTGCAGTGTACCGCATCAATACCTTTCCGCTCATTCACATCAATATCTTCCACATGCTGTTCAACGTGCTGGCACTTGTTCCGCTACTGGAACGCTTTGAGGCCGGACACGGCTCGTTGATCACGTTGGCACTGTTCGCAGGACCCTTGACGACCTTCCCAGCGGGTCTATACCTGTTGTTTGAGCGGGCGATCTGGAGGGGAAACACGTCCATCTTTGGCGCGAGGTAGGCCCACATTGAAAGATGCTCTACGCGCTGCTGATGAGTCTTCAGTGTCTGGGTTTCGGTTTTGCTGGCCATTGAAGCCGCCAAGGCGTACAAGACACATCCTCACTTCAGGTACCTTAATATTTCGAATTGTTCCCTGCTATGTGCTGATTATGGTAGTGTTGGTCCATATAAAATCCCGACATGGTCCATCCCCTTCATCGCCACCATGTTTGTCACCTTTGTGATACCCAACACGAGTCTCTTGGCGAATCTCTGCGCGGTGACCATTGGAATATTGTGTTTGTCACGCTTCTACATTTCGCAGGAATACAGGCAACTAACTGGTGACAGTCGGCTTGGGATATCTTAAGATTTTAGTACCCCCAGAACGCCCCCTACGGTGGATCGAAGGGCAATTGAACCTCCTGGCTCGTCTTCCACATTATGTCTCGGTGGATCAGAAGACGTATGGACGGTATGGGGTGCTTCCTACGGCGGCGTCATCGGCGGAGGCGGGCATCCCTTTGGCGTATAGAGCCTGAATATCTTGGAGTGGCTTTTCTTTCAATATTTTGAAATCTAGTAGTGTTCTGGATATTAAATCCTGTATATAATCTCATCTAAACATATACTGGCGGCCCTCTAGCACGTCAATATGTGGCTCTGCTGTCAGTGGTAAATGGGCCAGTTGATCGATGTTGCGTGACTCGACAACCCGCTCTCTGTAACTGTCAACATCAGATGTTGGAGTTCGAGAGCCGTCAGAACTGCACTCGCATGCATGCAATATCACAACAACCATGACATCCGCATCCGTGCAAATACCGTAAATCATGGCATGGATCTGTACGTCCCTCCTTGAAAATCCCTACATAGCTATACTAACAATAGCAGCCCGCGCCATTCTGTCCCTTCGCCGAAATCCAGACATCTTGAAGCTCCCCCCGTACCTCTCGGCCATTTGCATCGCCGTTGGCGTTATCTGGCTGCTACTGCTGCCACTGGACAACTATTCTCGATTCACCTACATCTCTGAAAATGCGCTCTTGCCAGGACAGGTCCACACCTACTTTAGCGGCAGCGAGCAGAACATCTTTCGAGCGTACAAGCATGAAGTGGAGTCGTTGGCGGACAACGAACAGCATGAGTGGGTCGTCCATCATATACATAACAAGCGGGACACCAAGCTGATGTCCGGGGTATGCGGGCAGAGTGATCGACAAGCTCGGGGAGATCTTCAAGTCGGCCGGACTGAGATCTGCTCGTCAACAATATGAATATATCTCGTCCGGTCAGACCACGTTGGGACAGAACATCTACTCCATCCTACATGCACCGCGCGGGGACGCGACCGAGGCGATCGTATTGGTTGCTGCATGGAAAAACGCTGATGGGGAGTTGAACCGCAGTGGGGTTGCGCTCCTCTTGACTCTAGCCAGATATTTCAAGCGTGCGCTTCTTCCCGCGTTCCGCATCTATCAATTCGTAGCTGGGTAACTGATACATCCCCTAGGATGGTCGCTCTGGTCCAAGGACATCATCTTTCTCATCCCGGGTGACAGCTGGGCAGGTCCGCAAGCCTGGGCAGATGCCTACCACGACGTGCAGTCTTTGGGGACGGTCTCCACACTACCTCTCAAAAGCGGCGCCTTGCAAGGCGTTGTGGCGATCGACTTTCCCTTCTCGCACTCTTTTGAGTCCATCCATATTGTCTACGATGGGATCAACGGCCAACTACCCAATCTCGATCTGGTCAACACCGCGACATCCATCGCAAGCGGGCAGATGGGCATCCCCGTTTCGATTCAACAGATGTGGAAACACGACCATGGATATCAAGATCGATTGAAGACGATGCTCCGAGGCATGTTTCGACAGGGGTTGGGTCACGCGTCAGGTCCGCATAGCAGCTTCATCCCATATCATGTGGATGCCATTACAATACAGGCCGTGGGCGAGGGCTGGCAAGATGAGATGGCCATGGGAAGGACGGTCGAGAGTATCTTCCGGAGCTTGAACAATCTACTCGAACACTTCCACCAGAGCTTCTTCTTCTATTTATTGATGCAACCGAATCGGTTCGTGAGTATTGGGACGTATCTACCAAGCGCGATGCTGATCGCGGGGAATTTCTCGATCATGGCCATCGCGCTGTGGATTCTGAGTGGACGACCGCCTTCGTCGGATAATACGAAGATGGATGTATCTCAACGGGATTCCCAGCACGACTTGAATGATGGAGAAAGAAAGAGGGAGGCAGTGCAAGTTGTAAAAGACGGGGATGCAATCACAGTGGTATTACCCTCCGCTTTGGCCGTCGTCGAGCGACGGATGTTTCTACCATTGATGGTTGTCGTGGGAGTTCATTTCATGGGTCTTTACCCGCTGTATAGTTTCAACCATTCGTCTGCCAACGTATGTCTATTTCTTTGCTCTCTCAATTCAAATTCATCTCCCTTTACCCTCTTACTACATCCCCACCTTTCCACCATTCTTCTCCAGGTCAGATACTAACATCACTTTTGGTTCGATAAGGATATCCAGGACAGATTCACCCGCTTCGCAATCCTCAACATCTTTATCCCGCGTGTTGTATTGACCATCTTGACGAGGTACTTCAAACCAACGACGCAGCAATATCAACTCATGAAGTGCTTCTCGATGTTGTTATTGGGATTGTGTCTGTCGGCGCTCGCCACCCTGAATTTCTCCTTGTCGTTCTTGGTCGGCACATTGTGTGTCCCGTTGAGTTTCTCCCCTGTTCCGACCATCGATGCCGCTCCCTCTTCCTCCTCATCATCATCATCGTTATCCGGTACTTCCTCCTCGACCGACACCCCCTCGAATACTCGAGAGAAGCCACCCCCAATGAAAAAGAAGGCGAGAAACAAAAAGCGTATCTCCCTCCTGATTCTCCAATTCATCATCCAGAACCTGATAAGTCCTCCCATCGTCATTTTTCTATATAGCTACTTCACCCACCATATTCCTCACACATCCTCCACATCCTCCTCTGATGTCGGCCACCCTTCCTTTCTGAAAGATTTCTTGGTAAAAGCTTCTTTCGGATGGCATGTTTGGAGGACGTGGACTTCGTTGGTCATTTGGTGCGTCTGGTGGCCGGCTTGGTTGATGGGGGAGGTTTTGCTGGAAGCTTCTTTCGATTCATGTCTCTAGATAGATTATTGCTCATCGAACCTGGATCGATCGATCTTACAGTACATACCCAACTCGCACTCCTCACACTTCATGGTGGTCAGCGTACCATCCCACCATTCTCATTCTCATTCTCTGTTGAGAGATTCTTTTGAAAGAGCAGAGTGATATTTGGATGGGCATGGAACGGTTACATCTGGCGTATGTAACTAGCGGAAGTGGGACTTGGACTGGGAACTTCGCTAAGATAACGAGGGAGAGCCTGCTTGATATTACCTTTCTCAATCAAGTTCCGCCGGGGGACAGAAAGACTTGGTCCAAAAGTAAAATGAACTCGAACGAATCGATTGTTCGAAAATCAAAAGAGAAAATTCGATTGCGCTGACGGGGACTCGAACCCCGGTCGTTGACGCAGTCCTAACAATTCAAAGAAATGGGAGGTCAACATGATACCCCTACACCACCAGCGCGTTAATAAGCCGAGTAAATCGGAAGTTGGCGATAGATTCAACGGCGGGACGAATAGTACGAGGTACAGAGGGTTGACAGAAGTTTGCATGATGTCTCATAGGAAATCGACTTCGTTGGCCCGCTTCGTTTGGTACTGGACGCATGTCAGGGCGTTATGCGAACTTCTGTTACCCCGCTGTATGCTCCGACCCGCACGCGCGCGCATCGCTCCTCACAATGCGACATGGCACCTGGCCAGCACGCTACATGGATGGACACTTGAAAGCTCTCTTTGAAATTGCCAGCAAGCTTAGATAGCTGACGGGAAGCAGCCATGTTCCCATCACCGGGACGCCGGTCCGTCCGAGCGAACCACCTCTGATGTTTGGTGGTCCACCGCTTCCTGATGATCTCCTACAGCCATATCAGTCAATCAATCCTCCTCGCCCGATCCAGACGTCCTAAGTAGGATCGGCCAAATTCGACAACCAAGGATGTTGAAGAAGTTCCGTTGTCGAGGGCCTTTGCCTTTCATTGTACTGTAAAATACGACGTAATAGCGCCTTGATCCCATCTGCTTCTTTGGGTCCCATGTCGGCCGGTTTTTCCCGGTCCAAGAGCTCCTCCAGCGAATGGCTTTCGGGCTGAAAGCTTTCCGCATCGAAGTCCCCCTCGGGAAGATCGCCGACGTAGTTCTTGATCTGCTTCCCAGTCGCATCGAAGTAGAGGTTGGCTCGCGGCCATTGCGCCAAGAGGAAGCCCGGAATAGGTCCTAGGATCTCGGATAGCAACAGAAGATGCTCGTCGTTCATCTCGTCGTCATCGTCGCCCGTAGCATCGATGGTGAATAGAGGGCGACCTGTCAGGAATTCAAAAACGAGACAGCCGAAACTCCAGACGTCTTGACTGGTGCTGACCTTGCCGCCAAGAATCAGTTCGGGCGCGCGAAGACCGGCCGGGGTGACGATTCGCTCCGGTGGGTTCGAGACCAAGAATGCTGAATTTCTTGCGTGTCAACACGACTAGGCTGATAGATGGCCGAAACTTGAGGCAACCGGGTAGCTCACCTCCTCCGAGATCCGAGATCTTCACGGTGAAATCCGGTCCGATATCCAAACAGTCCGTGAGAGGTTGATTCAGCGCAAGATATCTGGGAGCCCACCGGTCCTCCTTTCCATCTTGACGACGCACCGGCTCCGAGACGAGGCCTGGACCGGTGCCCTGCAACACACGCGCCTCATCGACCGCGTCCAAGCCCGAGACGGCGAACAGTAGATTCCCGGGTTGAAAATCGCCATGAACAATCTCCATCTGGTGGAGATAGTCGAGCCCTAGCAACGCCTGCCGCAACATCGACCTCGCCATCCATTTGGGATACCGATTCCGTCGGCCATATTTTTTGGGCCGGTTCTCGGGCAGCAAGTCCATCATGCTCGCCGCGCTCGGGCCCATCACTTCGAAGACCAGACACACATGGGTCCCATTGGGACCATGATGCTCAAAGTCATCCAGCAAGGTGATAATATGTTTTCGTCCTGCGTGCTCGAGAGGCGACTGCGATGTCTGTCGGAGGATGGTCAATTCCCGGCCGTGGGAAGATGCGTTTGCGGTCAATATCTTAAGGGCCACCCAAGCGCCACGCCTGCGGTGTGATTAGACGATTGCTCTGTTACTGGGCGATATTGAAGCAACCCCCTCACCACTGGTCCTTCGCCAGCCACACCGTCGAATACGCGCCATAGCCCAGCTTCCTGACCACTCGATATCTTGACTCGTGGAATTGATCTCCAATATGCACCGGATGGAGCCCACCAGGCCGATAGTCTTCAATCCACTCCGTGGGCGTGGTGATGCTGTGGAACCGCCATTGCGATGGACTGGTGGGAACCTTCGCGGGAGGGGTACTTGGTGGAGAACTCATCTTCGTCCTCGTCCCCGACTGAGACCGGCAGCTACCGCGGCGGCCACGCTGGAGGGGGAACCGATGGATGAGAGCACCGAGCAAAACAACGGAGGATGCGTGGGGCGGCCTAGAGCTAGCGGTACGAGCTGTTATGGACCAGATCATGGCCCGAAGAGCGAGATGATCAAGACCCGGATGATGTGCCGACCTTTTCGCCCTGTCATTGTCATCAATCTTTCTCGCTACACATCGCGACCGCACATGTGTGCTTACCCTCTCGCCTCGTCCAAATGCAGATGATAATGCAGCTGCAACAATGCCTAACCGCCAAATCGACGGAGCCGCGCTGCGGCTGCCAATCGGGAGGGGCTGACAAGTGTTGCCGAAGTGAGTGATGCCCCCAGTGTTTCCCATCTTGATAACATGCACAAGTTCATGGCGGACGGAATGGAGCTTACGGTCAAATGCAAGCCCCTCTGAGGGCCCGGTTGTCAGCCGAAGTAAGCAGCTCTCTCAGAACGTAACGGGGAAGCATTTCTTTTACGCTTGTACACGTACCGTAAAGGTCACCGGAAGCTTCAGACTGACTTGCCAAATAGTCACTGGTAATTGTAGAACTCAAGTAATGACTTGCTTAGAGCTAGTGAGTGGTGTGAAGACCATCTCTCGAGTCGAATGGATTGCTGCGGTTCGGCTCGTTGGAGAGCTTTTTGCATTGGCTTGGACCTCCTAACGTGTTGCGTCTAGATACATTCGAGACACACCTCCATCTACGACGGCGGGTTTCCCGTAGAAACGAAGTCACTTTTTTAACATCAGGAATGGTTCACACTCAACCACAACCAGCTTTGAATGAATCAAGACTGAAATGCAAGATCAGTCGAGATATGATCTCTATTCGAGCGAGAGCTTTTTTTGGATCCCAAGAGGTGGTTCTAACGGAGTGCTGGAGGCTGAAAATTCGCATACAAAGTGGTAGGCTTTCTGTATGGAAATTCGGATGTAGGTGCAACACGTTACCGTACCAAGTAACCTCTCACTTCTTGCAAGTTCACGCTGAAAACTCAAGCAGCGTCACATGAGAGATACCAAGAGAGCAAGCATCTTGACCGTTCATGATCTTAACGACTCGACAGAAGCCAAACTGCCATCATGGTTACTTTGAAGATGGGCAAAACTACTTTGCTTGGCTTACCAGACCGCTCAATGTACACCGAACAAAGTGCCGACGCCTCTATCGCTCGTGGCGTCGGGGGTCTGACCTTGCGCCGACATGGACCAAAGAAGGGCGATGGGGGTGTTGACCGTAAGTGAGCTCGATTCAGTCGGCTGTGATTTTGGTCGGATAGGCAGTTCCATCGACGAAGCGTCCCCTCTGTCCTGGTAAGTGGAAGCGGTCTACTGGTATCTTTCTGCCTATCACACTCCGCGTCCGTTCTGGTGGCTGATCACTGGTTCTGCAATGAGATGCATAGATAACAGCAAGCAATGAACGCCACGTCAAGAGAGATCTCACCGCAGCTGCAACACTCCCCGTCGAGGACCATCTTACTGACCGCTCCATGCCGCGGTTGTCAGCCATCACGGCGAAGATGGCCATGGCCAGTGTCTATATAATCGGGTTCAAATAACGCCCTTCTACCTTTTTGTGAAGCAGCAGCAACCGTCAGACGATCTTCCTCCCCCTTTCAACTTGCCCAGCGCCCTTGAACATCGTCTACCAACTGTGTCTCTCTGTCGCTAGCTTTGAAGCTTGAAGACCGCCTCTAATTTTTCCACCAAGATGAATCTCACCGTCGAATTTGACCCGGACACCATGTTCGCCAAAAAGCCGACGAAGAGGCAGGACCACATCAACAAAGTTCAGGCTGCAACCGCTCCTACTGGCGCGACTCGAGCCGTGATTGTGTAAGTCGCTTGAGTCGGATGCAATCAAACGAGCTCATCTCACTCGGTGTCCATTTAGCAATGGTCTGCACACCAGCATCAGCGACAGCCGAAACCACATCACCGTGGATTACTACGATGCCGCCGACAACCACCTGGGAAGACTGCATGTGGTCTAAGGATCTGGTGACGTGGTATTGTTCGGTCCCGCTTGCCGAACAACATACCGCCTGGTCTTCGTTTTGGGATATGGACGGCTCTGGTATGGCAAGTTCGAGCTGGAAGAGCAATACAATTCGGGCAGGCTCTCCCTTCTTTCTTGAGCAGAGTACTGGTACTTGTTTCCCGCCCCTCGGCGGGGAGCCATCAATATGTGAAGGCGGGCTTCAACCGTACGCTCACTGGTCGGTTGAAGTCTTTTCTTTACGCATCTGCTTTATAGAGGGCCATCGTCGGAGGTATATCAGTCAGGATCATCAAATACTCATACCTCTGTCCGTGACCATGTCTTGTTTGGACGTTGTGGGAGTCGATCAACTCAAAAGTGTACGGTGATACTGTAGAGCACCCAAGATCCCTGTGAGGTCAAAGGAGAACAGTCACCGTCCCTATTTCGGGTCGGGTTTCCAATGTTGAGAACGGTGAGGCCAGAGTCTCTGATGAGCTTGCCAGGCAGTAATCAGCACGGTCGGAACGGGTGTTTGAGAATTCTCGGTACTTTCTCAGCTTCTCGAGGTGAAGAGATTACGCGTTGTCGAGTCTTGAGAGCGATACAAGGGAGTCGTCAGAGGCCCAGCAGTCGAGTGCTCGACTTCGGAATGACAATATGATTCGCCACATCGAGGAGAGGGCCGAGGGACCTATATAGACCCTCTCGACTTTGTCAGTAAAATAGCTAGTTATCAATGACCAAAGCTTGAAGCTTGCAAGCTGGCTTGACCATACGTCAAGTGGCTGTAGCGTTATTAGATGTATAGCATCAAATGAGGGTGCAAGTGAAGGCTAGAAATTTGCTTCGGCTCTGGGCTTGATATTAAGCTTGTGGTTGGTCGTTTCCAACTCATAACTATCGAGCTGGTAGATCAGTACTTGAAATTGGCCCATGCAAGATCCTATGTCCACACCGCATGTGGTTGTGAAGTTATACAAGATCTAATGTGTTGCTGCAGCTATTGTGGTGCCCCACCTGCCCCACATTTGGGCCGACGTTGAGCGGATTAAAGTTATCGATAAGTCGGTCACTCCCGAGATCCCCGTTCCCGAAGATGTAACAGCCTCACGTGCCTCGCTCTATTTTTGTTCGAGTCGTGGCGCGACCGCACTCTAATCACAACAAGCTTGACTGGAAAGACCGTCTCGATGTTTTCGAATGCCCAAATGGTAATGTCACCTGAAATCCCGGCAGACTAACTCAAATCCGTACCGGTACGGAGGCGCGAAACTTGAACGCAAGCAGCGGGTGCCAAATTTTAAACAACCAATTACCAACGTAACGCGACCACCAACGTCAATCTCCATCGGGAGGCTATTCTTGACATATACATAAGCACGTGCTCGGCAAGATTGTTGGCACGACGGTTTCGGTGTCTCGCTCATTGACCTGCAAATGGTCAATCGATTCGGAAAGCGAGCAGCATGACGATGGCAGGCCATGTCAGTTACTCACTCCCTCAGTTCTTCCCAGTCCTCGTCACGCTCCTGCTCAGTGGTTCATCGCCTAGCAGCACCCATCGACCGATGACAATAGCTTCAGACGCCTCTGCCCAGAGTGTATTGTTGAGTGTGTGCGATCACCGGCCAGCGTATGATGCAGTCAGTCAACAATTCAATCGGCAAAGCGACATTCGAGGCCAATATCCAATCACCCTTCAGCTGCTTGGAACGCTGCTACTAGTCATCGTGATTTATGGTTTCATCAGTACTGTCTTCATCGTCCAGGGAGCACAGTGATACGAGCGACGGGTGAGGACTGCAGGTAAAGAGCCAAAATGTGCAATCCTTCCCGGCACCTCTTGCTGGGCAAACATAGATTCAATGACAAGATCCAGCGTGGTAGGAAAGAGTTCGTGGGACGCAATGCATTTGGATACGCACGCCTATGTTGCCTGCGGCGACTGGACTGGAGCTGGAGCATCACATCCCAGAGAAGCTAGGACACTCCGGAGCGAAAGGGATTGACCATCAATACAAGATGATCATGGCAAAGATTCCTGACTAGCTAGAAGCTAGCCAGTCACGTGCCCTCAGGACGTCTAGTTGCTATAGGAACTCTAAAATATGTGTTCCGAGTGCCACTCAACCGCGCGAGTGAGTCGGCCCAGTCACGACCGGCCTTGGGAGGTATTATGTCGTGCTGTCAGGCATCTCCGTGGGGCAGAGGTTGCTCGTGGAGCTGTGCAACTCAGTGGAAGGCGGAGCCGCCATTTACACTAAGCCACAACAAGGGCTCAGCCTTGCGATTGGGAAAGCCGCCCTAGAACTATAGTATATTGCGGAGCTATTATCAACAGACGACATCTCGTTATGATGTCCAAGGCTCATGACACCGCATGGTCTTGTGCACCAGTGTTCATGAATGACTTCAGCTCCGTCCATTGTTAGATGACGATGCCCGCCTTTGGTTTCTCGGTGGGAGATTTTATTGCGGCGATAGGTAAGCACACCGGTCTATTCTCAAACTGTCGTTCAGCTCTCTAGACAAGCCGATTGATCTGTCTACAGCTTTAATCAAGAAGGTCAGCGATGCCTTGAAGATTGCTGGCGGTGCTTCTTCAGAATATCAGAATGTCGTCATCGAGCTGGAGTGCCTTGCGCGGGTGCTTCACCAGCTGCAGGCATTGGAACCAACCGAAGAGAATGCCAATCATGTGAACGCAATTCGTGGCATGGCATTAGTGTAAATGGCGGCTCCGCCTTCCACTGAG
>QQTW01002128.1_pt1 | contig 14253 bp, 13 predicted proteins | sample 1904831 | NCBI WGS metagenome assembly QQTW01 (sample SAMN09435610, study PRJNA476489) | Subsurface metagenome, whole genome shotgun sequencing project. | reverse complement strand
GTTCAACAGCATCTCCGTTGCTGCTGTGGCGAATGGTAACGTTCACTCGCGTCGACGTTAGCGATTCTCGCCAGCTGTTCAGGACATGGGGTAGTTTCGTACAGTACGTTTTGGTAGCGCTAGGCGAAAGGGCCCTGCAAGAACTCATTCCGTTGCTTGCTTTTGAGTCAGAATTGCCACCATATCTCGGCTTGGGCATTTCTTGCCCGCTCTAAGGTGTTCGTCAGTCATTGATGATTCATAGAATTTCTTCGATGCGAAAGACGTACAATGAGGCTTCATATTATCCCATAAGAAGCTCTTGCGGTGTGCCGAGAGGATACTGTATCCACAGTGTGATGCGCTGGGGCGGAAAAGGCGATCTGCGGATCGACCGATCTGTAAATCAACTTCAATTAGCCTTTTCCTCCTGAGTCGAAAGAAAGGACGGGATTGCCGTCATCGCCGATCCAATGAAGATCTCAGTTCAGTGTGCCATTTGCATAAAAAAATAGAAATGCACGGCAACGAGACTTAGTTATTCGATGTTGCAGCGGTGACAAACGTATTGCCCAGGCGCAACGAATGATCTTGGCCGTGTGATGCGTTGCTTATTCCCGATGCACCAAAGCAGTTCAAAGCACCTCGACCCACCTTCCTGTATCAATAATCTCTGGTGGAACAAAACTCACCGTATCAAAAGAGACGACGAAGGTCCTAGCTGTAGGCGACATTGCCTTGAGAACGAACGCCAAATGCTTCGCCTGGGCGACGTCGATATTTGCATGAGACGCCCCCGGCGAGGGTAACCCTGCGAATCTGTGGGGTACGTAGGACGAATTGCTGGTGGAGAATCCTCACCAGGTTGTAGAGCTACGAGACGGTGGACATCAGTCTTCAACGGTCCGGAGACGGTGAACGGTTAACGGCGAGCTTGTGGAACCAGCAGTGATTCTCCGTCGTCATTGTGATCCTGGACGGACTGTTCTGGAAATCAGTGGTGGATTTTGCGGGACACTGTTCGTTAAGGATTGACGGGTGTTACCAGTGATGGGCCAACGGCCACAACGGCTCTGGTAGCTCGACGTTCAATGGTGCAACGCTGATGTGGTGATTGATCAACGGCAGGAGAGCACAGCTTCTTGAGCGACGATGCAATGCGAAGTAGAATTATTGAGCACAAAATGCAGCAAACTCCATTGAGAATGCTGATCAATCAAGATGAGGTGATTGTGTGACGATGATATAAAGTGGATGAATGAAAACCCCCTGCGTCCTGTACGGTAGCACGAGGAACCGGTATCGGCTGCAACCCACCGAGACAAACTCCCCGAAGCAGCCAAAGTCGTGCCCTGATCCCAGCCGGCTGTCGTTTCTTACGAATTCAAACTGAATGAATGATCTAGCTACGCGCAACCTCCGCTCGCTAGAGTCTCCTCTTTCCAGCTGCTGTTGACAACATGCAAAACAGGAATCAAGATGTGCGGACAAGCGGAAATTAGAGAAGAAACCACGGCAGCAATTCGACATTTGAGCTAAGCATCTTTGCGGTCTTGTCGTCTTGTTGCTAGACTGAACCCTTCACCGCCTATCGCCATCTGCCTAAACGTTGTGGACGTTGAATGGGATGCTGTATACTGTATAATGTGGTTGTAGTGAAAGGCGCTATCAGCGTTTTGGTCTCTACAGTACACATCTCGGGACCAGAAGATGCTCAATGGCCTGGGATTCTATTGTTCTAGCTAGGAGAATGAAAGAAGACGTCGGGAAAGGCCATGGGATATGGATATCTCGAACAATATACCTCTGTACTGGTGAGCACGTGACATGGGAAATGATGACCAACCAATCAATCCGTTCTCTTCGCGCGGCTATTGGCGCTTAAGCAGCGGGGGTCGAGCCGCGTTTGCCGAGGTGCTCGCTTGACGACTGACGGCTCGGCCCAGCAAACGAGGGCAAGGTTGAGATGCGGTAGATCGATGCTCGACGAGATTGGCCCTGCGCACCAACCCTCGATCTCGTCGCAGTACATTGCGCGACGTGCTCCATCATTACACCATCCCTCTCGAGAGAGGATGATACAGTTTACCTATGTGCAGCCGCTGCACGGTCGGTTCATTGCGCGGTGCTAGCTATTCGGATGAGAGGTCTCACGCGCCACTTTGCATGTTCCACTCTGCGCCAACTTGAGCGCAGCGTCACTTGACTGTAGAGGCAGCATCGTTGCTGAGGGCATGTGGATCAGTCCTGTTCTCGCAAGATGTCGTCCATGCGGGGTAACATAGTCCGGCCCCGTACCCTCCTATCGCGCTGCTTACACGGTAGCAGGCCTCGTCCAATTCATCGCGGACCTCAGGAATGCGCGAGCGCGGGACTTGGAGGAAAAGAGAATCAATAAGGAGCTTGCAAATATACGGTGCGTGCTCTTGTGCCCCGTGGTTTCCTCTTGGTACGGTAGCTGACGACCGGATCATATAGGCAAAAGTTCAAGGGTATGACAATCGCCTGCCCACGGTGCACATGACGCACTGACAGAGTTTGCAGACGGCAACCTGAGCGGCTACCACAAGAAGAAATATGTTTGCAAAGTCTGTGGCCCTGAGAAACCCCCGAGCCCCATACATGCAAGACTGATGGGTATGGCAGCTTCTGTACATCTATATTCTCGGCTGGAATGTCGACTTTGGGCATCTGGAGGCCGTCAACCTCATCTCGGCCACCAAGTACTCGGAGAAGCAGATTGGGTACCTAGCGGTCACCCTTTTTCTACACGAAGAGCATGAGCTGCTCCATTTGGTGGTCAACAGTATTCGAAAAGACTTGCTGGACCACAATGAGCTCAACAATTGCTTGGCGTTGCATGCCATCGCCAATGTGGGGGGTCGAGAGATGGGCGAGGCGTTGAGCGGAGACGTTCAGACGCTTCTCGTATCTCCGTGAGTGGCAATGTCGTCCTCGGCGCATCGCGTTGCTGATTAGGATCTAGCGAGTCACAAACTTTTGTGAAGAAGAAGGCGGCCTTGACCCTGCTGCGACTCTATCGTAAATACCCCGGCATCATTCAGATGGAATGGGCGGAACGAATCGTCAGCTTGATGGATGACCCCGACATGGGCGTGACCCTTTCCGTGACGTCACTGGTCATGGCGCTCGCTCAAGACAATCTGGAGCAATACAAGGGATGTTACGTGAAGGCAGCCCGTCGACTGATGAGGATTGTCGTGGCCGACGAGTGTCCGTCCGATTATCTCTACTACAAGGTTCCATGTCCGTGGCTCCAAGTAAAATTCTTGAGGCTCCTTCAATACTACCCTCCATCAGGTACGCTACATGCATTCTCATCGTGGTTCGTTCCCCAGCTCACAATCTTCTCTCCAGAGGACACTCATGTGCGCGACCTGATCCGGCAGTCCCTGCGCAAGATTTTGGACGCTGCGATGGAGATGCCCAAAAACGTCCAGCAGAATAACGCACAGAACGCCGTGCTGTTCGAAGCCATCAATTTGATCATCCATCTCGACACCGAGCAGGATCTGGTGGTACAGATCTCGTCCAAGCTCGGCAAATTTATTCAATCCAAGGAGACCAATGTTCGCTACCTCGGTCTGGAGGCCATGACACATCTCGCAGCACGGGCGGAGACGCTGGATCCGATCAAGCGCCATCAGAACATCATCCTGGCTTCGTTGCGTGATCGGGACATCAGCGTTCGTCGCAAGGGCCTGGATCTGTTGTACAGCATGTGCGACGCCTCGAACGCGCAGCCCATCGTGGGCGAGCTTCTCCGGTATCTGCAGAGCGCCGACTACGCCATTCGCGAAGAGATGGTCCTCAAGCTGGCTATCCTGACAGAAAAGTACGCGGTCGACGTGCAATGGTACGTAGACATCTCGCTGCGACTCATCGCCATGGCGGGCGATCATGTCAGCGATGAGGTGTGGCAGCGGGTGATTCAGATCGTGACGAACAACGAGCAGCTGCAAGAGTATGCGGCGCAGAACACGCTACGGTACATCAAGCAAGACCACTGTCACGAGACGCTCGTCAAGATTGGTGGATATGTCTTGGGCGAATTCGGGCATCTGATCGCCGAGAATAAAGGGTCAAGTCCGGTCGAGCAGTTTCTCGCCCTACACTCGAGGATGCAGGGATCGTCATCGAGTACGAAAGCCATCCTGCTCTCGTCCTTTATCAAATTCGTCAATCTCTTTCCCGAGATCAAACCCCAGCTGCTCCAGGTTTTCCGAACCTACAGTCACACGTTGGACCCAGAACTGCAGCAGCGGGCCTGCGAGTATTTGACGTTGGCCAGCTTGCCCACGGACGATCTCCTGCGAACCGTCTGCGATGAGATGCCGCCGTTCCCAGAGCGAACATCGGCCCTGTTATCGCGGCTTCACCAGAAGCACGCCGCTACCACCGACAAGCTGACGTGGGGCATTGGGCGAAAGGACTCGGCGGCGTCGGATGAACTGGATGCCGCCGGTGGAAAGACGCTGATCAAGCGATCGTTCACCACCAACGGGTTCAGCCCCAAGACCAACGGCGATGCAAGACCTGGTGCCGCCACCACCAATGGATCGAGTGCGCACGACCTGGCTGGCCTTGACCTAACAGCGGACAATCATATCGAGACCCAGAAGACGCTGAAGATTCCCAACCTTGCCGGCGCCGTACACCTCAGTCCCGGCTGGGACGTGGGATACTACCAGTTGTTGCCATCGAGCGAGGGCATCCTGTACGAGGACGTCCAGATCAGCGTTGGCGTGCGCTCGGAATACCGTGCGCACATGGGCTGCATCATTCTGTCTTTCGTCAACAAATCCTCTTCGGCCATCGGCTCGCTCACGACGACGTTCGAAAAGGGATCGTCGGAGCACCTCCGCATCGACACGAAGAGTCTTCCCGAACCAAATGTCGAGGCGGGCCAACAGACGCAGCAGACCGTCATCTTCGAGGCGCGCAACGTCTTTCGGGATCCCATCACGATCCGCATCTCGTATCTGGCCGGCTCCCTGCAGGCCCTGACGCTGCAGCTGCCGGTGGTGATGCACAAATTCATGGACACGGCGCGACTGGGTTCGGACGACTTCTTCAAGCGATGGCGACAGATCGGTGGTGGCGCTCGTGAGGCCCAACGCATCTTCGGCCTGGCGAACAGCAGTCGACACATGGACGCCTCGTGGATCCGGACGACGGTGGCCGGGTTTAACTGGGGCATTCTAGATGGCGTCGATCCCAACGCCAAGAACGTGGTGGGTGCCAGCGTGGTGCACACTGGGGAGGGAGGTAAGTACGGCTGTTTATTACGGCTCGAGCCGAATTTTGAGACCAAGGTGAGTAAATCCATTCTTGCATTCTATTCGATCCGTGACCGTTTTTAACACTAATTGTACGAATGGCAGATGTACCGTTTGACGATCCGGGCTACGGACGAGTTATTGCCCGGCATTCTCCTCAAGACCCTGGAAGAGGTGCTGTCGCGAGGCATTCCCACAGCCACGTAGCGCCTTTCCATACTGCTTCTCTTGTGCACATGCTTGAACTTCCGGCGGTCTATGTTTTTTTTCTCTACATGGCGCGATTCAGGAGCATCAGCGGCGTTTGTCAGTCGCGATATCCCTTTATCTTTTGCATCTTCTCTATCGCCGAGAAAACGTCCCTGCTATGATATGATCTTTGTCTATACTGTACATTCTATCGGCCCCATATGATTTAGCATATCAATATACACAACCCTGTCCCTCCACCTTTTTCATCCCTTTTGATTTCTCATGTGAGCCTAATTTAGCACATTTCCCTCGCCTTTCATTCTGTTTCTAAAATCTTTACGTCGTTTCCTCCTGCACGTCCTCCTTGATCTTGGCGTCCTTCCTTGCCGGCCTCTCTCCAAAGATGGTACTCCCCACACGCACCTCATCGCTACCCATTCGAATCGCGCCTTCAAAGTCCTCGCTCATGCCCATACTCAGCTCCAACGCGCTCTCGTCCATCCCCAGCTCCTTGGCGACACGACCTCTCGTCTCACGCAGACATTGAAAGTCCTCATTTTGGCCTTGAGAGGTCGCGGTCGCTTGAGACCGCGCGATGGCTCCAATGGTCATCAACCCCCGGAGACGCAGATGCGGACAGCTATCGAGAATGTGTCGACAGAGGTTGGTGGTCTCCTGGGGTGGAACACCCGATTTGGATTCTTCACCAGAGGTGTTCACCTGGACGTGCACTCCAATCTTCTCATCTACTTTCTCTCCATCGGCTCCATCATCATCACCGGCATCACCCGGCATCGGCTTTTCCATTGATTGACTTTCGAGATATTTCGCTCGGCCTTTATTCAGCTCGTCGGCCTTCTTCTTGGCATCGACGCTCGACACGAGAAACAAGTTCGGAATTCGAGCCAGAGAAGAACATTTGTTGGTCTGCAATGCCCCGATGAAATGCCATTGGATGGAGCGTGGTAGGAGAGATGCCTTCTCGGAGAGTTCTTGAAGGTAGTTTTCCCCGAAGTGTTGCTGGGATGTGGGCGCTCGATGCAAAGCTAGGATGTCATTGGCCGGCTTGAGCTTGGAAACAGCTACGAGGCGGACCTGATTATGGATGATCTAGTCAGGCACTGGGAGAAGCGGTTCATTGGTGAGTGAGTGTTGCTCACCGATTTCCCAATCGATGCCTGCTGCACCCGTGCCTTGATGGAGGAGAGGCTGGCGACCAGATGTTCGGCCCGTACGGGATCGACGCGCATCTCGTCTCCCTGTTGATGGGACTCGATCTCTGATTGATTGTTTTCACTCATTCTGGGATCTCATGGATGATTTCTTAACCTTGGTCCCGTCTACATTAGAGCTCAAAAATGAAGACGAAAGGGATGAGATGACGTCAATGTAAGATGTGTTCTCGACGTCTACAGCATGGAATAGATATTTAGATCTACGAAAGAGTGAGATTTTCCGATCTGATATTATTCCATCAGAACAGCTTGTTCAAACTGTCATGTCCACGGCAGACCTAACTTATTCATACAATTTTTTATGTTCAACAGGGGGCAACAGGTTGGATCGAGGTTGAGGCACGGCCACCTGTCGATAACAAGGTCCATATTTGGGGCAATTTTATTATGTAAGCCATTTGCTTTCCGTTTCGGGTCTCGAGTCCGCGGGACTGATTGGGTGCCTTGCAGAAGGGCTGCGAGGGTAGACTTGCTACGTCAAAGGTATTAGTCCCTCGACATTATTACTTCCGACTGGTCCGCCTGTTCTTGGTAATCTTTATGAAAGTAACATCGGTCAGCTGTGTTCAGTTTGTCCAAGCACTTATGAGAGTCTCAGTATGTTTCATAGCCGAGCCCCTGACTGAGCCGAGCCCGGGCATCGGGAACACGCCTCGCGTCACAGCAAAAGTTTTTCCGGCCGAGTGGCAACGACAGGATGAAACACCCGCGGTGCCCTTCTGGGCCCACCAGGATCCTGATCCCAACGACGATCTTTTGTTGGACAACCCCCCTCTTCTATCCTTCTCCCTCCTTCTCTTCTCACTTCTCTTCTTCTCTCGAGCTCGGCAGTCGTTCATTCCTTTATTCCACCACGTCCGTCACATTCGAGGACCACTTAATAGTGTGCAGTCGTCCTCATACACGCCAACTCCCGTCTGGTCTGGTACCAAACGGGAACGCCCACCACACATTGACACGCTCGTTACAAGTTCGTTGCACTGCTCCTGGATCTCAACCACTGGCCGGATCGCGATTACATCTCGGACATATTCAAGAACACTATTCGTGGTCACCAATATCGATCCTTTGCATATTGGTCCCTTCTCAATCATATATCAATCTCTACTTGGTGGTCGACGTGTTACAAGCTTGAAGAGACGTCAACTTGCCTTTCCTGGTTACATTCATTACAAGCAGCGCGTCCGTTGCGCGTAATTGGGATCTGGAGTTCCCAAGAACATCACCATCTCTACGATTATGTCAACGAATCCATCTCGGATCACCAAAAGCGGTAGTCATCGCTTCTCCCGTGACGGGTTTGTGCAGCTGTCCGGTGGTAAGCCTAGCAGCGAGCAACCGCCCAAGGACGCTACGATGAACATCCCCTTGGCTCCGGTCAGCAGCCGGGATGGCCGTCAGGCTGCCTCGGCCAACCCCTATGCGTATCTAGGCGGTCAAGATGCGGCCACGAACGAGAAATCCGGCGGGGTGCGTCAGAGTGTCATTGGCCGCCGGGTGAAGAAGGAGGTCAAGTCAAGCAGCGGAGACGCGGACGACGAACCCCAGGTCAACAAGATGGGCAAATTCTATGAGAAGATCCTCAATTTCTCGGTCGTGACCCGATACATCGTCTACGTCGTCCCGCTCGCGCTGCTCATCGCCATTCCCATCGTCATTGGAGCCTCGGCGGCGAAAAAAACGCAGCTGGGTGGAGTGCGGATTGTCTGGATCTTCACCTGGGTCGAGATCGTCTGGCTCAGCCTCTGGGTGTCGAAGCTCTTCGCACAGGCCCTGCCGGCCATCTTTCAGTTTCTCTGCGGCATCGTCAGCTCCGGGACGAGGAAATATGCGCTCGTGCTAGCCGCGCTGGAGTTTCCCATCTCTCTGGTCGGATGGGCGGTCGCGTCGTTGGCGACATTCATCCCGGTAGGTCATCGGATGCAAGTGGGGCATATGGGCCTGCGCTGATGCCCGATCCAGCTCATGACGCGAAATCCAGACCAGCGAAGACTCAAACAGCTGGATACCAGGCCGTGGCAGAAGACTATGAATTCTGTCCTGGCCGCCTGTCTTGTGTCGACGTTGATCTTTTTCGCTGAGCGGCTACTGGTGCACATGATCTCGGTCAATTATCATCGCAAGCAGTTTGACGCCAAGATCAAGGCGTCGAAGCGTCACGTGCACCTGCTGAGCTTGCTGTACGAGGCCTCGCGGGCGCTCTTCCCGGCCTACTGCAGCGAATTCGCCGAGGAGGATTATCTGATCAATGATTCCGTGGCCGCCGGGACCAAGACCAAGGGAACAACTCATCAGCGGTCAGGCTCCGCCACGCCACTCCGACTGATCCACAATGTGGGTCGAGTAGGTGACAAGATTACGGCGGCGTTTGGGACCGTGGCCTCGGAGATTGCTGGGAAACAGGTCTTCAACCCCACGGCCGCACACTCGGTCGTGGTTGAGGCGCTCGAGAAACGCAAGTCGTCCGAGGCCTTGGCCAAGCGTCTCTGGATGTCGTTTGTGGTGGAAGGGAAGGACGCGCTGTATCAGGAAGATATCGTCGAGGTGCTGGGTTCCGATCGTCGAACCGAAGCCGAGGAAGCGTTTGCCGATATCGATCGAGATGGAAATGGCGACATCTCACTGGAGGAGATGATCATGACTGTCGTCGAGTTTGGACGTGAACGGCATTCCATTGCCACGAGTTTGGCGGACGTCGACCAGGCCATTCATGCGCTCGACAAGCTGCTCTGCACCATTGTCTTCATCGGCATCGTCTTTGTCTTTGGTGGGTAGTCATCGTATCATCTGAGATCGGTCAGACATGCTGACGTTCGTGAAGTTGCGTTCCTCAACTCGAACTTCTCGACCACGCTCGCGACAGCTGGTGCCGCTCTTCTGTCCCTGTCCTTTGTGTTTGCCACGACGGCGCAGGAAGTGCTGGGCTCGTGCATCTTCCTGTTCGTCAAGCATCCGTACGATGTGGGCGATAGGGTGGACATCAAGGACGAGCAGCTGACGGTGGAGCACATCTCGCTGTTGTTCTCAATCTTTAAGCGCGTCAACACCCACAAGGTGGTCCAGATCCCGCACGTGATACTGAACACAAACTGGATCGAGAATGTTTCGCGGTCCAAGGCGATGAGAGAGCAGATCAAACTGTACATCAGTTTCGACACGACCATGGAGGACATCAACGCGCTGAAGAATGAGATGCAGGCGTTTGTGCTGAGCAAAGAGAACAGTCGTGAGTTCCTGCCTGAGGTGGAGGTGGAGGTCGTGGGCATCGCGGAGATGAACAAGCTGGAGCTACTAGTGGAGGTCAAGCACAAGGTGGGTGTGTTCTAAGCTATCGTTGCGAATCAGGGCTGATTGTAAATTTCCAGTCAAACTGGTCGAACGAGACGTTGCGAGCCACGCGACGGTCGAAGTTCATGTGTGCCTTGGTGCTTGCGCTGCGACGCATCCCCATCTACGGCCCGGGCTGCGGCGACGCCATTCTGGGTGACGTTGGCAAGCCAACCTACGCGGTGACAATTACGGACGCGGAAGCGGAAGCGAATCGAGCCGAGTTTGCGGCCAAGAAGGAAGCCAAGCGGCTATTCCCCAGCGAAAAGCCGGAGCCGAAGGCGGACGACGTTGTCAAGAAAGAAACCGGCAAGTCGAGCGGCAACGACTACTTCGGCCAGGGCAAGAACGTTTCAAATCAGAACACTGCAGCCGGGTCGGAGAAAGCAGCCGTGGAGACGCTGACGGTCAAGCATCCGGCCGAAGACGCCGCGCGTGATGACTGGGATAATTACCGCGAGAATATGACGACGCCAGGAGGACGGACGGTCGCGGAAGCCCGACGCGGAAATGATATCGAAGAAGTGCGAGGCATGCTTCGACGAGAATCGACGCGAGGCGGACGACGAAAAGCGGCTGAACAGCCTCCAATGCCGGCCGTGTCTACCATTGCCGAAGTGCAGACCCCGCCGCCGGTACCTGCAGCTGCCAACACCACCACCACTACCGTGGCCCCCACAGCTTACTCGACCACGGCTCCCGCACCACTACCGAGGCAGCAGCAGGTTTCAGGACCGAGCAGTGAAGCAGGCAGGACCAGTATAGAGGGGCTGTCCGAGTACGAGTACTCGATCGCGCAACAACAGCAATATTACTACCCGCCATCATCACAGAGTGGTGCAACGTTCAATCGACCAGCTCAACAACCACCACCCCTGCCGACGGGTAATAACGCCTATGCGCCACAGCAGCAGCAGCAACCACAGCAACTGTCGCAATTGCCACCACTACAGACATCGCAGTTAGGAGGTCTGCCGCCGCAACAACCTCCGCCGCAGAAACCGCTGCCTAAGGATCCATAGATCTGATGTACCGTATGTAGAGTTATTCTCTCGTTGATCCTCTCTTACTGTAACTTCCACTGTGGTCATCCATATGAGAACTGGATTGGATGGAATGGGATAGGATAGAATGTTGGAACTCACGTTGAAAATGAGACAAAATGGAATGGAACGGAATTGGATCGATATTTGCTCGCTCTGGAATGATAGTTCCTCCTTTACCTTTACTTACTACTCTCGAAAGTTACTCGTCTCAGCCCATCCCGTTCATCCTGTCGGCATAGTTCGGATTCTACACTCGCTCTATCCAAAGTCTCTATGGATGAATGCTTCTTCATCCAGACGATGGGATGGAATTCAATTACCACCGTCGTCGTCAGAGTGATGAATGAAGGAACTTCCATCATCATCATCAGTGTGATGGAGAGTGTATCCACGTCGGCGTCGTCAGATTGATGAAGAAAGAGACTTCCATTATCATCAGTGGTGTGATGGAGAGAGGATAGAGGTCGGCACCGTCTGAGTGATGAAGAGAATATAGACTTTGGCGTCGTCAGAGTGATGAAGAAAGAAACTTCCATTATCATCATCAGTGTAACAAAGAGAAGATAAATATTAGTTTTATGAGATCGATAAGAGGACTTACCACCGTCATCATCAGTCTGATGAAGGGACCTCAACCCTCGCCATCGGTGCAATGAAGATAAGATAGATATTGGGAATGTGAGGTCGACAAAGGGACTTACCACCGTCATCATCAGTCTGATGAAGGGATCTCAACCTTCGCCATCAGTGCAAAGAATGAAGGTGTGCTGCTTGCCGTTATTCCGATAAAGAAACAGCTTCCTTCACCGTCAGTTTGACAAAGAGGATGGATCAGCACCATCAGTCCGGTGATGAGTCTATTCTTTGTCCGTGATCCAAATAAAGGAACAATAACGGTGTTTTTTTTTTATTAGAAACTATTAGATTGGTGATAACGGATGGGGGAAAGCAGACTGCATATGGATATAGGATAGTACCACACAAGACAAGTATCGATGGACTGCATGTGGGAAAATAGATAGACTAAAAGTACTATTATGAACATTCCGTGAAGAATTCCCAAAAATGGAAAATTGAATTTGCGAACAAAGCCAATGCAACAAAGAAGATTCAAACAAAGTCCTCTTGATCACTGAACTACCACTACTATACTATCTCTAATACTTATGCATTGCATCAACTATCTTCTTCACCACCTTCACTCCCGCTTTGGCTATTATCTCTATCCACCAGATCCGCCCCAAAGTGACTCAAGAATGTTTTTAACCTCCTTTATGTTTTCCACCATTTCATCATACTCTTTCGGTAGCTTTTTCGTGCTCCAGCAAAGCCTTTGCGTAATCTTTCTGAGCCCTATCAAACTCTTCACTAGCCTTCTGGCGCTTCTCTGCAGCCAGGTCATACTCAGCCAGAAGTTCTTCCACCAGCTGTTTCTGTCATTGCTCTGCACTTTGCAGAGGAGTTAGTACCTGTTGCATTATAACAAGGGCTGTGTCGAGATTCGAGTTGATGGTCCCATCCTTTTCATCGTCGTTGTCCTCTTTGTCGTCTTCCTCTTCTTCTTTCTCTTTCTCCTCCAACGACTCCTCATCTTCCGCTGACGGTTTCTCCGACGATGATTCCCCCTTCAATGATTTCTCGTCCTCCGCTTCCGGCTCCTTTGGCTCTACCGACTCCATTACCTCCTCTCCCAACCAGGACTGAAGATGAGAAGATCCGGTTTGCGTTTGAGAGGGCATGTTCAGGTCCGGGTCCAGCTTCGGCTGCTTGGCAGCCCTCGGAACATCTTTCGTGACCGCCGAAGTTGTAGATGTAGACGATGACGGAGTCGAAACAGCACGCTTTTTCTGGTTCTTCTCATTCATCTTGGAACCGCCAGACTCGGAAGGAGGGTTTGCGTTTGTTGGTCATGATGGCTTGACTCTACTATTAACCATTCGTTTAGCATTATATCAACATCAATAGATTAGGTCAGATTTCTAAAATTCGTGATTTTGACTTACGTTGCAGCGAGGAGAGAGAAGGTGTAGTGATGGTGAGGGCCTCGAACTGGCTCTTTCACTTGGTCGATGGTGTGGGTTTGATTAGATGACGCGTGATATAATGGGAGATTGAAGCCTTGTTGAGAGAGTCAGATCTATCAGGTCTGTGTGGCACGCGGGTAACAGGATAAACAAACCAGCACAACAGTAATCGCTTCGTCAGCCTGATGACGAAGCGGCAACCTCGTCGCACTGGTGACGGTGATCAAGTCACCTTTTCGTTGGACTGATGACGAAGATTCTTCAGCCATCATTGCGTTCGTAACGGTGATATAGTTCCCTTCTCGTCGGACTGGCAACGAAGGTAATTCAGCCATGGTCGCGCTCGTGATGGTGATATAGTTCCCTTCTCATCAGATTGATGATGAAGGTTCTTCAGCCATCGTCGCACTCATGATGATGGTGGCTGGTGATTGCGCACCTCTCCTCACCTCACTGACGGTGACTGTTGAGTTGTTCCGTTATTCTATCACCGGCTTGAGTGAATTCAGAGCTGATTGTCAGCGGATTCGAACAAAAGACGACGCAGTCGATGAAAAGCAGTGCTTACTTGGTTCTGTAGAGCTTCTTCTCTCCTCGCTTTTAGCATATAGATTGCTCTGATCATTCGCCTGGTAAAGGTTCTGATTTAGATACCGTACTTGGGATGTCAGAAGCAAGACGACATGGTATCTGGACACTCTTCTTCTTCCGTTCATCTTGAGGAGCTCAGATGGACTGCATTACTCCAACTATACTTGAAGCATCAGCATATACAGAAAGAACAGACCAACAATGGAAGACACGACGAGGGTACGACAGCATAAATGGCATAGGTTTTCTTCACACCGATTCCGATAGGTCCGTCTCCACTCCTTCTTTTAACTCCCTTCTATCCCACTCCGCTCCTCTAATTATCAAACCCCTTCAAATTCCCATCGGCACGGTCACCTTCGGCATCCCTTTCGGCGTCGGAATGCCCCTCCCAGGCACCATCATCTGCGCTTTCATACTATTCAATCCATTCATGATCGCATTCGAGACACCAGACATCATTCGGTTCTGGCCGTTGCCATTCCCCTTCGCCACTTCGAGCGCCGCCATAAAGAGAGGACCGGAGACTATAAGCTGCGAATTCAGCAGATGCGGCAAG
>QQTW01002127.1_pt1 | contig 14254 bp, 18 predicted proteins | sample 1904831 | NCBI WGS metagenome assembly QQTW01 (sample SAMN09435610, study PRJNA476489) | Subsurface metagenome, whole genome shotgun sequencing project. | reverse complement strand
GCTTCACGCCTTCTGACTTTCCAGGGCTTGTCCATAGCCATAGGTAAACAGCTGGCGGACATACTGTTCATTGTGTTGCGTTTCCGTGTAAAGCTTTGCCGCCTGCAGGGGAAACATGCGGTTGACCCCAAGGCAGATCGGCACGACCCCGAAGGGGTTGAGGCTGTTTCTGGCCCCTTCAATGAACTGGGTCGGGCTTTCCGCCGGATTGCTTATCCGCCCTTGATTGCTGGGTTTGGGAGGCGGAGCCAGGGCCGATACGAGCATCGAGCCAACGACACCTACCCCAGCTGAAACCAGACTACTAAAAAACGCCGTTTGTCCGGCTGTCAAAACACCATTTCCCAACACAGAAAGGCCAAGCGTGGGTCCCAAGGCTGCGCCTGCATAAGGGGCCGCAACCAGAACGGCGATGCTCAGCAGGGTCACCAGCGGGTTTTTCTTTCCCCCACCCCCCTGCGGCACAATGCGCACGTTGACGATCGAGCCCTCTTTGGGAGTGATCAGATGCCAGTTTTCCTCGGCAATGAGGCGCCCATTGATCTGCACCACGGCGCCAATGCCTGCCTGCGTGAGCTGCGGCGGGCAAATTAGGTCGATGATCTCGCGCAGGGTGCTGCCGGCTATGGCATGGGCCTTGATCTGCTTGTTGCTGAAGGGCAGCGGGGAGGCAAAAACGGCAATTTCATTCATACCTGAAAAATCCTGCTACCTTATTTTTCCAGCGCAGGGAGTCGTAGCGCTCATGCACCGTGCCGATATCCCTGGCGCAGTGTATCATATGGAGTGGTTTTGTCACCAGGCCCACATGCATCGGCACGCCGGCCATGCGCAAAAGGATCGCATCAAAGGGCTCTGGCGATGAAATTTCCCGCCAGCTTTCCTGTTTTTCTAATAAAATGGCATCCCCCAGCCTTTGCCGCTCCTCGGTGGAGGCATACAGCTCGCTGTAGCTAGGCAGCTCGATTTCGCGTTCAATGCCGTAAATCAAGCGTACCAGCCCCCAGCAGTCACACTGAGTCAACTCACGGCCTTTTTCCTTAAAAGGAATGCCGATATAGCGGTTCCACCAGACCATTAAAACAGCCCCGGAAAGTCAGAAGGCGTGAAGCGGCGCGCCGGGAACGGTTCCAGCTCGAAATACTCCACGGAAATATCCCCCGAAACGCTAAAGGCGTCATAGGTGACGCGGTCCAGCTTGAAATCCTGCACGCTCACTTCCGGCACGTCCACCTGGGAGGCGAGCACGATTTCGATGGTGACATTGAGGGCCGAGCTTGCCCGGCGCACCGCATCGACCATGCGGCGGTCTACGTTGTCTACAGACAAACTGGCGCGGGCCACCCCGGTATCGTCCTGTTGCGGCAGGTTGATGTTAAAAGGCAGATACAGGTATTCCTGCCCGCGGGAAACCACGCCGCGCACCCCGGCAAGCGGCAAAAGCTCGTAGGGGTCGTTTGCCACCCGGATATCGTCTTCAAAGTCAGGATGGCTGATGGTGAGCAGCATGATAAAGACTTCGCTTGTCTGCTGGGCATAGACCGCCGACCTGAAGGCATTACTGACCGGGCGGCTCATACATGCTCCTGTTTTTCATCAACGATCAGCACCAGAACCCGCGCAGGGACACCACGCCACCCACAGCGCCAGTGCCGGCGCTGTCCACATCCACGCTTACCGTATCCCCCCTGGCAAGCATCGAAAAGGCTGAGGCAACCGCGGTGGCACTTCCCGTCGCGTCATAGCTAAAGGCTGTGGCCGCCGTGATCGTGGACTTTTCATTGGCATCGATGGTGAGCTTGCTTGTTCCCATCATGGAGGCAGCGTTTTTGTTTACATCAAAAACAATATCGCCAGCCGAGGAGGCTGTTTTTACCTGAGCCATCAGATCCACCACCTGAAAACGCTGGGGCATGATGAAGGAGGCCACATCAGCTCCGGCAGCCACCGCCGTCGCATTGTCGCCAATGGGTAGGTTCACCACATCGCCGCCACCGATCCAACTGTACTCGGAAGCATTATCGTAGGCAAAAGCTTCCAGCTTGCCCACACCCGATGGATCAACAAAGGTAAGGGAGGAATACCCCACCTTCTTGCCCGGGGTCGTGCCGGCAAGCGTTGAGAATACGCGGGGCGTTTCTGCCGTAGTGGCACCCATGATCACCGTTAAGGCGCCCAGATGAACCGTATCGGCCCCTGTTAGATAACACAGATGCTGGGAGGACTGCGCACGTGGATCGCCACGCATGTCAAAGCTGGATCGCCCGAAAAGAATCGTGTTGGGAGCCGCGCCGCTATCATGGATCTGAAAGGCCCGCACGCCAATCTCGGAGGCTTCAAAATCCGCGCAGTAGAAGTCTATGCCCCCACCCATCAACCGGAATATGCGGCCACAGTTTTTAACAGCAAAGCGGCCCATGCGTACTTTTGTTTTCGTGGTGAGGGCGCTAAAGGTTTCCAGCCGGAAGGCAATATCGTTGTTGGTGGATTCAGACAAATTTTCAACGGTAATATTCTCAAGATTGTGAACCGACCCGGCCAGCGTTTCAGCGTTAAATAAGCGAAGCCCGTTCGTGCCGCCGTTCTGGTGATAGCCATTAATGTTGATATTGGACCCGCGAAGCTGAAACCCATAGGCATCATAGGAGCCGCCTTGCGGGCCTTGCAGCGGGAAGTTGATCTCAACATCGGTAAAAGTAATGTTGTCACAGCCCTCATGGGTTTCCACCGGAATGCCGTAAGCGCCGTTGGAGACAATTCCGCGAACATATCCATTGGTGGGCTGGCCGTAGGCATACCATTCACCCTTGGTAAAGCTGTTATCTGTCCGGTCGCCGGTGGTGAACAGGTGGCGGTATTCCTCCCCTTGAATGTTGTAAACATTGAAAAATCCGCTATGGCCATAAGGCTGAATGCCGTAGCCAATGCGGCCCATCATCGTTACCTTGGCGCTTGAGCCACCGCCCGAACCTGTGCCGGAAGCGCTGCCAGTCACCAGGAAAGAATAAGCATTGGCGTTTATCACCGTTACCGGGTATTTGGCATTTAGCGTAGCGGCCGCAATGCCGTTGAAGGTCGTGGCCCCGCTAAAGGTGACTTCCTGCCCGGTGATGAATGAATGGCCTGCATGGGTCACCACGATCGTTGTCTGACCACCCGCATTGGTAGCCGTATTGGTAGCAAACGGGTTTGCTCCGAGCGTTTCGGCAAGCGTGCGCAAGTTGGGGCCGTTTCGAAGGATAATGTCATGAACACTAGCGAATGGACAGTTCCACGGGACGATTCCCCCTTCCCAAGTACCATCAAGCTCTACATGGGAAACCTCCATAAAAGGAAAATTCTTGATATAAATGGCATGATTATGTTCGCCCGGGGGCGAGTCGATGTTCACGCTGCGCCAGTCACCGTTGGCCTCTACCTTGCCGCCTTTCCACTTGAATGTGCGGCCTAAGGGGTATTTTGTCACCGTGACATCAGTGGTGTAGTAGGCGGCCTGATTTAACACGCCGATCAAATAAATCTTGTTGGCTACCGTATCCACCCAGCGAACTTTGGTTGCCTCGGCCATGCGTCCGCCGCTGCCGGGATGAAGATTGCTTGAGCTAACCACCACCACATCGCCATAGTCGAAACCGGAGGCATCCACTACTTGCAAAACATTCGTGTAATCACTATCTGTTGTGGCGCCAAAGCCATCGGGGGCAAGCTCCCTGGTGATCGCCGACACGTTTTGCTGAACGGCATTTGCCGCTACATACTCGCTTTGCTTGGAAGTGTTGATAAAGCTGGCATCCTGATTATACCGGAAAATAGCGTTCGCACTCGCCTCAACGTTGATGCTCGAGTCCGGGTCAAGATCATTGACTAGCCAGATGCCGTCGGGGATATAGACTTTTTTCCCCCCGCCAAGCGTATCGGCCAGTTCAATGAAGGATTCAAGGTCAGCCGTAACATCGGTTATCCCGGTATTGTCGCCTCGAAAAACAAGCGCCCCATCCAGGGCTTTCTGGGCGGCAATCCGCTCATCGACTGCCTCGTTGAAATCAATGATGCTGGCCGCGCTTTGCGTATGGCTGGCAGCCGCTTTTCCACCCAGTGCGTTCTGCAGGTTGGCAATATCATCGATGGAAAGGGTCACCGCGCCAGCTCTGCCGGCCACAGAAGTAACCGCGTTTACCTGCGCGCCAGCGGCAATGCCAGACAGCTTGACTTTCTCGGTATCGGTATAGGCGTTGGTATTGGGCTCTCCTTCATAGGCCTGCTTGATGGTTTCCCCGCACTCGGAAAGCTGTTTGGTTGCCATTATTTTTCCCCTTTAGTACAAATCAAGTCCGCTTGCGCTGATCATAGCAGCAGTTACCCTGTTGGCATAGGTCCATCTGGTCAGGGCAAAATCTCCAAGGAGACAGAAACCTCATAGCCAATGCCCGAACGTTCTTGCCAGGACGGCGGCTGCGCGAAGCGCGCGCTCACCGCCTCTTTGGTGCGGGGATGGATAAAGTCAAAGGCATCCACCCCGCTATAGGTGTCCTCGCTATAAAAGGCTTCCAGCACCTGTAGTTGCGCGGGTTTCAAAAACAGGCGGAAGGACAGCGGGCGAATGTTGGCCGTTGTCCGGCGGCGCACCTTTGCCGGGCCCTTGTCCATTGTGGAGCGGATGGTGTTCTCGGGAGGGGATTCCTGCAGGGTGTTAAGCAGGGGACAAAACGTGGAGGGCCATACGGGCATGCTTATCTCCTCACCAGCGAGCGGCTGCTCAAATTACTCAGCGCCTGATTTGTCTTGCTGCCCTGCCTGGAGATATTGGCCGCCACCGCCTGATCAATCATCACATCCAGCTCCATGCCACTTGAAGTCTGCCGCTGGCTTTGGGAGACGGACGCCCCGGCATTGTTGATAATGTTTACGGTCACTTTGCCGCCTCCGCCAGCGCCCATGGGGATGACCGATGCGCCGGTGTTGCCGCCAAAAATCAGTTCGGCGCCAGCCTCGCCGGCAACTCCGAAATGACCCGGCTTGATAAAGCCGCCATCGGCGAAAAATCCGTCAAAGAGCCCGGAAAGGAAACCGCTGGCCTTTCCGCCAATCTTTTTGACATCCCCAAAGTCAATTCCGTCCTCGCCAAAAAAGCCAGCCAGAATTTCCGCGCTGGCTCTTTCGGCAGCCATACGCTTGACCGTGTTCAGGAACGAGTTGAGCATCCCGTCCAAGCCTTCCTCAAACGGATCGAACAGGAAATCGGCAAAGGCGCTTTGAATATTGCGGGATGCTTCTTTTCCGGCTTCCTCAATGTCAAAAGACCAGACGGCGGCTTTTTTGGAAGACTCGTCAAACTTTTGGTCAATGCCTGCCAAGGCCGAATAATACTGCTCGGCGGAAAAACGTCCGTTTTCATAGGCAACGGTTACTTCGTCTATATCTTTGGCATATTGCAATTGCTCTGGGCTTAAGCCGGTGATATAAGATTCATATTTTTCGTAGACAGCATTGAGACCCAGTATCTCGTTTTTCGCCCGAACCAGTGACGCATTATATTCCTCCTGCGAAATGCGCCCAGATGTCAACAGAAGGGTAAGATCCTCCACCTTCGCATTATAGGCGATTTGCTCACTAGTCAGCCCAGTGATCAGGGACAGGTTTTGATCATAGAGACTATTTATGTCTTTGAGCGATTTTTGTGTTGCCTTATATCCCGATTCTTTCGGAAACGCCTTTTCTAGATTCGCTAAAGCGAATGCATACTTCTCCGCACTTATTTCTCCAGAATCAAACAGTGTCTTTAAACCATTCTTGGCCTCCTGGAATTCTTTAGATTTTTTCGAGATGCCGCTGATATAGGTCTCATACTTTTTTAGCAGCCCATCCGCATCGCCTGTGCTAGCTGGTGGGCCAGAAGACCCCTCACGCCTTGCTTTTTGCAGGGCTTCCAGCGCCTTCTGTGCTGCCTCATATTGGGCGATCAATTCGCTTGGCGCCTGACCGATCCCGAGTTTGCCGGCAAATTCGGATAGGCCCACAAGCAAGGCATTCCCGGCGCTCTGATCAAGGGCAGCAAGGCCGAACACAAGCTTTTCCAGCTCTTCCCGCTCTTTGATGAGCGCGTCCATGCGCGCCTTGCTGTCTGTCTCAATCTTGATCCGGGCTTCGCCACTCGCCGCGGCATAGCCGACATAGGACTGGCTTACCTCGCCAATGATTTTATTGTATCTGTCCTCAGCTTCGACGGCCGTATTGGTATGCGTTGTAAAAGCAATGATCGCTGCAGTCGCCGCAAGCCCGATCGGGCCTCCAAAAAAAGACATTGCCGTGCTGGCCCCGCGTGCGGCGGCAGACAGCCCTATCAAGGATCCGGTAGCGGCAGTGCTTAACCCGCTCATGCGGCCCAAGGCCAGCTGCAAGCCGATGGATTGCTGTGTTGCGAAAGCAAATTGGACGGCGGTAGCGGTGGCTGCCGGAATCAACCGGGCGATCATCACCGAGGAAAGAATGAGGACGCCATCTACGACCAGATCAAAATTATTGGCAAGGCCGCTGATGCCCAGGGCAAGGGTGCTTGTGCCACCGGCAACAGCATCACTCTGGCCGATATATTTAAGCAAGGCGTTGTCGAGCTGAGTGAAGGCTTTACCGACCGTAACAGTGATACCTTTTGCCTGCTCGTCAATGACGGCGCCGGATTTCATCAAGGCTTTGTTGATAAAATCAAATGAGAGCTCGCCATCCTCTCCCATTTTTTTCAGCGATTTGCCGTACAGGGCAGCCTCATCGCGCAGGATGGCATAAAACCTTGGGTTCTGGTCAGCGAAAGTCTGCAGTTCCTGGCCGATGGCTTTAAAGTCGCTGGAGGCCGCCTGCCCGAATTGCTGATAGAAAGTGGCCGCGCCGGCGGCGTTCGTGCCCGAGATCACCAGGGTCTTGGAGAGCAGCTCAGTGAGCCGGATTAAGTTCGTTTGGCCTTCCTGGGCATCGGTTAAACTCCCGGCGATGCGTGTATAGGCATCAATGGTGGCTGACAGCGGCTGGGCGGTGTTCTGTGAAATAGCAAACAGTCTCGCCTGCACGTCGGCAAGCTCAGAGGCACTATCCGTGACAAGGCCCAGACGGCTTTCCAGGCCTTTGAACGTATCCGAATACCTGACAACTTGCTGGACAGATAAAGCCCCGGCAAAGACGCCGCCCAGGTTTTTGATCGCTGCAGAGATGTTATCAATTGGATTGATGACCGCATGAAAGCTGTCGCGGGTTTTATTGACATCGCGCTGCCAGGCCTGTGCCGCCTGGCTGGTGGCCTGTTTGGAGCGGTTCAATCCCTGAATGTATCTGCCATCGTTGAGCAGCAGATCGATGTAGATACTACCTGCGCTTGCCAATTACCACCCCCGGTCCCAGTTCGGAAATAAGGTCATGGAGGCCAGCGGAGGTTGCTTCCTTGCCAAACGGCATCAGCTCTTCCATCTTTTTCTTGCCGCCATGGGCGTGACTCAGGATGCTTCCCAGCAGCGCAGCCGGACGGTCATGCCGCCTGACATCGTTCATCGGACCATGTTTTTGCCGGTATGCCATCCAGGTCCTGACCTCGCCGACGCTCATGCGGCTTTGCAATTCTGTGATCGTACCGCCTAGGGCCATGGCCAGTTCGCACCAGAACTCATCGGCGGCATTTATTTTTTTTCGTCTTGACCCCTGGCATTCACTTCCAATGCGGCATCGAAAAAGGGCTTGGCAAATTCTTCCCTGAGCCGGATCACCTCGTCGTAGGTGAACTTATGGCCATCCTTGTCGGTGATCGACTCGGCAACCAGCAGGGCAAGTCCGTTTTTGCCGCGCGCAGAGGCCTGTACGCCGATATTCTGGTTCTCCAGGTAGCTGATCTGGTTGGCATAGAAGAGGAGCTTCTTGCCGCCGCTTTCGATGAGCACTTCTTTTCGCGACTCGGCGATAAAGAAATCCTTGTTTTCTGTGACGTCCTTGATGCTCATTAGGCTTCCTTAGGAAAAATGGTTTTCAGGCCGGAGAGCTGCAAGGTCACCCCGGAAGTGACCACCGCGTTTTGCGTGATATCGACAGGAAAGTCTGACACATAGGTGGCACTAGAGGTAATAAAGGAGCGGGTGGTAGGTAGATCGAACATGCCGTCGGTTCCTACCGTGGGCACCGCCACTCCATCGCTCAGACCGATGGCCATATCAAACTTGGTCCCCAATTCATATAATTCGTGCAGGCGCATATGTGAGGCGTTTTGCGGATCAAAATTGAGGCTAAGTGTCGCCGTGCTGGGGGCAATAAGCCCTGGCTCGAAGCTGCGCGCCTCGTCTTCCAGGCAGGTCACATCCATCTGATCCCTGCCGCCGCCCATGCCGCCAAAGGAGGTGGCGCATTCGATATTGAGAACGGCAGGGCCCCCGGGAGCATCTGGATCAATGATATAAACGTGGGTGCCTTGCGTCTTAATGGCCATTTTCCAGCTCCATAAAAAAAGACCGCGATGCACAGTGCAAAGCGGCCCCGATTGTTTCGATAGCGACTAAGTAAAGTCTAATATTTTAAAGCCTTGCTGTCAACAGGCGGTTTTTCGGAAATGACTTTTTTTACATTCACCACCCTGCCCTCCTGCACGCTGAAGGTGATTTCCCCGTAGGGCGTGTCGGAAAGGAACTTGGCGAGCACTGAAAATGCCCAATCGATCATGCTCATGCTCTTGCCTTGTAAAAATCAAAATCCATGCGGCAGCGGTATAGCTTGCTTTCCTCATCCCATTTGCTGCCATCAAAAGAGGTGACATGCGCATGCGCCTCGAGCGCGTCCCGGATGGCAATGGCACAGGCTACACATGCTTCGCCGGTATCTGCCCAGACATCAACCTGGGTGCCCAGGTTATCCATGTCCGGCACCTGTCCCAGGTAGTTTTCCGACTGGCCGTCATAGACTGTATAGGTGGCATACGGCCGCAAGCCGCCTTCCGGGGCTCTTCCCCACGGATACACGCGCAGCCTGTCCGATCCCAGCAGCACGGCCACCGCCGAAGAAGCCTGGAGCAGGGGGAATACCGGCGGGATCATGAGCTGGCATCCCGGACGGCTTCAACCATTCTTCGGTTCACGCCCTGCTTTACAGTATCGATCGCCACTTGCGCTTTTTCCCGGCCAGCCTTTCTCATCCACGAACGGGGCGCTTGCCCTTTTTTCCCGTGCTCCAAAACAGCGCCATAGGTATTGACGCGAACCGGTCCGCCTTTGTCTTTTTTGGTGGGGTGAAGGGCGCCTTTGCGGATCTGCACGCCCATGCGTAACATCCCGCGCAGCATCTTGTAGCTTCTCACCACAATCGAGCGGGCGAGCGTGCCGGTGACCTCATCCCTGGAAATGGCCTTGACGTTGACGATGGCGGCTTTTTGGATGACCTTGGCTCCTTCGCGCAAAGCCGGGCGCAGGGCTTTGTTGCGCGTCGATCGCGGCAGGGCGGCAAAGGCCTTGTCCAGATTAGCGGTGTTGATTTTAACTTCCATGGCTTAAAGTATATCGTGTAAATGGGCCACAGGAAAGCATTTTAACGCTGAATTTGGCGTACAGTTAATGACCTCGCAGCCCCGCCATTGCCGGAACTGTCCCATATGCTGCCGGAAGCGTTTATCACTTGTGTTGCTCAGCACATCGCCTGGGTGAGCGCCCCATTTGGCCGTGTGGGGACCAAAATAATGGCTTCCCTGCATATCAAAGCCCAGCAGAATAATGCGCTCAGCTCCTTTTTCCTTAGCCAGGTGCATGGCCATCAGTCCGCTATTGACGGCCATGGGCGTCGGGCGGAACGCTCTCACCTCCCGCCGCTCGTGCCGCGAATATTTCTCGCCGGCAAATTTTTCCGCCTCCGGATGCGCCATCCACCATTTTGAGTCGCTGGATACAAGGCAATCCGCCCATGGGGCCAGCCTGTAGGCATCCGACACGGCGATGACCGGGCATTTGCCGTGCACATAGTCGGCTGTCTGTTGATTCATCGACGGCCCGCTCGCAAGGATCGCCCAGGTCAAAACAACCCCCGCAGGGCCTCGCCGCTTTCCATTTCCTCGATCGACCATTGCCGCCAAGCGAGCCCATGCGCCCAGGCCGCGCGATCGGGGCGCATGATCTGCGCCAGCGATTTTGCGCACATCGAGTAGGCCATGCTGCCATCATCGCCCACGATGCAAGGCGTGCCTGCAAGCACACTGTCCACGGCAGCATTCGAATTATAGCAGACTGAGAACAGAGCACCCGATAGCGCTTCTTGCAAGGTGCCGCGGCTTTTCACTGTTCCGGGCACCCGCTGCACAACCCCTTTACGCGTCAGGTCGGGATGCTGGCGGAAATACACTGGAATTTGGTACAAGGCCCGAATCTCTTCGGCCATCCTTGTGTACCAAGGCAACAGGTTCTGTCCACGCAGGCTGGCATCGCCTGGCACCTGCCCCAAAATCAGCGCATAATCCCCATCTTCTTTCCATGGCTTAATCTCCCCGCCATGGTCAGCAAAGCGTCTGCCGCCATCGTCTGGATAATGCGGAAAGAAGGCATGGCCGTTCAGCCCGTTCCATCCGAGGCTGGTATACGCAAAGCGGTCACCAAGATAGCCGCGCTCCATTATAATGACTTCTTTGCCGCGCTCACGCAGCAGCTTTCCGTTGCGCCAGCCCCAGCAGGCGACATACTCGGTACCCACATGCTCCGCGGAAAAAGACTTTTTGGCCGGAATGCCGATTTTTGCAAGCCCTTTGCAAAGCGCCTCTTGATGGACGAGCTGATGCGTTGCGCGGAAAGAAGAAACGACTGTGATTTCGCTAGGCTTACCCATGGATAAACACACCGATGCCCATCGGGCTGCCCTCTTCAATGAACTCGAGGCTGCGCTCGTTTTTGATCCATTGCCAGAGCCTGGGCACTTCCACGGGCTGACCGCTCACCTTTTCTTTTTGCCCGCTGCCCGAAATATCATGAAAGGCGATGATGGGCGCCATATCGTGGAAATTGTTCCAGTCCTCGCTCACACCGGCAAGCGTATGGTCGCCATCGATGAAAACGGCGTCATAGGGACCAAGATCAGAGATTTTTCGAATAATGTCCGGGTTTTTACTGTCACCCATGATATAACGACAGTCATAGCCGCGCGCATTGAGGTCATCTACGGCTTTTTTCAGGTTCTCCAGGCTAGATTGCTTGCCCCATAGGCCGCCGGGCAGGTCCACGGCCACGCCTTTGCTGCCCATGGGCAGGCTGCACATCACGGCATGAAACGTATCCCCGTCTCTGGCGCCGACCTCCATATAGGATTTGACACCCTGCTTTTTGAGAAAGGCGATGAAGGATTTCAGCTCAGATTCCACCTGGCTGGCATTCCTGCCAGAAAAGGTTTGGGCGCGCTTCATTTTATAACTCCTTGAGAGACGGGTAGGGTCAGGTATTCAAGGCCGCTCTCCTTATCGGCCAGCACCCCTTCGATATAGTAATAGTGATCCTTAGCCAGATGACGAATGCGCATTTTGGCTGTCACATCATCGCGGTAGCGGATGGTGATGCGGGCGGAAACTTTGGATCCTTCCGCCTGGGCGGCAACAAAATCGCGGGCCGATAACGGCTCAATGGCCATCCAGAGTGTGGCCAGATCCAGCCAGGTGACTTGTATGGCGCCAGTGTCCTGATTTTGCGTTTCTGCCTGATACTGCAAAACGCCCCGGTGCCTGAGCTTTCCTGCTTCCATCAGATTTACTCCAGCGTGGGTTTTCGCAAAGGATACAGCAGGCTCATCACCGGCCTTGGCAGATAACCCATTTCAAATTCCTTGTCGGGATCCGCGTCGCGGTTCTTATATAAATAGCCGATGAGTAGCAGGGTTGCCGCCCGCACTTCAAATGGCGCGGCCAGCTCGCCACTGGCATCCACATACACCTGATCCGCGCCATCAAAGATGGTCGAATCCACCCCGTCATCAGATGCGATCACAGCCGTCTCTAGAAAACTGGCGCCATCTTTCAGGTAATTTAGCACGGCGCTGCTGGCCGCATGAATTTTCAGCACCAGGTCCGAATCATCATCTGAGCTGTCGCGGCGCAGATGATCCGATGCCTGCCTGAGGGTAACAAGCATCACCATTACGTGCCCACCTTAACCTTGGGATTGGCATCGCGCCCGCGCTTGACAGCCAGGCGATAATCGCTATTGCCATCACCGGGCTTACCTTGGGGCGCGTCTTTTTGGGCGATCCAGAATGATCCGGCAAACGTAATTCCGTCATTTTTCGCATAAGCCTGGCCCTCTTTGAAAACACCCCGGTCGATAACGATCGGTATGAGGAAATCCTTGGCCACGACCTCACCGCTGGATTTTTCGGTAACGATTTTTACTGCGCGCTCGCCATCATACTCGATCTGGATGTCGGCAATCCCATCCACGACCGTTTCCCAGCCGCGCATTCCCTTGGTGCGCTCATGACTGCGCCAGAGTCCGCCCTTGTGAATGGCGTAAGCACCCCTAGGATAAGACTTATCGGGATCAATTTCCGGCAGAATCTCAATATCCAGCGCATCGCGGCCATCCTGCGCCGGTACGGGCACAGGTATATGGATCTTGGCCACCGCCTGCCCGACAGCTTTATCCACCGCGGCATCAATCATTTTGGCTACTGCCGACATGTCCACGGGATCGGCATCCTTGCCTGGCGCGCCATCTTTGGCAGTTGGCATTGCCTCCATGGCGTCTTTGACAAGCACTTCCAGAATAGGCTTGACTTCATCGAGTGCAACAGAATCGCCCTTTTCGCCTTTTTCCGGGACCGGGATCTCAATGGCATCGACCATTTCCTTTAACAGCGGCTTTACTTGGTCCAGGGTAACGCTTTTCCCGTCCTGTGGAGGCGGAATGCTAGCAACCTCCTCCTTTACAAGCGATTTTACCTGATCATAATCTACTTCCGGCGCTTTCAGGCCATCGGCTACCTCTTTGATGGCCTCTTCCACCAGCGGTCGCACATCGTCAATGCCGACGCTTTCCCCATCCTTGCCTGGAGGAATTTTGGACACTTCTTCAGTGATGAAGGATTTTAAGGAATCATAATCGACCTCGGGAAGCGTGATGTTCTGCGCAACCTTTTCCACGGCCTCTTCCACCAGAGGACGGACATCCTCCAGGGTGACGCTCTTGCCGTCTTGGCCATCCTTGGCCACGGGAAGTTGGGCGAATTTTTCGCTGATAATTCCCTCGACCTTTTCATAGTCCACTTCGGCAGGCACAAGCGGCTCGACTGCCTTAGCCACCGTTTCTTCTACTATGGGACGCAGCTCCTCAACGGTAACGGATTTACCATCCTGCCCATCCTTGGCCACGGGAATCTGGGCGACTTTTTCGCTGATAATTCCTTCCACACGTCCGTAATCGACTTCCTGAGGCTGAATTTGGGTGATTTGCTCACCAATCACCTCTTTGACCATCGGGCGAAGCTCTTCCACAGAGACTGATTTGCCGTCGATGCCATCCCTGGGGGTCGGTCTTTTTTCAATTTCCTGCGAAATAAAAGATTTTATCTCCTCTTTTTCGGCTTCCTTCGGCATCATGCCACGAACGGCCTTTTCGGCAGCCTCATCGATGTAAGGCTGCAGCTCTTCCGTGGTGACCGACTTGCCATCCTGCGGCACGGGAATGTTGGCTGCCAGCTCGTTGATGAAGCTTTGAACCTTCTCATAATCCACTTCCGGCGCGCGCAGGCTTTGGGCAACCTTTTCGACGGTTTCCTCCACCAGGGGCTTTAGTTCCTCAAGCGTGACGCTCTTGCCGTCCTGGCCGGCCGGGATTTTTTCGACCTGCTCGGCGATAAAGGATTTTACCTCGTCGTAATTGACTTCCGGAGCCTTGAGCTGTTTGGCTGCCATGATAAAGGCATCTTCCAGCACCGGGCGCACATCATCCAGCGTGAGCGAATCCCCTTTTTCGCCCTTTTCCGGCGTAGGCAGCGTCCCGATACGGGTTTCTAGGTCAGCAAAGCGTTGTTCGAATTTTTCCGACAGTAGCTTGATACCGGCCTGAACGCTTTCCTTAACCGTAACAGCGATATCTTTGACGATGTGCTCAAACATGGTAATCGACCTCTCTCAACTCTTTTCGCAGCATCATGGAGAAGGCCAATAGCTGTTTTTCTTCGTCCGGTTTTGGCTCATCCCCAGCTGGTGCTTTGCCATTCAGTTCTTCTGGGGCACGGTTGGCCAGCATGTTGATCGGCCAGTTTTGCTGCT
>QQTW01002126.1_pt1 | contig 14255 bp, 18 predicted proteins | sample 1904831 | NCBI WGS metagenome assembly QQTW01 (sample SAMN09435610, study PRJNA476489) | Subsurface metagenome, whole genome shotgun sequencing project. | reverse complement strand
TTCCGTGTTTCCGGGACACCAAGGTGGTCCGCACAATCATACGATCAGTGCTCTGGCCGTTGCCCTGCTCCAAGCTCAGACCCCGGAGTTCAAAGAGTATCAGAGAACGGTACTCTTGAACTCGAAAGCACTCGCGGATCGGTTGGGCAAACCTAAAGACAAGGGCGGGCTGGGTTACCGGCTGGTGTCCGGCGGGACGGATAACCATCTTGTCCTTGTTGATCTGAACGAACGAGGTGTTGACGGTGCCCGCGTCGAGCGGGTGTTGGAATTGGTCGGGGTGGCCAGCAACAAGAATACCGTCCCCGGAGACAAATCGGCCATGAAACCCGGTGGACTGCGAATGGGATCACCGGCTATGACGACAAGGGGTTTTCAGCCCGAAGATTTCACTCGGGTTGCTGAGATCGTCGACCGTGCGGTGGCGATCACGATAAGGCTCGATAAAGCTGCAAAGGAATCTCCCTCGGCGACACCCCCGCCGGCGTCATCGGCCGTGGATTCGTTCTCGACCGTTGGAGAGGGTGGTGGGGGAACGGGGAATGAAGATCCGCCGCAACCGAAGGGGGGGAATCGGGAGGCGAAGGAGGCCGGTAGAGAAGCAGGACAAGGGATGAAGACGCCGGTGAAAAAGGGCAGCTTGAAGCATTTCTTGGCGTACGTCGGAGAGGGTGGAGAGGGTGAACATGATCGGGAGATGATGGAGTTGAAGAGGGAGGTGCAGGATTGGGTGGGGACGTTTCCTTTGCCGGGTGAATAACTCTTGGATTTTGGTTTGCTCTTGTGAAGTCTTCCCTTGCCGATCGGATGTTTCGTTCTTCGCTCACGCATTCGAACGGGTAGCATAGTTTTCCTTTCCCAGCGCACAGCTCTAGCCACGACATCAGCTATGTTTTTGTTTGACAGAAGAGACAACGTTTGTGAAACGCCGTAAGCATACAATTGACTACTGGAACTGTCTTTCGTGCCTCAGCCCTCATCTTGTGCAGCTTCAATCCTCTGGATTCCCTTTGTTGTCGCCTTGAGGTCAAGAGGAGCCCACCATCCTGTCGACGAACAACAGGCCTCGATCTATTTCAGGGGTACGAGGTAAATTCTTGAAAGAAAAGGTGGGAGGAAGGTCCTTCTCAAGAAGCTTCACGATGTCTTTGTGTTTCTCGTGTTTTGCCTTGGCAATCGCACTCTTGATGGCCTTCCTTTTGACCTTTTGCTCTAGTTCTCTTACTAGCGTCTGGAGTAACAGCTCCACAATTTCGAGTGATCCTGCGGCAGCAGCAATGTCGAGTGGTGACTCATCGCCATAGGGTTTCCTGATCAAGGATGCACCATTGTCAATGAGTGCTTGCACTCTCGCCTTCGCCACCAAGTCGACGGCGACATGCAAGGCAGTGCCTCTGACGGCCATGGCGTTGATATCTGCTCCATGTTTCAAGAGCAACCGTAGCGTCTCTAGAAAATGATCGTCGTCACCCACCACTGCCCGTGCTGCAGCGTCGTGCAGCGGTGTGGCGTTGAAGTAGCTGGCAGCCGCCGCATCGGCGCCGGATTCCAACAGCATCGCCACTACCCCCACCGTCGAACATTGCGCGGCTAGATGAAGAGGCGTCTCCTCGGTACCGGTGCGGGCCATGATATTCGCACGTCTTTGGAGCAACAGCCCCACCGCTTCTTCATGTCCTTCATCCGCTCCCACAACCGCCACATGCAAAGGTGTGAAGTGCGCATGGATCGGCAACTCGTTGCGAAAGTCACGCTCGAATACATCGTAGCTGAGAGAAGGGGTCCGGGACTCCATCTCCGCGTGGGCATCCAGCAACATCTTCATCATCTCAACGTTTGGTAGGGCCGCGGCGATGTGTAATGGACTTAACCCCCTGATGGGATCCACAGGAATCATTTCGTCATGTTCGAGCGTCGGCCAGTTGACTCTCGCGTTAAACTCGAGTAAGAGGCTCACAATCTCCTGTTGATTGCACTTCGCAGCCGTATAGAGGGGGGTTAGCCCATTTGCTGCTTCCGCATCCACCAGTGCTCCGGCACATAGCAGGATTTCAGCTCTCTCGTAGTTGCCGTTGCGAGCTGCGATATGTAAGGCCGTCTCGTCGTCGTCATCGAGAGTGAGTGACGCGTCGATTCCCCGGTCCAGTAAGAGTTGTAAGACGTCGTTGTCGTCATGATCAAGAGACTTGCTTAACAGTCGCGCTTCCCACTTGATCCTTGGTACACGAGCTCCTTTGTCCAATAGAAGGCGTACTATGGCGGTGTTGTTGCTGCTTACTGCCATCATCAGCAAATCGTGACGGGCGATCGGATGGATCGCTTCGTCGAGTCCTTCGGCGAGCAACTGTTGCATCGACTGCAGCTTCCCCCATTTGATCGCATGCTCAGCTTGACCCAGCCAGTCTTCGGGGTGGATCCCGAGCGCTCCAACTAGATGTTGAGAATCGAGCTCGTTCGTGGCGCTGCCCCTGGCAGGCCCATCACGGGAGGGATGATCGACTTCCACAGCGTTCTGGTTTGCTCTGGACGCAGTCGCGCTGGGTTCTTCGTATCGTTGAACGTCGAGTGGAAAGGTTGTGGGTACCATCCAGTCGTCTCGCTCAGAGACTGCGTGGGTCAAGATGCTGCTGGAAGGCACATCTCGTGCATTCCAAGATTTTGCGCGGTTATGACTGGACGGCGTCTTGGGAGGCGATTCCATCTGCTCTTGGCTGCTCGTGTGCTCCTTGTGCCGTTCGACCGAGTCTCCCGAGCGTGGTGCTTCACAGCCATGGTCGTCAATAGCCAGCGAAGCCTGCGGCTCCAAATCCGGCGTGCCTAACATCTTGGGCACGCGTCGCCGTCTGCCCAAGACATTGGATTTACGCGTACTCTCTTCAAACCGTTCACGATTGTTCTGCACCTTCTGCTCGTGCTTGAGTGCCACCAATTCTGGTATGTCAAGGCGCTTGATGCCATCCTCCACGGTCGCCAGCCGTCCATGGTTGTTGTTGTTTTGGAGGGACGACTGTGAGGTGCCGGATCGAAACGAATACTGGTCGCCCGATTGACGGCTTGGTGGCAGCGCCGACGTCCCCGTTAGAGCCTCGAGCTCGTCGTCGATCACGTGCTTTTCTTCGTCGATCGAAAATTCTGCAAGCTCGACATGCTGTATATGTCCTTGGCTACTAGTCTCGTCAGGAGTGTCAGGAGTGCGTGAGAGTGTCGGTAAAGTTGGTAAAGAAGGCGATTTTAACACCGTGTTGTGCTTGTTCATCTACCATAAACATTAGCTCCTAACTTTGATATCGGAGATAAGCAGAGACAAAATAACATGACAACAATCAAATACGTTGCTGCACGAGGATAACAACAGACAAAGTCGAGGGAATAAGACGATGATCTCGACTACTTACGTTGAACGAGCTTGGAACGTCGGTTGTAACAGCTGACGCGTCGATCCAAGGGTTGGTGATCTCCAGATCCAAGCTGGTCGTCAGGACCAGTGTATTCTCATTCTTTCGGTCGTTGTGGATGGCATCATGAGGGGATGTGGTGGACGGATCCTCGGTTATCGGCATTGTACTCGTCGACTCGAAACCGGTCGTGCTATGGGAAGAATGGATTGATAGTTCCGCAAGCCTTGGTGTAATAGTTCCCCACCCTTGGTGACTAGTACTGCGACCGGCGAAGGTTTTGGGTCGGTCCCCAGCACTTGGTCTCGTAAATGTTTGCTTGGGCCGGAATATAATATCACTAATCAAGTCTTCTTCGGCTTGTTCGGCACCCGCGATTAAGGCGATTTGAGGACTTGCATGGGATCGAGGTGGGGCGGCAGCGGCAGCAGCAGTAGCAGCATCTGGGATAGCGGGACTCGTCTGTGAGCGTTCCATGCTGGGTTCATCTGCGTTCCATTGCTCGTGAGTCTATATACATCAAGGACTTCCAGATTTGGGTAATCACACACGTAACACAAGCTGTTGACCCTTTTCCCCGTTCTCGGTGACCAAAAGACGATTCGCCAGGCGTCTCATAGGCTTCATGACTCGTTTGTACCCAGCACCCCGGCTGGGAAATTTGCACATATCGGAGTGATGTGCGGTGATTGAAAACTTCTCTTCATTTGGGAGCTGGAGGGTCCCAGAGTAGTCTTCGACAATCTACAAGGGAGTCAGCTGACTACAACAGCAATGTTGAAAACAGTTTAGCTGACCTTTCCGATCTTTGGGTAAGGCAGCTCCTCGAGGTAGGTGTAGATACAAAAACGAAAGTGTGAAGCAATGCCGATAAAGCCATGCTGTAAACGCTCTGTTGTTTCGGATCCCATTTTCAATGCCTCAATGATGGAGTCGTTCTTGTCCTTCAATATGACCTCGGATAGACGTCCCATCATGCTCGCCCATGAAGCATGCGAGCTTCCTCGATGAGGAGTTCCGAGAAAAACGACGCCGGCCGTCGCACCGATGATTGACGCACGTTCTTGATGTCGGTTGGTGCTATGGTAATCGTGTGACTTACATAATGCCTAGGTGAATCCACTGTCAGCCACATTGTTCCGGAATGACCGGTAATTTGTACGATAGGTGGCGACAGAAATGAGCGTCCAGTCCCCACCCAATTTGGTGGGGGACTGGACCGTCATTTCTGTCGCCACCTGTCGTACTATTTGCGCTTCAAGTCCATGTTGTATATGGTATGAAAGGCAACGAAGCCACTCGTCCCTTTTCATCGGACCAACGACGACAACTCCTCTATCGAACAGACAACGAAGGCAGGCGCTTTCCTTCTTCAAATTGAAGGTGAAAGACTTACGTCCTTGACAACCAGTCCCCCCATACTATGGCCGACAAAGATGATACGACGGTTTTCCTGTCATCGAGAGATGAACAGGACGGACATTATAATCAATGGTATTCGATAAGCAGGCACATACCTCGTCAGGGAGTTCCCTCTCGTTAGTGAGATCTCCAAGAAGAGTCTCAGCGTGACTGGAAATACTATTCTGACTAGCAGGCTTTAGGAAATTCATCACATTGGCGTCGTAGCCCCACTGCCCTCAGTCAGTGGTTGTTACAGTATGATTACATCAATCGCCCGGAAATCGAGAGGACGTACCGTCATGATTCTCGCATTCGGTATGTCGTCCGCTAAGAGGTGTTTTGGCCACAGCACACCGTTCTTAGACCACGTGTTCGTGCTATGGCCACGGAGGCCATGGACAAAGACGATGCTGGTGGACCAGATCAGCCGTGACGTCTCAAAACTGGAGAATCGGTTGAGAAGCTCACTCGACTGCAATAGGAGCCGTACCCTCTGAGAGGACGCGCTTTGGCACGAAATCGGATCAGCTTCATCGGAACCAAAGATGAGACGAACGAGGCTCGAAGATGCTCACCATGCCTAGCTCCTCCCCTCGTTCCTCGGCCATTGTAGCTACGGTTCCTAGACAGTAGAAGGCTTTGAACTAATGAGAAGAGCCTCGGAGAATGGTCAGCGCATGTTAGTCGACCTGAACTGCTCAAGCCACGTGGGTTATCTGGCCCTTTTCTGCCCGCTGGGCGCCGTCAAGCCGGCTGAGCGGCTGAGCGGCGCTTTGACAGCCTCTATCTCATTTCGGCGTGCTAATGTCCGATGCGTGGGCGGGCCTGCAAGCCCTTTACCAGTTGGGCGTCCGACATATGTACGTCCATGCCAACCAAATTTGCTAACCCGATCGATACAAGGAAAAATTTTCTTATCGCTGTATGGTATGGCAATAGCCATACCCCTCCAAGTTTCATGAAATATATACTAGCCTGGCTAGTATCAGAAAGAGAGAAGATGAAAGAATTGAAGGAGCATTTGGAAAGCCGCTACTTCAGTCTTGATGAATTCGCAATGCGTACAAGGGAAGGGAATCTGCAAAGACCATAAGGCAGTGGAGGAAGACGATGAAAGTCAATCGGCTCTCAAGCGATATAAAACTTTGTTTTCATTTAACTTTGACGAACAGCAACGACGTTCATCGCGGTTGCGATCGAACCACGTGCTCGTCACCGTATCGATGACGCTAATCTTTTTCTCATCATCAAACAGATGGCAACATCAAGCGCATTCGTCATACTGATGGTGAAGGCAGACGCCTTCTTCTGTCAAACTGACGGTAGCAAAATGCCTGTTTCATCAGAGTTTCGGTGATGACCACTGCCCCTTCATCGAACTGACGACGATGGCAATGCCAACGTCTCTTCTTCTTCATCGGGCTGATGGCAAATTCAGTTCTTTGCTTCTGTGGACAGGAGAAAAGAAAATATAACTCTTACCGGCACCAACTGTGTCACCAACAATCGCCTCCGTCTCACCACCGTAGCATATTTTCCCCCTTCTCATCTCATCTGTTGGATCAACACAGTTGTTAAGCTGCAATTGCGATTCCAAAGACAAAGAAAGACGTCTAACGTCAGACTGTCCATTGAACATCAAATTGATCTTTACTCGATCAGACACATTACGGAATCTCACATCTCCACATAGGTATGGTGTATCTCAAAGTCCGTCTAACGAAGGAAAGCCATCTTCACTTCTCATCATCTGATATATGTTGGATTTAGGCAGCTGTGCGATGCTTGAAGATGCCGGGCGCTGCCTGCCCCACTAGATAGTTTCCCTCACCGAGGATTTTCCTAGACTAAGACTCTTCTTAATACAACTCACTTGGTTCACCCCACAGAGAGTGATACCTAGATTCTTTCTCGATGAGTGAGAGCAGCCGCTGCAGGCGAGTAAGATACCGTCTCGAGATAAAAGAATTCGACTGAATCGAAGCCGCCACTGACGAGCCGAACACAGATTCGAACTCGCAGTTCAATAATATAGAAGCTCATCGTCTCCATCAAACCTATGAAGACGATATCCTCTTGCTTCCCATTGCGGCTCGCATCCTAGAACATACTCTCAACCCGAAGGGCAATGCGGAGCGATATATCCCAGCAGGTGGACAGAGAACGTAAATGATAAGGTATAGATAAAAATTCCCATTTTCATCAACATCATCATCCAACTATCTAGAACATAGCCAAAGCGTTCCAAGATCCATTCAAATCCCAATCCATTCCATTCATCAAACAAATCCATCCATCGATCCGTCAATCGATCGATCCATCATCGTCATCATGGTGAGGAGTATATGGCCTACTCAACTCAACTCAACTCGCTCCATTTCTTGCTTGCTTGCTTGTTTGCTTGCTTCGTTGCTCGCTCGATTGCTCGCTTTTGTGGAATCCACATTGAAATGACGTAGAATGAAGAAAATGATTCGAGAATCAGACTGGAAACAGAATAAAAGAACAGTAACAGTAACAGCTTAACGTAAGTAGACGCTCGCCTTATGGCAACAGCAGTAGCAATCGTTGAGCTCGTCCTTTTCGTCGCCGTGGAAGTCGTGAAGTAGAATAAAGAAGAGAAGGAAAGAAAACATGGAGTAAGGAGACAACAATGGCAGGCTTCTAAGATAAGAGAAAAAGAAGTTTTTTTTAGTTGGTTGCTTACTGTGTCGTTCATGATGGGAGGTTTTCCCAGTTCGTCAAGGTCGTCATTAGATAATAAGGAAAGATGCCAGCCAGGAAGAATTCTTATTGGCACCATGTAACAAAGGAAATCCGTCATGCTGGGTTGGACTGGGCTGATCTTTTTCCACTTCAAGATGGAAAAGAAGGAGTGGATGGAGTCAATGACTCCGAGAGATGATGAGAAAAGAGAAGAATAGCGAGAGAAGCATGTCGGGGAGAGACATGAGAGGAGAAACGAGAAGAACTCGTCTGCTCCATGAGAGAACTCAACTCCCCTTCTAACAAAATCAAAACAACTTGCCAGCGAAGGGCAAGCAAAAAAAAACGCGACAACGACAGAGCACGCTCGCTGCGTCACTTCGTATCCAAATGAGGAAAAGACATGATCCGGAACATGTTTTTCGCTCGAACATGAGGGGGGCGTGACGCTCAACAAATCAGCAAAAACGATCGCTGGGGCATGTCGCATGTCATATGTCTTGAAGACGATTGAGGTTCAATCAATCAGTCTTCGAGACAGTATTCGTGGCGTCCATGGATGTGGTGTTCGTCGTAAGATATGGGAGGAAGAATTCTAACGGGTCATCGCCGGCGTTGGACGATGGTGGATCGAGCCCGGTTCAGGCCTTGATTCGGACCGAGATCGAGTCCGTTGGCGACCATGGGCAGACCGTCCTCGCGGATGGTCTTGCGGCGCTTCAACCCGTCGACCTCGCCGTCGGCCGCCGTACCCCGACTCGACGGCCGGGAGTTGCGTCCTCCGTCGTCCTCCATCTCGCGCATACGCTTGTTGGAGGACGTCGACGAGGTCGACCCATTCATAATCGGGTGCGTCTGCTGCGACGGGTAGCCGGCCGACATGGCGTTGGGCATGGCGAGCTGCGACGGATACCCTTCCCCGACGGCCGGGGCGCCATTCGTCGGTTTCCCCATCGGGTCGTGGCTCATCACGTTGTAGAGGTTGCTGGAGGCCGTTGGAGCTCGCGGCGGCGTGTGATACCCCGTATTCCACTGCGGCTGCTGGGCGGGTGCGGTCCGCGGGGTCGCACGTCCCGACGCTGGGTGCGCGTTGGGAGAGCCGTTGATCTCGGGCGACAAATGGGCATGCTCGGAGGGCATCGACCCCACGGCCCCACCCGTGCTATAGCTGTATGATGCCCGGTTGGCATCATAGGCGGCCGCCGCCGCTTGATTCTCCTGATTGTACTGGGCCTCGTGCTCATGCTCCGCCTCCTCGTCCCCTCCGGGTGCGTGATGCATGCCCTCCGCGCCCGTGCTGGCACCGTGGCCCAGCATCCCGTCTACCGGTTTTCCATCCGCACGATCACCCTCTTGACTAGATCCGGGCGCACGAGCGGCGGGCGGGCGCATCTCGTGCTTGATGTAGGGGCCCGGCTGCAGCGGCTGTCCGTAGCGGGCAACAGGCGGCGCACCATATTGCGCCTGCGACGACGGTGGAGGCGCCGAGTAGGTCGGCCGCGTCGTGCCGTCGTAGGCAGCCGCGCCGTTGGCGTATCCCTGCGTCGTCTGCAAGCCATGTCCCGGAGGGGTCGTCGCCGGGGTGGACGGCATGGACCGGGCGTTGCTCAGGCCGACATCCACCGACAAAGGCTGGTTGCTATGACCCGCCAGATTTGACCCATTCCAGCTATAACCGCCATCGGATCCGCTCATGCCCAGGACGCTGTGCGCGCTCGTCGGCGGGGTCGGAAACGTGTGAGCCCGCTCGAGGCTCGGTCGTCCGACGCCACCGTGCGGCGCAACGGCGACCGTACCGGGACCGGCAGCCGATGACGCCTGTGGGCCTGGCAGCGGCGAACCGCCCACGGCCGCATGCATCGAGTGGTGATGATGCAGGCCCGGGGGTTGTTGAGGCGTCTGCGGGCCGCGCTGCTCGAGGCGACGTCGCTGTTCGGCGGCCATCACGGCGCTCGTCCGACCATGGCCGGGAGATTGATACAGCAGGGCACCAATGTTGTGCACGAACAGCGGATAGAGCAGGGGAGTGATCTTCTCGCGATTGGCAAAGTCCAGCGCACGCTCAAAAGGAATCCTGATCCACCACGTTAACTTCTGTCATCTCATGCGAGGGAGGGGTATGATGGGATGAAAAGAAAGAAACGAAAAGCGCATACCAGACGCCCTTGAGATGCATCGGGCCAATCTTGACCACGTGCCGCAACTTCTCGCTCTTCAGAATCCCATCTCGACGACCACGCGTCATGCCCGCCACGTTGAGGAGTTTCGTGCCATTGATCATGTGGTTATCTGAGATTTTACATATTAGCCAATTCTCACCGGCGAATCGGTCCGGAGACGGCGCAAACGACGCACCTTCGCGACGAGCGACGCAGATGCCCTTGGCCTCGACCTGAAAACACAGACTGCCCTCGTCCTCCCACAACGTCGCCGTTACGCGCGGTTGCCGCTGGCCCGGCGGCGCGACCTGGCCCGTCGTGTCGTGCGGTGGCTGCGAATATCCATGAGCGGCCTGCACCGCGCCCGGAGGCGGCTGCACTGCGGAATTCGTGGCTGGAACAGAGCACCGTCCGGTCAGTAAAAAAAAAACGACTTCGGACGAGCAGTATCGCTGCGAGGCACAGATCAGTTAGGATGATGCATCATACCCGGTAGCGGTAGCAGCTGCGCCGGCACATGCGAGGCCGTCGCCGGGATGCCCGATGAATGAGCAGCCGTCGGGGGCGAGGTCACACCGTTGGCATAGGGATAGTGGTGGAACGAATTCTGGGCGGACGGATACGCCGCCGGAACCGGCTGCAGCAACGGCGGCGGATGACCATAGGACGCGTAGTGGGCCATGCTAGACGAGGTGGCCGTCGGCGCCGTTGGCGGCTGCCCGCCCGACATCTGCGACTGATGCAGGTCCATGTAGGTTTGAGGCGGCTCCATGACGGTCGTCGTCCCGTCCGCGTGCGCGCCGTAGGCTCCGTTCACGACGCCCGACGGAGGATGGTCCGGCGGCGGCGAGGGTGGATAATGATTCGGAGCGTGGCCGATCAGCTCGAGCGGACGCAGGCCGGGCGAGCGCGGCTTGAAGGCGGCGGACGCGCCGGCGGGGTGGTGGTGAAGGTGCTCCGTCTCCGCGACGGCGCTCACGTCCGTGACCGGACGCGGCGCGGGCACGTTGGGGGGAGAACTGGCGCTGAGCAGAGCCTGCAACCGATGTTGGGTCGCCGACGGCCACGGAGAGCGACCGCCCACGAGCAGGGACGACGACGACGACGACGTCGAGGAGGACGAGCCGGTGGGGGGCGAGATCGGCTGCTGCTGCTGCTGCTGCTGTTGCTGCTGCTGGTTATACCAAGGCAGGTCGACGAGGCCTCGCGACGGCACCTGCGCGATCGATGGCAGCTCCAGCGTATCGACGTGGAGGAGCGAGTCCGAATTGGACGACGACCGCAGTAGTCACAGCAGCAAGTGCTGGCGCTGGCGATCCGCGTTGACAGCGGCCGTTCGGGACGAGCCACGAAGCGGGCAGGGGGGAGGAGGAAAAAAGAAGACGAGGGAAGAGGATGACCACCGACGAACCACAAGGGACGAGAGGAAGAAGAGGAGAGGGGAGGTGGTGAAGAAGAAGAAGAAGAAGATGAAGAAGAGGAAGAGGGAAGAGGGAAAAGGAAAAGCCAAAGAGACGCGCCCCTCTCAGGGTCCGGAACGGGCGTCTGTCTCTTCGGTGCGGGATTGTGGGATTGGAGTGGCCCACGAATGGTTGGTTGGAGCAGGTGGAGATGGAGGAGGAGGTGAATGGTGGTGGTGGTGGTCGCGGTGCTGGTGGTGCTGGTGGTGGTGGGAGGTCGTGGGGAGGTCGTGCGGCCGGGGCAGAACCAGACAGCACAGAGCCGAACTTCGGGAAGGAAAAAAAGGGCACGGCGACGGGGGCCCAAAATCCAATAAAAACGTCGAAAATGGAAAATGGAAAATCCAAATGCACACGCACGGAAGCTGAAAAGAAGGCAGCCAAGAAAAGCACCAGCCGCCTTGCGCGCCCGACCCCCAACCACCAGCCCACAGAGCAAGAGCAGAGCAGAACGGGAGCGAGAGCAAGGACCAACTTCAAAAGAAACCAAAATAATTGAGCGTTCAACCGGGGACAATTGCACCGATTTAACCCCGCAACCCAAAATATCGCTTCCGGGCTATCGTTTGGGCCCTCCAATTGCTCCAATACGCTTCCTTGGATAGGTTTCTGACCAATCATTAGCTTTCGTATTTACTCAAATCTTTATCTCCGCAAATGAATTAGACAACTGGGTCAACAATATTGAGAATCTCTGCCACCTCACGGCAACGCCTCTTCCAGACCTGGCAAGCATCGGACTGCGATCACCACCATGTCAGCGCAGTTTCTTGGAGGTTATCAGCCTCATCCTTACCACCCTCAGTTTTTATGTAATGTCTTATGGAGCCCTTGAAAATTCCTATTCATGATCGTTGCAATGGAGCGCACACTGATATGCTGGGTCCTGCTAACGGCATCGCCCCTCAAGAGTATTGAAAGGGAGATAGTTGGCACTCGTGGTGGTGTGCATTTGCGCAATTGAGGCTCTGTCGCCGGCGCAAAACCTGGGCGCGAAAAGAAATCCAGCACTGCATTGGTCGATGCAGTTTCACGTTTCAATCGGGGCTGAACCAGTGTGGATTTGTTGCGAAACCCTCCCGAGCAGCCGATATGCATAGTGCGTCGTCTATCTCGAGAGACAAGATCGCCATTACCGCGTGGAGATTTTATCCTGCATTTCGTACATTGCTGAATCGGAAGAATAAAAGTGAAAGTGGTCATGAATGAGGGACTGCTGTTGGTGTTGATATTGATGTTGTCGCTGCCAGATTGTCCACCCCGGCACTGTAGACTAGAATAGAAGAGGCCTTTCCAGCTTCACAGTTGCTCACTCTTCCCCTGGCGCGATCATCGTATAGAAGGAGGTCAGCCCAGACTCCTGATCCTGGTCAACTCCTCCAGGAACGGTGGGGCCTCTCCAGCTGGGTCGTTGCTCGGTTAAGATAGATTTTCAGCCCAGGATGAGGGGGACCTTGCGGGGCCCTGTCGAAGGAGGATGAGAGGAAAATGGTGTGCGGTTGTTGTGTGGATTGCGCCAGCCAGCGGAGAAACTCTTCCTACAGTTCTCCCTCCCTGCTTGCTTTCTCTTTTCTTTCAAGGATCAACCACACCGGGACTGGGGCTTCTTTGTGCGACCACGGTCTCCAATCTCAGCATCCCTATATCCCTCGCTCTTTCTGGCGCTTAGTCCGGATGGTGGAGCGCAAACTGGCTCTCTGTACGCGCACGGTAGACGCCCAACAGCCGTTGCTCCCATCATGCACGAATACCATGGCGATTCGTCCAGTCCAGTCCAGCACGACGTGAGGACCACTCCGGGAACGGGTACGGATCACCCGGGGTTCTGCGGAACAGAACCTCCCCCCAAGGGTGGGCTGGTGGAACGGTCGAACGGTGGGTGAGTGAGCCCTGAGTGGGGCTCTCGTCTATCATTGGCGATAGGCTAGCCTGGGATGGTTCTGGTTCGCCAGGATATGAGTGTGGAGGGGCTGAGAGAAAGAGGTCGGAAAAAGAGAGTGTGGATGGCAGCCGCAGTGGGCCGCTGGCTTGCAGGCCACGCACTGAATGATGGATCCAAGCGAACCATGGGCCGGACCAGGGCCCTTCCCTTCCCTCCCTCCGTTCCGTGCCCCGGCCCCTAGCCTAGCCCCAGCTTAGCGCAAGCCGCCCAGCCACCCCATCCATGTTGGCCCAGCTCTCCAAGCGCCAACGAATGGTCGTCGTTTTTCTTCCCGAACTTGGCGGAACTTGGGGCTGGATCGGAGACGCTGGCTGTCGAGTGGCAGAACTCCGAACACTGACGGCGGCGGCGACGGCGGCCCAAGGGAAAAAAAAAAGAGAACGATGACGGCAAAAAGTAAAGATTCCGGCGCGAGATGGGGTGGTCCAAAAGAAAACGTTGTTGCCGCGATCAGTTGCGCCTTGGTTCGTTCGTCCGGTGGCCCCCGTCGTCGTTCTGTTGTCGGTCCGTCATCCCATCCAGCCCGTCCGTCCGCCCATCCGTTCTCGACCCACACATCTTCCATGTTCCCCGCTCACGCTTTTCGTTCGTTTGGAAAATCCCCTTGCACCCACGGCGCGCGAGGCACCCAACCACACGCTCTTCGGAGGGACGGAAGAATATCGATCGCCGAGGGGAACCAATGAATGATTGTCTTGGCGGAATTGGCGCCAACGGAAACCCCGGTGGCTGAAAAGTCCCGTGCGTCGTTCCATTGGAAAGTCCGATTCAGCTTGCCCGTCAAGGGTCATTTGATGTCGAGCCTCCATTGGTGATAAGAGCGGTTCGAGAAAATTGAGAATCTTTAAATCTGATCAGGAAAAGCCAAGTCGTAATTGGATAGTATATTCAAGTCTGCGTGTTGGTCCCATGGGAGTTGTAGGCGTCGAGGTGAATAGGTACAACGGTGGTCATAGAAGAGATCGATAACTGGACTCAGCTTCAAATCCATATATGAAGATTAATCAGAAACCGAGTCAGTGACCAGTGTTACAATTTCAGACTGCAAACATTATGAAGGAGAGCATCTCAGACTTGATCATTGCGCAGACAACTTGCATGCACGGTAAATGAGGCTGATATGCTGCAATTGTTTGAATTCAAACAGTAGAAAGATAGACAAGCGAAGCTGTGAAAATAGCAATCCAAA
>QQTW01002125.1_pt1 | contig 14256 bp, 16 predicted proteins | sample 1904831 | NCBI WGS metagenome assembly QQTW01 (sample SAMN09435610, study PRJNA476489) | Subsurface metagenome, whole genome shotgun sequencing project. | reverse complement strand
CGAGGATCTTGTCGACTTTGGGCACGCTCTCGGTTCCGTACGCCATGGCGGCCACGGCTTGTGCTCCGCCCGCGAGGACGATGCTGTCTGCCCCGATCTTCTCCGCCACGTACACGATCTCGGGCGTGATGGAGCCGTCTGCGCGAGGTGGCGAGGCGAGCACGATTTTCTTACAGCCCGCCACCAGCGCAGGCACACCCAGCATCAGCGCGGTTGATGGCAACACGGCTGTGCCACCGGGGATGTATAATCCCACGCGCTCAATCGGGCGAGAGAATCGCGAGCAGACCACCCCCGGCATCGTCTCGACTTCGAGCGGCGCGTGTTCCTTCTGCGCCAGGTGGAACTTGTGGATGTTAGCGAAGCTGGTGTCGATGGCGTCGATCGTTTCTTGGGGTAATTGTCGCAGGGAGGCTGGGAACGGGGCTCGTAGAACGGGTGATGTCAGTGAGGTAGCTTTTTCGAATTTGTGGGTGTATTCGAGTAGAGCGGAATCCCCCCGTTCTCGAACCGCGGTGATGATGGGACCGACGATGCCCATGATGCTGTCAGTTGATCGTTGTGAAGGGCGTTGCAGAGCTTGTTGGATCTCGTCCGCAGGGGCGCTCGACGTGCTGTACGTCTTCATCCGGATGTAGTCTGGTGCGGGAGCCGTAGTCTCCATCGGCAGTTTCTTCTCTTGCTCTTTCATAGCTGCATCTTGACCCTTTGGTAACTCCTTCGGTGGGTCGGTACCGTTGGTGTCACTCTTTGTCAGACCTTCCTTTTGGGCCCACACGCCTTTAGCATCACCCTTTCTCCTTTTCGTCTTTAGATTCTTTGCATCCAGATTCCGCTCGACATCTTCCAAAGTGACGCCCGCGTGAACGCACTTGGTCAAGACAAAGTAGATGAGATCAGCCGCCTCAAATGCGACATCTTCTGGTGTTTCCGCCTGGCACAGCTCTTCTGCCTCCTCCATGATCTTTGCGCGAAGCAGCTGCGGCGATGAGAATAGTCGAGCCGTATATGACCCTTCTGGAGCTGATTGCTGGCGCGCCTGCAGCGTCTTCTGCAGTCGAGACAGGCCATTATATGGCCCAAAACAGGTGGCGGTGGCCAAGTGACAAAATCCTGCTCGCCATCAGTCCGACACCCTTACATATACCTGGCTCGACGACATCCGCACCTCTTCCGACCTGTCTAACGACAAATTTGACGCAGTCATTGTCACAATCCGTCTCGATCCGCACCAGTTCTTGAACATCTCCACTGCTGTCGCCTTTGTACCAGAGACCGCGCTTACGGCTGTAATACACACCTCGACCCGTTCTCAAGCTTTCCTGAATGCTCTCGAGCGTGCTGAATACAAAACCTAGCGCGATCCCCCGTTCATCCGCGACGATCGTCGAGAGCAGGCCATCCGGACGATCGGATTCGACTCGCAAGATCGTCCGTACCGGGATCAAATCCGGGCTGGCCTTTTCATCCACGGTGAGGATCTCCGCAGGCACGATCGGAATGGCAGAGAGTTTAGTCAAGTCGGATATGTCTTTCTTGAGGGACTCGTGATCGGTGGTCAAGAGCGAGACGTAGACTGGTGGTCGAGCGTCGCCATATTCTCGAAGCCAGTCTTCCAACAATCCCAGGTCGCTCACATCTTCATTATACACTCCCACTGTCGTATCTCCGATGACTTCGATGATTTGTTCTTTGGTCTTGTGATCTTTGCTGGACAGTTTCAGAACCAGTCTGTCCAGATTGATATTCTCAACTTTTTCCAGCTGCTTCAACTGGTTATAGCTGACGAACGCCTTGGCAGCACCAGCATCCAGTAATGAAATGATGTCGTCGATCGAAGCAAGGCCTGTTACGTCCAGATGAACTGCAAAGCCAACCACATATTCGCAGATGACTTCTTTCAGGAAGTCTACCGCCGCGTCGAGATGCTCTGAGTCTACCGTGGTGAAGACGGCGCCCAAGTAGGATAACGTCCGCAGGTCCAAACCAGTCCGTTTGGAGTCAGTCCCGGGAGCATCAATGCGTGGTAGAAAAGAAAGACCCATCTTGAGAGCTGTGATGACAAGATGAACGTCTACAGTGATCAAACAATTAAAAGGTGTTTAAAAGGTGGATGGAGACGATATGAATGCCCCGCACTCGTTTGATGGTGGCGGGGCTGCAAGCTTTGCTGTCGCTCCAACTTCGTTCCTTTCAACGGTTGAGTGGTACTGATAACAGGATGAATCTACACCAGTTGGTGCCCTTCGTGGGTAGATGCTGAGACACACAACAGCGAGTTTCACTGTCAAGGTGCCCTTAACCAGGTGGAACATTTACTAGTGTCTCCAATCCAGAAGATCTCGGACTATAAGGGCATCTGTTGCAGACATTAGGTCCGCCTTCAAAGCCTCATCCGAAGAGCACTTACACTATGTGGAGAACTAGACATGTTGGAGGTGTTTGATATCCAAATGCGTAGTGATTCGCGGATGAATGGATCAACAATCATAAAGTATACAAACTCTGAAAATCAAAATGGTTCCCAAACAGCACTGTTTCATTCTCACAGCAAAGCAAGTAAACAGCTTATTGCTACTTTCATTCTTGGCCCGTTCTAAACATAAATGATGAACATAAATTTTGATCTCATCCAACCCATAGCTTCCACTGTATGTCTTGTTCTTTAGAATCATTATATTAACCCCACAGGATCTCCCACAATTCAGTCGCCAGTAGAGACAGACCTGTTGTTGGAAAGCTTCATCAATCATCATGGGGCCCGTGTGAAGGCGACCTAAAGATACTAGGAACGTCTGTGCCCACCTTGGTGCCACCAGCAGGAATCGTATTTCTGAGGGTCAAAGTGGAGATGCCTCTTCAAAAGCGAGGCAGCCCCAGAATGGATCAATTTTATCACAAAACGTTCATATTCGCCATTGGACACCACATATTATACCAGTAAAGAGAGCCAAAGCCGTAGGTGTTGTATGTGGGATTTCTTGTGCACCGCGTAATAGTGATATTCCAGCACAGACGGCATCACAGTCGGGCTACCCACGTATTCTTTCACTGTCTTGATCAGTAACTACCACACCATTACACGTGCGGTCCATAATACTTACTTCATCCAAATTGGCAATCTTGAGGACGGCCTTACCAAAATTCTTCCCCTGCAACATGCCGACCAAACCATCCGGGGCATTATCTATCCCCTCCGTCACGGAGAGTTTGACCTTGAAGGTGCCTTCGTGGATCCACTTTTGCATCTTCTTCTGATGCTCCTCGGCGTACTTCGCACCCATATCCCGATCAAGGACGATAAAGCCTCTGATGGTCAGACGCTTCGCCACGACCGCTACCATGTTCTTCACCCCGTATTCTTCCCCAGGCTTCGCGTTGTATTGCGAAATCATGCCGCAGGCAACTAATATATTATCATCAGCACCCGATAGGTGAAGCAGGCTAAAGAACATCAAAGATGCGCACCGATGCGACCATGGTTTCGCATGTTCGCCAACGCTGCGTCCAGATGCTCGCCTCCAACGTTCTCGAAGTAAATATCAAGTCCATCAGGTGCCAGTCGCTTCAACGCCGACGTGAGGGGTTCCTTTTTATAATTGAAACCGTCGTCGAAGCCTAGTTCTTTGATGAACGCCAGCTTCTCGTCATCCCCAACACTTCCAATCACTTTCAACCCCTCGTGCTTGGCCAGCTGACCAACCATCTGGCCCACGGCGCCGCTGGCAGCTGATATCCAGATCGTCTCGCCCCGCTGCGGCTTGCCAATATCATACAGCGAGCTGTATGCCGTCAAGCCGGGCATACCCAGCGGGCCCAGGAACATCATCGGATCGAGATTATATGGGTTTTCGAGCTTCCGGAGTCCGCCCAGCGACTGTTCATCCATGGCGGTGTATTGCTGGGTGGGAAGGACGCCATGGACGACATCGCCCGGCTGGAACTTAGGGCTGTCGCTCTTCAGCACCTTGGCGATGGCGCTGTTGGTGATGGCTGTGCCCTGCTCGTACGCCGGAAGATACGACTCCACCTCCACCGGTCGCATCCGACCACGCTGGGAAGGGTCGAAGGAGACATAGCAGATCTTGAGGATTACACCCTTGGCCGGTGGAGCCTGGTCGAGGTCGAATTGGCTGGTCTCGACGGCAATGTCTTTGCCGACAAGGGGGGGACCGTTAGGGATGGACTTGAAGATGAATGCCTTATTCTGGACCATCTTGACCGGTTGATGATGTGTGGAAGATGTAGAGCCATACCCGGAAACGGGCGCCCGCTCGTAGATGTAGCCATGGACTCTGACGGCATGGTGCGGTAATGGTTCATGCTCTGGGTTCATCCGCGATATCCGATGTTGTCTCATCAAGAGGGGTCGTGACCAGATGTCACGTGATGAGCAGGTGCCGGAACAATGTATGATCCGAACCCAGAAAGACCACGCTAGTGATGGAACAAATCTTGGAGCCATCATCACCACCATCACGATGACGGTTAAAGCAACCTTTCGTCATAAGGGTGATGAGAGAAGCACTATCATCATCATCATCAGTGTGACGAAGGTTAGCTGCGCTTCTCCATGAATGATGAGATGATCGAGAGGGTGTCAAGCGGTTAGTGCTAAGCTGTACCATTTTATTCTTTTTCCCCACGTGAGAATCATCTGACTTTAGGCTCACTTGCGGACTAATCATAATCCGAGTTCCGATAATTCACGTGACTTGGATTCATCGTCACGTGATCGGTGGGTTGATTTCAACTCCCTTGAGCAAACGGGCCTCGACGCAAGACTTGTGCGTGTCGAGCCACAACATTGGCTTCTCCTTCACCACTAACCGTCACGACGGCGTCCCCCATTGTGGTCCCGGTGTGCGAGTACAGCGATGGCGACGCCAGTAAGCGACCGCCATCGGATCACCAGTTCTGCGATGATACCCTGCATCGGGAGAAGCTGGCGCTCATGTTCGTCCAAGAACATGGCCAGTATGAGGCTGGTGTGTGTTGAGACCATTCACTGATAATGCACCCGGTGATTAAATCGCAAGCTAACCTCGTTAACAGGCCAGAAGTACATCTTAGATCGCCTCCCCACCAACTATGTGGTGTCGGAAAAGGTACGCGTGGGCGGCGCATCCGAGGCGAGACGCGACCGATACGTCTACGGACATCCCTCGGGCAAGGCCTACCCCTCGCCGGCGCAATTCTACCCGCACTTTGCGTTCCTGATGACCAGGACGCAGGAGGGTGCGGGTGCATGTCGGTGCAAGCCATGCGCCGCCCCGCCGAGTCGCGCGCGTACGTGTTGATCGTGAGTGAGTATGCGTGAGTTCATTGGACTAATACGTAGGCAGCGCTGAACGTGTATGTGGTGTTGCGCCAGCGTCTACAGGCCGGAGAGGTGCTCAATGAGCCCCTTCGGCAGCCCGAACGCCATCCATGGGTGGCTGCCCACCAGACGTTGCGGCACTACCTCACCCGACTACCACAGCGGTTGCGCGTCTACCAGCCACGGGTGGGCGAGTTGGTGCTCTACTACCGTCACGTGGCGGGGGAGGTCCGATGGGACCAGGCGTCGCAGCGCTTCCGGTTCTGGGACGAGGCGGGGTCTCGCTTTGATGGAGAGCCGGAGTGGATCGCTGGCGTGGTGGCTCAGGGGCCGGAGGAGAAACAGGCCTTCTCGGTGGAGGATCTCCAGCGGCTGCGCGAAGTACCGGAGAGCAGGACGGCTGGACCGGAGCTGGAGCGGGAACAGAAATGGACTCCCCAGGTGAACGACGACGTCCGGGCTCGAGTTCTCGCCCGGCGGGGCTACAAGGTCGAGTGGTATCCGGACCCGACCAGCGATGACAAGGACTACTCATGGCGGTCAGCCTACGTGCCCCTGCATCATATCCGACCGTTTCGATATCACGGTCGAGTGCTCCAGAGTGTGCCTCGCGACAGCTGGCACCCGACCATCACACATGCCAACAAGGCCATGGCCACTTGCGCCCTCACGGATCAATATCATGTGCGTGGGCGGTGGCCAGAGGCTGAGGTGACCTGCCGTGGTGTGTGGGTCGGTAGCGAGCTTCTCGTCCTGGGTGACACGGTTCACTACCTCATTCGGCTGTCTGGCTCAACCCACCTCAAGATGATGGTCCTCGAGGCGATTACATTCAGTCGAACTTACAGTCATGATGGCAATCCTGGTCGAGCCGAGATCCGCTTTGAGGGAAAGACTCAGGCCGGAGAGACGGTCACCGTGATGCTGGATAATATCATCGGCCGTCGCTACGGGGAAGGACGGCGCGTCTGGTTTCCGAATGACAAGCTGGGCGCCGAGGTTGATGATGTGAAGAGCGCCCGAAGGAGATCCGCACAAGAAGATACGCGACGCAAGAACGGAACCCCATGGTATCTGGCGAATGACCGCATCGAGCAGCTCGGCCTGACGCGCTTTCACTCCCGGATGGTTGACCGAGCTTCAACGACATCGAGATGAGTATGTTTCATTTACAGTTGGTCGCCCTTGTACGATCTTCCTCTAGCGCATCACTGGTTTATATCTACAGCCGACATTTATATTGCTATATCTCGCCTGACCGACTTTGATACCGGATGTCTTTCTATATCCATGTACTTTCATCTGAATAATGATATCGAAACGATCTTGAAAATGATCTGATCATCGTTGAAACCTGCTTCTATCCTATTTTGTTTCAAATTTCGGTACGTTAATGTATCCTGCCTGGCCATTGCGTTGTTCTGTTTTCTTAATCAACCACCGTGATTGAAGTCTCTCCATAATACGCATCACGTGATCCCGCACTCATTCCAATCTCACAAAGCTCTGTACCAAACATCATGTGCTTTTCATTCCGGGCAATCAATCCTTTCTGTCGTTTTGACTGTTGTTAATCTGACGTTCTCTGTTAACCATGGGATAGAGAATACCAGGTGTGGCAGGCCCGTAGGCGGAACAGCGTCCGGATTCGGTCAAGTCAGATCAGATCATCTCACGTGATCGAGATGACTTTGTCCCGAGCTGGCCTAGCGCCATCGGCCCGCGACCCGATTGGGTTCAATATCGTCATGGTCTGAATCTGTGATTGCATGCGGCCGACGCGGGCGAGCTGGAGAAGAATGAAGGAGGGGGGACGAGATGAGAAGGAGGGAGGGATCAAAGACATCAAAATCCTTTGATCAACATCATCCAGCGCACGGTATCCCAAACCGTCCCTTCATCCTCGTGGTTCCAAGGTTCCTGCGAACCTAGCAAACCTCCATCAACATGGCCTTCACCTTCATCATGGGTTCGCGCCCACCAGGGGCCGAGACTGGGCATGCTCCCTTGCAACCTCCAGCGAGTCCGACGAGATCGACACGCTCGCGTCGACGCAGCGACGCTGGCGACCGGTTAGGCGTTATCCCGGAGGATGGCGATATGGCCCCACCTCGACCGAGCTACCTGTCGCGCCGACCCTCCTCGCAGACGACGGATCCTCCACGGCCGGACCAGGACCGGCCACCGCCACCGTACAGTCGACATCCGGATCGGTTCGATGAAGAAAAACCTCCTCAGGGACTGCGCAACTACAAGGCGATTGCGCGACGAGGAGGATGGGGTCGATGTCTGGTAGCTTTGGTCGTGCTTGCTGTGATCATAGTGGCATTGGCGGTTGGATTAGTAGTGGGAATACGGAAAAAGAACCAGAGGTGCTACAACCCATTGAAATTGATATTATCATGTTGTCTGATTGGCTGTCTTGGTGCAGAGATACATCTTCGGCGACGACTCCCTCGCCGCAGTCCACTGGCGATCCCAATGCGCCGTTTCCGCAAGGCTCTTACTCGTTCGAGACCTTTCTACAGAGCATCAACGCAGGTTGCACCACCGACCCGCGTGCCTGGACCTGCTTTCCTTTCCGGACCTACCGGGAGTCATCCGAAATCAGTGCCATCACCTTCAACTGGATCATCGAGTCCTCCGAATCGTCGCCATCTAATTACTCCATCACGTCGAGCGAGAATCCCTTTGCGGTCGAGTTCAAGTCCGTTCCGCTGCGGTTGCTGGACCAGGGGACGCCTACGGAACGCTTCGTCTTTCAATTGGAGACGGACAAGATTGTGTTGCCCGACGGCTCGATCGGGAACGATCCCTCTCGTGCGAGCTGCTATTATAATGGGACGACGTTTGATGCGGCATTGTACACTCGACGCTCCAAGACAGACGCTTCGGCTTCGGCACCACCTCCTCCAGCTCCGGCCGGCGGGACTGCTTTCCGTCCGTGGCCGTATGCGGTGCAGGTGGTGCAGTCCATCTCGGGAAGGCCAAACGTACCCACATGCTACAAGCTCGTCAATGGACGGCGGGGTGACCAACTCGATGTCCGAATAGGCGCGTCGGGAATGTGCAGCTGTCGATATCAGGACCTCAGCTTGGAGATACCGGGATGATCGAGGTTGACGGCCAGACGGACGGACGGACAATGAATGGTTGAGTGTCATCGTCAAGCTCGCAATACTCAAGACCGGAAACGGGTGTCAACCGGACCTTCCTCAGCTTCAACCTCACGAGTACGAAGCAAGTAGTGAGCGATGGCGGTCTCTCGTCACAAGAGCTAGCTGTCGACTCGGTACCCCCTGGTCCGGGATCTGATACAGGTCATATGGAGGGCCATCGATGCTACATCGGCCCCCCGCCAGTGGGTCGCTGGGTGTAGTAGGAGTTCCATCAGCGCACAGGAGCAGCGGTCAATTTCTTGAAGATGACAAGGTCCATCACTGCAGGACGTTGCCTAGCTGCAGCAGATTCGTGCATCTACATTGCAGGTTTGGTTCCTGCCACTATGCACCTTGGCAATTGAGAGGCCCCTTACTGCTTCATGCAGGAGTTACAGGGCCAAGCTGTCACCGAGGTCTGGAATCCTTTGTTTGCTGTAAGGGCTTGTTCGGAGGGCGGAACAAAGCTCCTGTCCGGAGAAAGACGCAGCGGAGGTGGTTCACTTCCCTTATCTGCATTCTTCTATCAACTAGAGGCTGTTCATCTTGGAGACCTACTGCGGTTATGAGTACGATCTGGCGCGAGACTTATTCACTTCCGCGCATTTTCTTAAGCACGTAGGTGGTAGCAGTTGGTGTGTTACCTTCAGTATCTTCATTAGTCACACGATGAAGGTTACCTTGATCTTCATTGCGTCAATGAGGATGATGATGATTATACGGTCTCTGCTTTATTGGTCTCATGAAGACGATATGGATCTAGATATGAGCGATGTCCAATGCTTATCGGGGTCTCTTCTCCGATATTGCTAAGCCGCTTCACTTATTTTGTCCACCGCTTGCTAGAGCTGTTGGGAGCACTATGGACTGTATCGAGACCGTAGACCTCCACTTGAGCAGGCAAACGATCAGATAACCAATTACGGAAGCGGCAGAAATGGCCTATCTGATCAACCAGCCCCAAGCCAAGTCATTGACGATTTGCCCAATCACTCATTATTCTCACTTGAGAAGTCTCGCAGAAAGGCTTAAGACGATAAACCACCATTGGTTGTACGTTCAGCTCCTGAATCGAGACCGACTTTTTCTTGATGGCTCTCTGCGTGCCACTCCCAACACTTGCAAGGACATCATCCAAGCATCCGAATGTTATCCTTACCAAGATCTACACTCGACGGCAGTAATTTTTTACATCGAAACTGCTTCCGATGAAGTCGGCTACTATAGGAGGGCGATCTAAGCTGTCTCGTTACGCTGTGAAACACGTTAATGGATTTGAAATTCGTGATAAATATTATATTCAGGTATCAAGTATCCAAACTGTCATGTGGTACAACCTTGAGCATTATATACTAATCATTTTTCATATTTCCAACCTGATATCGCTTTCTGCCTGCAGATATCCTTCCGATATCGCTTTCGATCATGTTCAAGTCGAGCTTCCCATACGAGGCTGAAGCGCGCTCTGACTCATTGCCAGCCTCACCGTCGCACCAATTCGAGGTGACGAAACCCAAAATGACTCCCAGCTTCATCATCCACCCTCTGACGAGATTTCAGATCATCATTTATATCCACCCACTACCGTTGAGCACGTCAGTGGCAGTCACGATGGTCACATCTCGGCGATATATGAGTCGGGAGGGTCAGCAGCTCGGCCCTGCTGCGCCTGCCAGCATTGATGCATGCATCTATCCGGCCCGCTCTTTGACCAGCAGCGGGTCTCCTTCTCCTTCAGACAATGCGATGCAGCACGACGACGAGCCGATGCGGAGCCGAATGAGCCATGACTGATGGGCAAAACAAGGAGCCAAACATATATTATACGCCAAGCAAGGGGGAAGAGCTGGACATAAATACGAGATGGCAGTGAGTGTAAGGACGGCCAGGCAGCAGACCAGCAGGCAGCAGTCAGTCACACAGCCTTGCAACTTTCCCGGACGACATGGCCGTCTTATCAATTTACTGCCTGCATCCATGCAAACGAACAACTCATCAACGGCCTGGACTTGGTTCCGCCTCAGCAAGCATTCGATCCCGTCATCCCGTCGTCTGGCCAACTTTTTTCGTCTTGTCCTACGCAAGGGGAACCGGGACTGGAACAGCTGCTCGTTTTCTCTCTTTTCTCTTCCCTTTCCACCCCCTCCTTTCCTGCTTCCCCGACGCGGGTTCAGGAACCTTGCCTGCATCCACTTCAGCCGCCGTTCCGTGCCCCGACGAACCTAGTGCCTGGCTAGCTCGTGGATGCCGTCAAACGGGATTTGATGGTGTGCCGCCAAGAAGCCAAAGATGAGGAGGAGCAGAGGAGAGAGAGAAGAGAGGGAAAAAAAGGGAGTGAAAGGTGAAGAAAGTGAAAGAAAAAAAGCGGGATCAGATCGTCCACTCAGGATACCCCGATGGAGTGAAAAAAAAGAAGATCCCTTTTTTTCGATGTCCGGCCTATGAGTCAAGAGTGAGAATCAGAGGTGCCACCATATCCGACTTGGCCCGAGATGCTTTTCCACAATGCCACCTGGACGGACAAACCCTGGACAACCCTTGGACGAGACCCTAGGATGAATGAAGCTATCGAATAGCTTCTCGGACCAGCATCCCTCTTCGCAGCGTGAAACGCCCCATTCGTTGATGCCCCGGGCAACTTCGAGGCACAGCTCGAAGTCACCAAGATGCCACCCCCATCCATGCCATGCCACTTCCCATGCCACACGGCATAGGAAGCTCTCCCCAAGCTCTTTCCGGAGATGCCGCCGCCACCGTTTTGCGGGAAAAAAAAATGGGACACCAAAATAAAAAGCAAGGGCCTACCAGATCCCGTTGACCTCGCCCGTATCCAGGGAGCCGGGTCCTTCCCCGCCAATCGCCAGGCTGGAAATCACATGGAGACGCGTTGAGATCAGGTGACCGCGCGGAGTCATTTACACGTCCCCCCCGGTCGCTGCCTCGCGTCTCCGCCTCGCAGCGCTGCAGCTATAAAAACGAGCCGGTCTTCCCTCGTCCCCGTCCCCTCTTTTCCCTAGAAGAGGGGGAAAGACGTGGACCTGATCGACCAGAGGAAAAAGAAGACGAACGAGCGTACGACTCGACGAACAGGCTGCAGGAGTGACCTGATTGATGCCTGAGAGATCGATTTGATCTTTATTGCATCAGATTGCTCGTTATCTATATCATTCATGACCCGGATACCGTTCTGAGGAAGACGACCTGTCGCTCCTCTCTTCCCATCCCTCTCCCACCACGCTCATTTACTTCGCACCCTTTCAACGCGAACATCAGACGTTCATCATGTTCGGTCGACGGAACGCACTGACCGAGAGTCAACGACATCGAGCTGGGAAGGCGACCAAGAGCACGAAACGCTCCTTTCGAGACCATGGCGTGACCAAGACGACGACCCGGAGTCGAGCGCCATCGCAGAACTTTGAGACCAGTCCGCCCTTGCCTAGGTTAGTCGATGATAATAAATTAAAATCACATCAATCAGGATCATCTGAACCACGTTCTGATATTGTTCCTTAAGTAATCTCACATCCGCCATCATCACCATCGTCTGCGGTCGGGAGCAGCGTCTGTTCGCTGCCCACGAGGACGTGCTCTGCCACTCTCCCTTCTTCGCGGCGGCCTGTCGAGGACAATTTCAAGAAGCGCATTCCCGTCGAATCGACCTCCCCGACGAAGAACCTGAGATCTTCTCGTCGGTGCTCGAGTATCTCTATAAAGGGGACTACTACCCTCGGATCAGCTACAGCAAGCGACGCGAGGCCTGGGAACTCGAGGATGGCGGGGCGGGCGAGTCGACGGTGTATCTCAACACCGTCGCGGGGGCGATCCTGAAAGATACCGTCGTGTATTGCACCGCCGAGAAATACGGACTCGAAGAACTCAAGCGATTGGCGCTGCGAAAACAAGGGCTGCAGTCGGGCATTCAATGCAGCACGATCCTGACCAGTGCGAGGTACGCTTACGCCCACACGCCCGATACCGACTCCAAGCTGCGCGCCCATTACTTGTCCCTCATCATCCGCAGTCGCACCACCTTCAAGAGAAGCGGCACGATGCAGATGGAGATGGAGGCCGGCGGGAAATTGTTCTTTGATCTGTTTGTCGCCATGTGTAATCACCTCGACGACGTGTCGGGCGCGGTGTGAGTGGATATCATTGTTCTGCATTGCATCGTCGTTGTTCTTTGACAACGCTAATTACTAATGGACGTCTAGAAAATCGCCACGTTGATCGCGTCGATCATCCGAACATCCGTCAACTGGGCCGTTATCGATGCGTTGACCGATCGATGCATACACAAACTACACCCTACTCACTCCTTTGACACACTCTCTCTTTCTCATCGGCGTTCTTGGAACTACATTCGATTCGAGTAATACAATTACTAGACTAGGGGGTTTATACCAGGTGGAGGGGATATGCGTGTCGTTGGGCGTTCATGGGGTTTATGGCGTTGACGGAGGGGAAGTGCGGTGGTACCCTATGGTAACCATCCCTCATCGTCCCTTGTTCTATTTTATTCCTCTTCTCTCCTTCGTGACCATCCATGTGCTCACGTCGCTGGAGAGGTTAGGCTGGAAGGATGTTCTCCATCCAAGCCTCTCATGTTGGTTCTTCTTCTCTCCTTTGTTCATCGTCGTTGTCTCGTCCACAGATGTTTGCTTCAAGCGGCGTTCATGCTTGATCATCATTACTCTCTATCTACCTCCCACTCACCTCCATCTATCCTATCTACTTCTTCCTTGCCTTTTTATTCCATTTCTTCTTCTTGAGCTAAGAAGAACAATGAAAAAGTATTAAGTCTTCGTATCTCGTTCTCCGCGGTTGGGCTCATCATGATCGTCGTCTTTGGCAGTCGTCCGTCGCATTATCCTACCGGGTCTCTGCTCTCCTTTCCTCTCCTCATCTCCTGTCTGGGCGTCGATGTGTCCTGTTATTCTTGGGCATCACTGCATTTCGTTCTTCTGCTTCTGTGAACGGGTGAAGGATGAACACCAAAGATCGAAGATCGATAGGCATCCCCACATCGCTTTCCTCCCTTCTCCTCTTCCACTCCCATCGATTGAGGCATGAGAGGTGAGCGATGGGGAATGGGCATCCCCACATTCCATTTCTCTTGTTCTGCTTCTGAACGAGTGAGGGATGAAAAAGGATGAGAATGGATAGGCATCCCCACATCTCTTTCTTTCTCCCTCATCTTCTATTCGCGTTGCTCAGTCCGGATCATTCAATCGATGGGAACGGGCATCCCCGCATCTCCTCCTTTTCCTACTTCCATCGAGGACTGAGAAATGAAAGACGATGGGCATCTCTACATTTACTGTCCCCACCTCCTAACTACCTGGCAAAGAATGAGGTATGATGATGAAGGATGAAAGATGGGCATCTCTACATTGGTTTCCTCTTCTCCTAACAACCCGGCAGAGACGAGGTATGATAGTGAAGGATGAGGGATGGGGGATGGGCATCCCCACATCATCACGACTCTACCCCTTTCCGTCCTGGTTCAATCTGTCATCGTCCATCAAAGGCGGAGTTGGGATGGAGTTCGGATACGATAGGATGGGATGGGACGGCGTTGGCGTCAGTGCCGGCGCGAAAGGATGGAGGAGGGACGAGGGTTCCTGGCTTCTGAAGCGGCCACGTACGTACCCTACATATCTGCATACGGTATGCAAGGATGTCTGTCAGAACGCATGTGTGGATGGATGGATGGATGTTCGTTCGTTCATCGGCCCGAGCACCGTTCCTTCCGGCGCAGAGAGAGAGGGTTTAGGC
>QQTW01002124.1_pt1 | contig 14257 bp, 11 predicted proteins | sample 1904831 | NCBI WGS metagenome assembly QQTW01 (sample SAMN09435610, study PRJNA476489) | Subsurface metagenome, whole genome shotgun sequencing project. | reverse complement strand
CCAGCCGCCACTAAAATTAACGACAAATCCACCTATCGGGCAGTTTTACCCTTTTGAGGCGGAAGCTGCTACCCCGCAATTGCCAGTGCAATTAACATTAGAGGCGAGAAATCCCGAAGGGCAATTGCTAGAAAATAGCAAGTTTAAACTCCAAATCCTGACACCGCCATTAAGTCCTTTTTTATCTACAGATTTTCCTGTAGTAGAAGGAACTAAGTTGCTAGAAATGGAAGCGACTTCTACTCAAGGTAAGTTAGAAATTGCCCAAATGCTGCCCATTCGCGGCAAATATCAATTTTTAGTTGATGTTACGCCTGTTGCAGGCGACGCTTTTAAGCCAATTCACCAAGCTTTAACGCTTGATGTACCTGAAAACCCAGCGAAATATCGCAATTATGGAATTTTATTGGCAATTTTGCTTGTAGTTGGAATTGGTGGCGGCTGGGTGATGGGCAAACAGGAAGTGTCTCAACCAGGAGAAATTGCCCCAGCGCGGGTGCGGCTGTTGTTAAGTGGGGCGGTGATAGTTGCGATCGCAAGTTTACTAACTATTAATATCAGCGCAGAGATGGCAGAATCTCACACTCACGCTCATCAATCATCCCTAGAAAAACCAGCAGTTGTAAATGATGCTGCCATAAAACTGCAAATAATTGGCGATCGCCATGCAACTGTTGGAGAAGTAGCAAATTTTCAAGTTCAAGCGCTTGATGCAAAGACAAACTTACCTGTAAAAAATGTAATTTTTAAAATCGCTACAACTCAAGTAGAACATAACTGGACAGCATTTGCTTATCAAGGCATTGCTGATGCTAACGGACAGTTTAAATGGCAGCAACAGTTTTTTGATGGTGCAACTCATAAGTTAGAAGTAGAAGTTGCGCCCAATCAAAGCTCAAACCGTCAATTTCAACCAGTGGTAGCGAATCAAGAAATTGAAGTTGCAGGCGTTGCTACACCTTTACTAACTCGGTTAATTAGCTTGGCTTATTTGGTAAGTGCGATCGCAATTGGTTTAGCAATTGGGTTGTGGTTGAGACGCAGAAGCTTAGGAACTTCTAGAAGAGTATTTAGGCAAGTTTAGTTGTCCTTTTTGGAGTTGGCGTTTAGGCTGCGCCATACTAGCCAAGCGATCGCTGGAGTGAGAATAACAGCAATAGCGATCGCTGGAGTTAGCCAACTTGGGGTAGTTTGGCGATCGCTAGATACAGATACAGGTGTAGTAGCTGCTACGGGAACTTGATTGGCTACTTTTCCTGGTGCGACAGCCACATCAAACTCTAGCTTAAAGGGGGGAAAGTTTGCGCCTGCTTTGGGCGTTCCTGTCAACTCTAGTTCATAAGCGCCAGCAGCAGGAAAGGTAATATCAGCACCAGGAATATTTTGATAGCGCGTTACTGATACTGCTTTTAGTTGCGGTTGTTGCAAAGGTGCTGTACCTTCTTTATGAGGTTGAGCGTACAAAGCTAGCTGACAATTGCACTGTTCAAGAGAGATAATTTTTCCCCCTCTTTGAGTTAGGGCAAACCAGGTTAACGCAGTTTCACCAGCACGGGGAGAATCATCCGGTTCTATGTGTAATGTCGCGCCTACGTTGCTTGTCCTTTCTGTTTCATGAGCATTAACTGGCGTAGCAATTAACGCCCAGAGAAATAATCCCCAACCCAAAGTTATTTTGCTTAAATTAAGTTGCATAAATATTTATAGTTAAACCTTCTGCTTTGCTGCCTGGGGTGGATTTTGCCAGCGTAGTATTAATACTCCCAGTGTCATTAGCCCTAATAAAGTCACCATAAGCTGATTTACCCAAGTTGCCTCTATGCTACCTAAGTAGTGAGGACCAATCAGGATAATATGAATTGTCGCTAATAGCGAAGCTGGAACGCTGAGTAAGTGAATTGTTCGCCAATGATCGCCTAATAAGCGCTGCATGCGATCAAAACTTGTAAAAGCTGGGAGAAATAGTAGTAAGAAGGCTATAGCTCCTGCGCCTATAGCATATTGATATTGGGGAATGAGAAATAATATTGATTCTAGATCCCAGCCATAGCTATGCTGCATAGTGATGGCAACGTGAGCGATCGCTAGCACAAAGCTGCCTACACCCAAAGTCCGACGATACTTGAGTAGTTGCGCCCAGAGGTGACGAAGCGGACGCGCAACCAACGCTAGCATCAAACATAGTAGCGCTCCATGCCCTGTCGCGTACACCATCATTTCCTCTCCCATCGAGCGAAAAAGAGTCAGCACGCCGACAATAATTGTTACCCAGCCTGCGAGTCGATATAGTTGGCTGCGCCGATCTTTACTGATAAAAGAAGTAGAAACGCCCACACCCAACATCATAGGCAGCGTTCCTAATCCAAAAGCTAGCATTGTAGCTGCACCTTGCCAAATACTACCAGTTCCCGCAGCTTTGATTTGAGCCGTGTACAAAAAGCCGCAAGGCATCAAACCCCAAACTGCGCCTAATAAAGCTGGTGTCCACCAGTGGTTATGCAAAGAAAGTTTTGTCATTGCCGCACTTAGGCGAGTGTGCAAAGTACCGCTAACTAGAGGATGTAAAAATGGTATAGGCGGTAGAAATTTGGGGCTAATTTGACTAATACCAAACCAAATTAACAAAATACTCGTAAATATAGCGATCGCTTGCCTAAAGTCGCTCTGGCTGCCTGCTAATTGTCCACTGGCGATCGCAACTGAACTTACAGCACCAATCCCCGCCCCGACTAAAGCGTAACTAAATAACCTGCCTGCATTTAGCAATAGGTGAAACAAAATTTGCGATCGCATTTTACGGGGCGTATCTTGTTTTTGGGAGAGAGAAAATGCTGCTGCCAAAGGACCGCACATTCCCATGCAGTGACCAAAACTACCAAAAAATCCTACAGCCAGGATCAATTCCAAATGCAGCATTATGCCTATCGTTTTCCAACTTTCTTAGCCTTGCACCTACTGGGATGTTACCAATTGGACTAGCGACCCCTCTTGATATTCTAGGCTTTACAAGCTGTTAGTGTGGATATTTATTAATTCAAAATATATTTGAATTTTCCTGAGTAAAATGCGTAGATTAATTCTTTGGGTGCTGCTAGTAGTAATTGGTATCGGTGCTGTTAGCAGTAGCAAATTTTTCGCTCGCAATCCCTCGCCCGTACAGCCGCAAGTAGTGGAAACTCCTAAACAGATTCCAATTCCTCCTAAACAACTGCCTAGCGCCCCACTAGTATCGGCTAATAAGCTATTTGAGCGCGTGCAGCAGTTGAGCTTTGAGCGATATACGAAGCGCGATCGCGCCCGTGTCCGCAATTATATTACCCAATCTCTCAAAAATCTGGGTTGGTTCCCTACTTTACAAAGTTTTGCTGAGGGCGTGAATATTGTTGCCGAACGCCCAGGTAGCGCTCCTCAAGCTGGAACTATTTTGGTTGCTGCTCATTACGATACTGTTGTTGGCTCCCCTGGTGCGGATGATAATGCTAGTGGCATAGCAACAATGTTAGAGATTGCCCGAATTTTTGCTTCTTTACCTACTCCACAGACATTAAAGCTGGCTTTTTTTGATGCGGAAGAAATCGGTTTACGTGGAAGTTTGGCTTTTACTGCTAATAAGGCTAATTTAGTCAACCTGCAAGGCGTTGTTGTGATGGATATGATTGGATTTGCTTGCTATAGTGCTGGCTGTCAGAAGTATCCGCCTGGTTTGCCAGTTATTACACCTAGCGATAAGGGAGATTTTTTGGTTGTGGTTGGCGATGCGGAACATTTGCCATTATTGAATGCTTTTGCTGGGGTTAAAGGCGATAAGTTGCCAGCAGTTTTGACATTACCTGTACCGCTTAAGGGGATATTTACGCCGGATGTTTTGCGTAGCGATCATGCACCTTTTTGGTATCAAGGAATTGGGGCTGTATTGGTGACGGATACGGCAAATTTGCGATCGCCTTATTATCATCAGTCGAGCGATACACCTGGGAAGATTGAGCGGGATTTTTTTAGTGGGGCGGCGCAGGTAGTTGTTGATGCTGTTTATCAGCTTGTAGTTGCGCTTTAGCGCTCTTCCGTACAGCGCTCTCCCCTACAGAGAGTTAAGCAAAGTCGACGAAAGTCATCGCCTCTTTGCTCAAAATTTTGATATTGATCGAAACTGGCACAAGCGGGCGAGAGTAATACTATGTTGGCTTGGTACTGTGGTGCAAGTTCAGCAGCTTTGGTTACTGCTTTATCCATAGTTTCGACTATTTGGTAATGGGTGTAACCTACTTGTTGCAATCGCTGGGCAAATTGCTCGGCTGCGCTACCAATTAGTAAAACAGCAGCAGCTTTAGCTTGAATTGTCTCTAGCCAACTAGTATCATCTCCTGCTTTAGCTTCACCGCCTGCAATTAGAATTGCTTTACCGTTAATTGCTGATAAACCGACTTGTGCGGCATCATAATTGGTAGCTTTGCTGTCGTTGATAAAGTCTATTCCCTGCCAGGTGCAAATGTGTTCTAGACGGTGAGGGACTCCTGGGAAATTGGTTATAGCTTGAGCGATCGCATCAGAGTCAATTCCTGCTAATCTTGCTGCTGCTACCGCCATAAGTAGATTTTGTTGATTGTGGCTGCCAACCATCCGTAAAGCAGATACTTCCACAATTGGCTCATCACGGACTATTACCCAACCGCCCTCTATATAAGCTCCTAGCGCTGGATTGCCGATAACGTACTCTTTACCCTTTACGCTTGTCCAACAGGCTTCAGGTTGCCAATAGCTAGCTCCTAGCTTGCTTAAATACTCATCGTTGCCATTAAAAATTTGTTGTTCTGACTGTCGCAGCAAACTAGCTTTAATTTCAAAATAGCGATCCAAAGTTTGATGACGGCTGAGGTGATCGGGAGTAAAAGTTGTCCACACGCCAATTTGGGGAGCAATACTGGGCGATGACTCGATTTGATAGCTACTAAGTTCAGCAATTACCCAACTTAAGGAATGTTGAGTTTTGAGTTTTGAGTTTTGAGTTTTAGAGTTAGCTACAACTTCTAGAGCCAATTCACAAGCCGCGTAGCCGATATTTCCGCAAGCAGGAGCATTTAAGCCAGCAGATTGAAAAATAGCCGCAATCAAAGCTGTAGTAGTAGTTTTGCCATTAGTACCCGTAATTCCCACCCAAGGAAAAGACTTAAGATAGCGCCAAGCTAACTCCATCTCACCAATAGTCTCAATTCCTTGACTACGCGCAGCTACCAAAGCAGGCATATCCCAAGGTACACCAGGGCTGACAACAATCAACTTCGGTAAATCTTCATCCTCCAGACTCAAAGAATGATTTAGCTTAACAATTATCCCCTCTATCGCTAATTCTTCTTGCTGCTGATAAAGACTATCTGACGAACTGCGATCGCTAATTATTACCTCCCACCCGTCACCCTGCAACAATCGAGCCGCAGCCACCCCCGACTTCCCCAAGCCAATCACCAAAGCTTTACCCATAAATTCCCCTCAACGACTCTCTTTCTTACCCTTTCACGATCGCCCCAAAATCACCCAAAACACGAGCATGATTCCTCAATAGCCCCAATAATCCCAACCGATTGCGCCTCACTTCCAAATCTGCATCCATCACCAGCACGCTATCTTCCCCATCAAAAAACGTACTCACAACGGGCGCAATTTCACTCATCGCCTCAACTAATTGTTGATAATTGCGCTCCTCCTTTGCCTTTTGAGTCTGAGGAACTAATTTTACCAAAGCATCATAAAAAGCCTGTTCTGAAGACTTTTGAAATAACTCTGGATTTACTACCCCTTCTGGGTTCAAAACAGTTATATTCAAATCTCCCTGCGCCGCCAAACGAGTAGAACGATTTACAGTTTCGTAAATTTTTTCCAACGTGCGATTATTACGGATACTTTGGAGAAACAAAGCGCGATCGCGTACATCCAGTAAATCAGTCAGCGATCTTAACTTATATTCTGGATCGTCGCCGCATACAGCATTTACCAAATCGTAATCAATACTGCGTTCATCTTGTAATTGATTGCGGATTCTCTGCATAAAAAAGTCTTGCAATTGGAGAAATAAAACATCAAAATCTGTTTTTTGCCCCTTAGCTATTTGTTCGAGCAAGGCATATAAGTTAATTGGTAAATCTGCCATCCAAGTAATATTGATAATGGCATTAGCCGCCCGACGCAAAGCAAAAGGATCGGACGAACCTGTAGGTAACATTCCTAATCCAAATATACTAACTAAAGTATCAAGCCTATCTGCTATTCCTACAATTTGACCTGCCAAGGTTTGCGGCATAACATCATTCGCACCGCGAGGTAAATAATGTTCAAATATAGCTGTTGCTACTGCTTCAGATTCCCCACTCTCTATAGCATATTTTTGTCCCATTATCCCTTGCAATTCAGGAAATTCATAGACCATTTGGGTAACTAAGTCTGCTTTACATAATAAAGCTGCTCGTTCAATCTCATTAGATTGTTTTGATTCTAACTGCAACTGGTTGTTAATTAATTTAGCAATCTTTTCGATTCGCTCTACCTTAGCTTTAACTGAGCCTAAATCTTCTTGAAACGTGACTTTTTCTAGCTTAGGTAAATAGCTTTCTAATGGTTTTGCTAAATCTGCTTTATAGAAAAATTGACTATCAGCTAAACGAGCGCGAATTACTCTTTCATTACCAGAGGCAATAAGATCTGACTTTATAGGATCGCCATTAGAAACAGTAATGAAATAAGGTAATAAAGTATTGCTAGATTCGGTATGCTCGGCAGCAGGGCGATCGCTAACTCCTGGCAAATTTCCGCTTTCCGCTTTAAATACTGGGAAATAGCGTTGATGAGTCACCATCACCGTAGTAATTACTTCTGGCGGTAAATTTAAAAATTCTTGGTCAAAATTACCGACAACGGCTGAAGACCATTCCACCAAATTTGTAACCTCATCTAGCAATTCTGGATAAGTAGCTAAATTACCGCTCAAAGTTTGCGCTGCTGCTTGGACTTGTTCTTGAATTTTAATTCTGCGTTCTTGGGCATCCACATCAACAAATGCAGAACGCAAGCTAGTAACATAATCTTGAGCGCGATCTAGGGTGACAGGCGCAGGATGCAAAATGCGATGACCAACAGTAATGCGATCGCTCTTGATTGTCTCAGAACCATTTACAAGTTCAATCGGTAATACCGCATCGTCTAGTAAAGCAACTAACCTCTCAATGCGACGGGCAAACTTGAGATCGCCATCTCCCCAACGCATAAACCTTTTGCCTTCTAGTTTCAAAATCCACCCAGGTGCAAGTTCTGCTAATATCTCAGCAGTTGCTCGTCCAGCAATAGTTTGGCGCACAAAAACAAATTCACCTTTATCGGTAGTGCGGAGTTCTAAAGCTTCTACTGATACGCCGCGCGATCTGGCAAAACCTTCGGCTGCTTTAGTTGCTTTACCATCTTTAAATGCTGCTTGGGCGGCGGGACCTTTAAATTCTTCTTCCCTGTCTGGTTGTTTGGCTGGTAAACCTGCAATTAAGACTGCCAAACGGCGAGGAGTACCGTAAACTTTAACTGATTCAGTAATTAGATTGTTATCGCTTAGGCTTTGGGGAATAATTACTTGCCATTGCTGTAAAGCATCAGCAACAAAGCTTGCAGGTAGTTCTTCAGTTCCAACTTCTAATAAAAATTCAGGCATATAAAAATTATCTATAACTGTAGGCGCTAGTTAAAACAGTTTACCGTTTTGGAACAGTCACAGGTGCATTGCAGTCAAAGTTATCTACAAGTTTCTTCGCCAAATCAATATGATGTGGAAAGCATTGCTAGTTGCAGTCAGTTTATCTACGATCGCGACAATTGCTAATTTGCCTACTAGCGTCTCAACTACCAATCAAGTAATTGCCCAAGCTAAACAACCCTCTAGCAATTTATTACGCACGCTTTCCGGTCATGGTGGCATAATTCGCGCGATCGCAATTAGTACCAATGGACAAACTCTAATTAGCGGTGGCGACGATCGCACGATTAATGTGTGGGATTTTCCAGCAGGAAATATTACTGCTAGCTTCACTGGACATTCTGACGGTGTGACTGCTGTTGCTATTAGTCCTGATGGTAAGACTGTTGTCAGTGGTAGTGCAGATAAAACAATTAAGTTATGGGATACCAAGACTCAGGATTTGCGCCGTACTCTTATAGGGCATTTGGGGGTTGTCAGAACGGTTGCGATTAGTCCTAATGGCATTATCGCTAGCGGTAGCGATGACGGAACGATTAAGCTGTGGGACTTGCAAACAGGAAAATTAATTCGCACTATTAGTAGCGAACGTAAAAATTATCAAGCTATCAATTACCTTACGATTAGCCGAGATGGGAAAATGCTTGTCAGCGGTAATGGTAGTGGCAAGATTAAGTTGTGGAATTTGCAAACTCGTAGACTGATTCGGACTCTTCCTGGTCACGGCGATGCGGTTTGGTCTGTTGCCATTAGCGCAGATGGACAAACAATCGCAAGTAGCAGTAGCGATAATTCTTATCAAACAATTCCTGGTGGAGATACAGCTAATATCAAGCTGTGGAATGTGAAAACAGGTAAATTATTGCACAGTTTTTCTGGACATTTTGCTGATGTCAGAGCGATCGCTATTAGTCCCAACGGTCAAATATTTGCTACTGGTGGTGGTTACAGTCAGGATGTCAAATTGTGGGATCTCAAGACGGGTAAGTTGCTAAATACTTTGGCTGGGCATAAGGGAGGCATTTATGGCTTAACTTTTAGCCCAGATGGAAAAACTGTTATTAGTGGCAGTGCTGACAGCACGATTAAAGTTTGGCAAGTATCTACAAAAGTCAAAAGTTAAAAATGTACATCAATGTGTGAGAGCTAGCCTTAAAGTAGAGGTAATGTTTGCTTTGCCCTAGTCAATTCCTACTTTGAGAATTAACTGTGCTTATAGATCCACAAACTGAACTATTACAGCAGGCGCAGTCAGCGCGAAATATAGGTAATTGGACAGTAGTTGTTCAATGCTTGCAACAATTGTTGTTGGATACACGGTTAGAAAGCGATCGCTTGCTAGATTTAGCAATAGATGCTTTAATCTCCGGCGATTTTCAGCAGCGTTGGGATGTGGCAAAGTTATTTCCTAAGTTGGCAGTTGATAATGTTGAGGGCGTTATTGCACCTCTAATTGAGATTGTCCGAGATGAAGAGGAAGAGGAGGAATTACGCTGGTATGCGGCGCGAATTTTGGGAGAATTTGACCAGCCAAGCGCAATTTACACCTTAATTGAACTACTCAAAACAGCCGATAATGAAGAACTAACGGCAATGGCTGCTACTGCGTTAGGACAAATTGGCAACTCCGCAGTTGCAGCACTAAGCGAATTATTAGTTGATGAGGAAACGCGATTATTAGCCGTGCGATCGCTTTCCCACATCCGCCGTTCGGAAATTATTGCGCCTTTACTTAGTGTAGTCAAAGATCCAGACGCGACGGTTAGAGCAGTAGCAATTGAAGCTTTAAGTAGTTTCCATAATGCTGATATCCCGCTAGTGTTGCTACAAGCTTTAGATGATATTGCAGCAAATGTTAGACGCGAAGCTGTTGTAGGCTTAGGTTTTCGCTCTGACCTTAGAGATGAACTAGATTTAGTTAATAAGTTAGTACCTAAGTTGTACGACTTCAATATCGGTGTTTGTTGTGCGGCAGCAAGCGCTTTAGGTAGATTGGGAACTGATCAGGCGGCAGATGGTTTATATCAGGTTTTACAGTCTCCACATACGCCGCTAAATCTGCAATTAGAATGCATCCGCGCTTTGGGTAGGGTACAAACTTTATCTAGCTTGCAATATTTAGATAATTGCTTGCAAGAACAGTCATCGCTGATATTGTGGCAAGAAATTGTTAAAGTTCTCGGACAAGTAGAACAGCTAAATCTAACACTGGCAGCCGCTCAAATACTTATAGAAGCACTAAAGTCACCACAAATAACAAATTTACCAGAAAGTATCAAAGGCGCGATCGCTCTTTCTTTAGGTTTTTTAGGCGATATTCGGGCAATAGATCCCTTAATTTCCCTATTAGCTACTAGCGATTCTGGCGTGAGATTGCACGTTATAGCGGCTTTGCAACAAGTCGCACCTGTAAAAGCATTGCAGCAACTACAACAGCTAAATAACGACAGCACAATTACCCCACAATTAAAACAAGGAATAGCGATCGCTCTTGCAGAATGGTCGTTACTATAGGGGCGCAATGCCGCAGCGCCCCTATGGTAACAATTTCTACCAAAAAGTTGTCGCAAATCAAGTAACTTAAGTTATGCCAATAATGTAATTCAGGCTACCAACAAAATGCGGCTAGAACAGTTGCAAGCTTTTTTGGCGATCGCAGAAACGGGCAGTTTTCAACAAGCAGCACGCAAATGTGGCGTTACTCAATCAACGATTAGTAGACAAATCCAAGCTTTAGAGGCAGATTTGGGCTTGTCATTATTTCACCGCAATGCAGCAACAACTTTGACGTTGGGGGGCGAACGTTTCTTACCTCGTGTGCGCAAAATTTGCCAAGAGTGGCGTAATGCTACAGAAGAGTTAGCTGATTTATTAGCAGGTAAGCAGCCAGAATTATGTATTGCTGCCATTCATTCGATTTGTTCTCACTATTTACCCCCAATTTTGCAGCAATTTTGTCGCGATTACCCAGAAGTGCAATTGCGGGTGACTTCTTTAGGGAGCGATCGCGCTCTCAAAGTGCTAAAAGATGGCATGGTAGATTTGGCGATTGTTATGAATAATCGCTTTTTGCTGGCAAGTCCTGAGATGGTCGTGCAAGTGCTATACGATGAACCGATTGAGGTTTTGATGGGCGCAGATCACCCACTTACTCAGTATGAATTGATACCTTGGTTAGAATTGACGCGCTATCCTCAAGTAGTGTTTAAAGATGGCTACGGAATGCAGCGTTTGGTACAAGATAGATTTGAACGCTTGGGGGCAACACTGCAAGCAGGTTTGGAAGTAAATACTCTTGATGCTTTTCGGGGAGTAGTGCGTCAAGGAGATATGGTGGCTTTATTACCTCAGTCAGCTTTAGTAGAAGCACGCAACGATCCAACTCTTGCAGTTCGTTCTTTGGGCAACGAAAATGCTAGTTTGACTCGTCGAGTTGTAATGGTAACAACTCAAGACAGACTAAATATTCCACCAATTCGCCGCTTTTGGGACTTGGTGCAGGCATCTTTGTCTACAGAAGCTAAAAATCTCCAAATTGAAACTATTGCTTAGGAAGTAGCGAAACAGCCAAGTATCCCAGATTTCTGTATGATAGATATCCGCTTTTCAAGCAAATCTTATGAGTAATGCATTTAGAGACTTATTAAAAAAGGTAGGCAGCGGAGTTCATACAGGCGAGGATTTGACTCGTACTGAAGCAATGACAGCAACAAAAATGATGCTGCTGCAAGAAGCAACTCCAGCCCAAATAGGGGCGTTTTTGATTGCTCATCGGATTAAACGCCCGACAGGAGAAGAATTAGCAGGAATGTTGGATGCTTACGAGGAATTGGGACCAAAACTACAAGCAATTGACTCTCCTCAACCGCCGATTGTTCTAGGCATACCTTATGATGGCAGAACTCGAACAGCACCAATTAGCCCGATAATTGCTTTAATGCTAGCTACTGTAGGGCAACCTGTAATTATGCATGGTAGCGATCGCATGCCTACCAAATACGGAGTGCCGTTAATCGATCTTTGGCAGGGCTTAGGTGTTGATTTTAGCAAGTTGTCTCTAGCTGAAACGCAACGGGTATTTGAGACGACTGGAATTGGATTTGTCTATCTACCGCAGCACTTTCCTCAAGCGCAAGTTATATTTGACTATCGCGATCAAATTGGCAAGCGTCCGCCTTTTGCCACGATGGAATTAATTTGGTGTCCTTATGAGGGAAATGCTCATATTATTGCGGGTTTCGTTCATCCGCCTACAGAAGGTATGTTTCAAGGCGCTTTATCGCTGCGGGGAATAAGCAGTTTTACGACGGTAAAGGGGTTAGAAGGTAGTTGCGACTTACCGCGCGATCGCACGGCGATTGTCGGCATATTTGCAGGTAATGCCCTTGTAGAACACTTACACCTCGCACCCCGCGATTATGGCTTTACTAGCAAAAACGTACCTATAGATTCGACTGCTGGGCTAGTAGAAGAGATGCAAGCAGTATTGCAAGGTAAACCATCAGAATTGATGCAAACTGCTTTATGGAATGGCGGGTTTTACCTGTGGCGCAGCGGTATTTGTGCGGATATGCGATCGGGTATAGCTAAGGCACAAGAGTTGTTAACTAATGGGAAAGTTGCCCAAAAACTTCAGGAAGTTAGTCAATCGGTATCTTCTACAGTATTGCTAACTTCACAGTTGGGCTAAACTAAATTGCGAGTACTTTTACCGACTGCCGTTAGAACCTCGATATATCCTTTTTGCCTGTTGTGGTGATAGCCATAGATTCGGTAGCGTATCGCCATCGTTATTTGCTTGATGTTCGTCAATTCGCGCTTGGTGGCGCAGAGGCACTTCACAGGCAACTACAGGATCGCTCGTGCTAACGATTCTTTCCTCTATATATTCGTCTCCAGAAACCTCAGCTATTTGACTTTGGGGAGCAACGTAGGAGTGAGTTTGGGGATCGTATGCTAGCACTTCGCCAGTTTCTAAGTGATAAATCCAACCGTAAATTTGTAGTTTACCTTGATACAGTTTGGAGCGAATTACAGGGTAGGTTTTGAGATTTTCAATTTGAGTCAATACATTCTCAGCAACAGCAACCTCTACAAGTTCCTCATCCGAGTAGTTGCCGTAGTTTTCTTGTACCAAGCGCCGAGTAGATTCAGCATATTGCAGCCAGTTGTAGACAAGCGGCATATCTTGTTGCAGCTTATTCAATTTCAGCAGTCCTTTCATCGCACCGCAATGAGAATGACCGCAAATAACAATTTGCTCAATGCCCAAAGCCTGAACGGCATATTCTACAGTCGCCCCTTCGCCACCGTTAGTTGCCCCAAAGGGAGGGATAATATTGCCAGCATTGCGAATTACAAAAAGCTCCCCTACCTCAGTTTGAGTAATTAAGTTGGGGTCAACTCTAGAATCTGAGCAGGTAATAAATAGGACTCTTGGCTTTTGAGCATGAGCAAGCTGTTCAAACAGTTCTAAGTGACTTGAAAAGTAGTTGTCCTTGAAGTCACGCAGCCCTTTAATTAGTTTCCTCATAATATAACTTTATCTTTTCGCATAAGTACGTTGATTGTCCCTCAAATTGTTGTCTTCTGCTCAAGTTTCAACCTTGGGCTTGCGATCTATATATCTATTTGATGCGGTAAAACGCTAACCTCAAACCAATAACTAATAAAAAGCTGCACTGTCCAAACTAGCTTGTTGGTGTCGATTGGCTTGACAATATAGCCATTTACACCCCTCCGGTAGCACGTTTCAATATCTGTAGGGTTAGATGATGTGGTAAATACGACAATCGGAATTAGTTGCAAATTCTTGTCCTGCTTAACATTCCATAAAACCTCCCGCCCATCCATTCCTGGCAGATTGAGATCGAGCAAAATCATGGCTGGGCGTGGTGCTTGGCTAGCATCTGCATACTTACCTTCATGGTAGAGAAATTCTAAAGCATCCTCACCATCACAGCAGCGGTAAATAGGATTTGTAATCGACGATTTGCGGGCGACGCGCTCGAAGGCTACGAAATCTTCATCACTATCTTCAATTACTAGCAAGGACTCAGCAAAATTTACTGTCATCAATTAGCTTAATGCAAGGTGAAGTAAAACGTACTACCTTGTCCGTAAGTAGACTCTACCCAAATTTTACCGCCATGACGCTCGACAATTTTTTTAACAATAGTTAAGCCCGCACCCGTACCGCCTCCATACTGGTTTTGTCCGTGCAGGCGCTTAAAGATGCGGAAAATACTATCAAGGTATCGCTCTTTAATTCCAATGCCATTATCGCGGACGTAGAAGACTAGTGGTGTCTGAGTTTCTGCATATTCCTCGCTTAGTGGGTAGGACGACTCAGCATCGAGATAGCCAATCTCGACTCGTTTTTCAGGGCGATCGCTATACTTAGTTGCATTGCTAATTAAGTTAGTAAATACTTCTGTTACCTGGACGCGATCGCAATTAACGATTGGTAACGATCTGGGAATACTGATTTTTGCGCCTGTTTCTTCAATTCGAGCGCTTAATAAGTCTAAA
>QQTW01002123.1_pt1 | contig 14259 bp, 12 predicted proteins | sample 1904831 | NCBI WGS metagenome assembly QQTW01 (sample SAMN09435610, study PRJNA476489) | Subsurface metagenome, whole genome shotgun sequencing project. | reverse complement strand
GTTTTTGGTGCGGGCGAAGCGGTATGCGAGGGAGTGGAACGAGCAGAAGAAGGTCAAGAAGCAGTTGAATGAGGCATTGGCGAGGGCAAGGAGAGGGGTGCTGATCAAGAAGATTGAGGCTGCGGGCAGGGGCTAGGTAGTGGTTTGGGAAGGGAGGGAAAGACTTGCCTTGCATAAGGATGGTGTGATGGCGCATCGAAAAAGCGAGCATTGGGCGGTGTTGGGGTGGGTCTCCTCTTTTCATGGCGCTGGATGTAGGGATCGAGCTCGGAACTGGTGGAGGTATAGTGCAATATCATGCGATTACTCATTCATGTCTTCGCTTTCTACCTGGTTTGGCGTGATATAGAGCGAGGGTTTGGGTTGATGACGGGTTTAGGAACTTATGCGCCGAATTTTATTATAATGACAACTATCTCTAGTTCGTTCGTCCGTCCGTGGAATGGGCTGATAAAAGAGACATGCGTAGGTAGGCAAACTCAATACGCTCCCATGACTCCATGGACTAAATGCATGGAAAGGTGCGTGTGCGAAAGAAGGCAGACTTTTACAGCGATTCTAGATAAGAGGGACAAGTCGCCGGATATGATAATATCAGCTGAGAGGAAAGAATCCCTGGATGGATTCGTGCTAGTTGGTCAGGAGGATTAATGTAGTGGTGGGGGTAGAATGTCATTATGATGTTTTCAGTCTTCTCATGAACGCTCAAGGAGTTTGTTTTAGCTTTGGAATCCGATATCGTGAACGGGATGTGGATATATGTACGGGTCAAGCATGGTAGGATTCGTGTCAGTCATGGAGACCTCCGATACAGGTTTTCGTGATAGCAGGGGTGCCCATCGTCGCACACTTGTCAAGGTCCCATGATTTACTGTTCCCGTGCTTATATTGATTGGCCTTGATTTTTATTGCGGATAGGATATACGTGGACATTATTATACATTGTTGGTGATTTCAGGCACTACTGGCAATAGGTAACTCAGTGCCAGAAGAAGACGCAAGACACCATACCGCAACAACGAATGAATAAGATGCTGAATTACCATTGTCCCCTAAATTTCCCCAGCGCTGTGGTCTTTCTTTTACTTATCATGCTATCGAAGCTGCCCCTAATATTCCCTATCCAAAATGCGTGAATTGAATGTTTTCACGTTTGCGTTGAACTCAATGGCCAGTCATGTTTGGCGTGGATGCCGACATGAACGGAGTCATTTCGTTGCTCAGAGAAGACAGAATCTCTGCTTGTGGTCCCAATTCGATCGTTATTCCATATCTCGGTGTGCATGCCAGTCAACACGGCCCGTGGTATACTGGGGAGATGGTCCAATGGGCGACGCTCCCGTGAGTGCGACCAAAGTAATCCACGTCTGGATCGATATGCTGCTGGTGGGCTCTCCTTTTCCGGGGCCCTAGAGCGATTCTTAACGAAGGCTGACCGAAAGGCTGTGATGCATGAAGCGAGTATGGCAACGTGTGCCTCCAAAAGTTCACAGAAAGTTGCCCAGATGCCGTCGTAGACGTTGTTTTGCTTCAGCCATAGTATTCGAACCAGTGCGATGACGATCAGCCAGACGTTCATGGTGAGAAAGGCGCCCAGGCTTAATTTCTGCTTGATGCTCATCCTGGCATTCCAAAGCACGGCGACGGGAATCGAGATTACTATACCCGGTTAGTAAGTGCTGTACTGTGGCAACGGGGTGTTAGATTCACTCAACAGATCTGTCAAGACGTCAAAGATGGCGATAAGAATCCCGAGTGCCTGAGTAGTCCGCACGTCGGGAGGACTGCAGTGGGCTTCGAACTATCATCAGCCAGCTGTTCAGTTACAGTAGAAGGGATAGAAAACGCACCGAACACGCCTTTGAGATCAAAATGAGGACATGCTATGAACGGCTGGACAACCAAGTATGCCCAGGTCAAAACTGTAATGACCATTACCGACTTCACGTATAGGGTCAGCCTTGGTAGGCGTTCAACCAGCTGCAGGAAGAATATCAATAAAGACAGTTTGACCGAATATATCGTAGTCCAAGTGAGAACGATAAAGGTGGCATTCAACTTCAGTGTCTTCAGGAATTTCGGAAGGTCACTGAGAGGTCGTCTATACTCGTTTGGATAGAACACAGAAGCTCGTTGGAGGTAGTTGATCGCAAAGGTCGGCTGCAAGAGGCCTGTTGCGATACATAGGCACGCAATCCCAAAGAACAGAAACCCATCATCCGTATAGAGCCGCCGGCGAGTCTTCAGACGAATCACTGTGCGCGCAGCAGTCGCCAAGATAGAGATACCAAGTAGAGTCAGGCTGGTTGCCTAAGTATGCTTCACTCAGTAATCTTCAGGAGCTTCTGGAGGCATCAAGGCAAACCTTGAATGCAGTCTCTGAGATTCTGCCCACATTCCCAGCATTGGACATGTTGGTTTGACCCATGCCATCAGAATACATTATATTGCGTTAACTATGCTCAGGGTCGTTGATAGTGAAGCACACAAGGAAGCTTTGTAACATTCCCAAAGTCGAACTCAGTCTCAGAGCAATTATTGCACCCAAGGACCATCCAAGGGGGCAAACAATGTCGGTTGGCTTTGCACTTGCATCAAGCGGATCGGGTGTGTCGAACGAATTATACCTGATGCCAAGACGTAGAGTTCTCTGGTATGGGGATCCGGCATGATCGATGGAAAGTTGGGTGACACGGGACAGTGGTGAAGGATGGGCACCGAAGTGTCCAACCCAGCTGTAGTAGGTGTAGAGGAACTCATCCTAGGTAAGATTAACCGTGTCGCCCTTGGGCATGACGTAGAGGGGTGCACTTTAATATATATTGCCTGAAGGAGGCTAGTCATTGACGCTCACTGGCGAGAATATCCGAACTATTTGGCTGATGATGGGTAGGGGGCTCCTGTCCATGGCGACGTTGTCTTCTGCCCAAGCAGGAGCACTGATGTATGTTGACTCGCATGACTAGCTGCTTCGACAAAGGTCCTGCGGTTCGAGGCGAAAAGGAACGATGCTAGCGATGAAATGTGCCGACGGTGGTGCATGATTGCAGATTCTGAAACGTTCAATTAGTGGTCACCACCAACACGAAACAGAGAGTCGGTAGGTATTGCACGCTACCATTTGACTTTTTGACTGCATAAGCTATCTTCTTAGGCTTTCCGAGCGCCACGGACCGATGGGAGCTCCGAGAGAGGCGCAGTGTAGCGAAGGCTTTCCACCATGTAGTGGCCATATGTCGTCTGAGTAGGCTACTCATCTCCTAGGGCAGATTTCCATGGAAACACAGTAAGCATTGTAATGCGCAAAGAAGCTTGCCAGTTCCCCAAAGTGAAGCGTGAAATGGATGGAAAATAAATGTAGAATGAAGGTTCGAATACGCGAAGCGAAAGAGTAAGCCATTACAACAGGGCACCTAGGTTATAGTATTATGTTATGTTCGTGAGGGTGTGCTGAAGCATCCACCACGATCCCGTCTTCCTTGGCACTCTCCCGAAACCCAACACAAGAGAAACCTGATTCGTAATGTAAACGCCATTCACCATCTTGAGATGAAAGATGGGAACACTCCAAACAGGGCTCCGTGTCTAGATCAGACTAGCAAATCGATAATAATCAACATAGGTTAGGTCAATCTGCCTAGTATGCTCCGGTTTTGATCGCCAGTTTTTGATCGCCACGGGCTCTGCCATTCTAGCAAATCCTGAGAGCTACTATACCGTGTGGCTTTCATCTTACCTTCCCTTTCCCTAGACTTGTCTGGAAGGGTGGAAGGATGGCTTGAGCCCGAAGAGAGATGCGCTGACTTAGAAGGGACGTTGAGATGGTTGTTTATGAATACAGGAAACTGCAAAAGCATCGGGAATTTCGGGTATGCATGGGCGTAAGATATGGGCAAGCCCCTAAACAGACCTACAAAATGGGCATACCTGATTGACTCCTGCGTTTCATCGCCTACCTACACCAATTCCCATACGCCAATCGCTACCCTTCAAATCAAATCATACCACCGTTTCCGCTCTCTCCCCCTCAGCAACCACAGGAACATTGAGACCCCGGTCGGGACTTCGGAGCACCAATTGCTCGTGTCTTCTCGCTCGGAAGAAGTCACTGACCGCTCTGATGAGGATGAACCACCCCACAATCATCAATGCATAAGCTAGCCACTCGCTACTAGCAATGCTCGAGAGTGTACTCTGCGTGCTAGCCGCTCCTTTCTGAGTCGCGGCCATCGCGGCCGCTGCGGCTGCTGCAGCGCTGTCCGTCACAGCGTTCGGGTCGAAGTCAACGCTATTTGGATCTGATGGTTGGGCGAAGGCCGGATCACTGTTGGCAGGTGGTCTCCTGCTGTCGGAAGTGCCGCGCATGTAGAAGCCATACTGGATGAGTGTGATGCCCAATCCTGCTCTAGACCCATTCTTTGCGGCGTGCGTAGTGTGGAGGAGGTAGGTCAAAAGGAAGCCGACAAGCTGGAAAGACATACTAATCATACCGTTCCAAACGAAGCTGAAGAGAGAGCCGACGGGGAGACCTTCGACGTAGACTTCGTCGGGTGAGTGGAGACCGGGAGCGAGGATGGTGGTTTCCCAGTAGGGAGGAGTAGCGTCTGCCGCTGCGGCTTCGTATGACTGGATGGAGAATGTGTTAGCTCTCGCCAGGGTAATCTGAATGGCAGTGAACGCACCGGAGGCTTCTCTTCTTCTTGTTTCTCCCCACGTTCGGGTTTAGCGCTGAGGTTGGCGAAAACACCGTCATTGGAAGCAGTAAAGGTAGAATACGGCATCCCGCGTGTGGCCCCTGGCGCGACTGGAGTGGCACCTGGAAACTCGGTGACGGTACGCTGGATCTGGAGCGGCCTGCTTCCATCGCTCACAGTTGTCGTCTGGCTTTCAGTTGGTGGTATAGTATTAGCGCGCATCAGCCGCTGCCGGTCATCGCCACCATCGTTGCTCTCGGTATCGGATGCTGAGCCATCATCGAAGGTGTCGGCAAGGGTTCGGTCGGCTTCTGAGACTAGAGGATCTTCGGAGGCAAGGAGGTGTCGAGAAGTGGGAGACGAAGCGCGGGAGCGAAAGGAGGGCGGTGGTGAGGAGGGAACTGAATGGAAGTCTTCGTTATTTTGCACTTCCGGCTCGTTGTCTCTGTCAACATTTGATACCTGGTGATATCGAAATGTTAGTGAGCGGGCCTCAAGCCTGGTCCAGGAGCTTCAGAGAGGTGGACGTACCGGTTCGTAGCGTTGTGGTGCCATGACGGTCAAAGACCGTCGAGTGGATGAATAACACAGCCAAGGGTGAGTTCAAAACCGGGGGTTTTAGTTGCTGAAAATGATCTCTCGCGGTTGTGGTGAGGTTGATGGGATGGATACTTCTAGGTGATGCTATTCAAACAGGAAATTACGAGTACGGCCGCCTTGTCACCTGTGCCTGATGACAAAGTGCTGCTGGGCGGAGTCGTTGTTCTTCGGGGCACAACGCAGCCGCCACGCCCAGTCCATTTGAGGTCTAGTGTAATATCAAGTCGATTCCTCATGACGAAGTCATTGTCTTCACCTTCATCGTGATGATTCCTGTAAGATGGCGGGCAAATCGGTCAGTGCAATATGTTCTGAGCAAAGTCCTACACCTAACAAGCCACTGTATAGGTAGCGTACCGTCATTTCCAAAGAGTACTTACCCAATGGCCGGTGGATACCCTTCGTCCCCAAATATCGTTCCAGAATGCCATGCGCAGGCGCATTGATAAGCAATTTGGACCTTCGACCACCGACAATACTTCCTATGATCCTGCGAAAGAGTCGAAAGACACCCTCGTCACACCCTTGAAGCCCTACAATGAGGAAGAACAATTAGAACAAGTCAATGTTCTTTACTCTTTTATCGAAAACAGATACGCCCAAAAAGTCGGCCAGCATTTTCGCGCTTAATACTATGGAATGCTGATTAAACGCAGTATCCCCTTTCCAACCGACTGATGAAGCCACTGTCCAACTCAGAATATTACGAGAATTTGGTGAAGGAGCTTGAGGAGGCACCAAAACGCTCATTCTTTGGGAGACTTTTGAACAGCTGGAAAGGCTTCGTCCGATGGTCATGATCCTCCCATCGCCTTCCACAACCAGTTCAAGGATCTTCACGGATATCAGGTGCAAGTTGAGGATATGTCGGAAGGGAGTTGATTCGAATGAGTTATGTCTCAGTGGTGACAATGACTGAGTACCCTACAGTCAGTATAGCTTTTACGTAGCCAGAATCCTATAGATCAATAATTGCTACAATCAACATAGAGATCTTACTCTTCTTGGCTTCTGTTTGTAGAAGTCCGAGTCTCTATCTCCCGAGTCCATCTTAATCCCTTTTCATGTTTTTTTATCCACTTTGACCTGAAGAATCCACTTTTCTCTCCTGGCTCAAACAGTACCTCTCCAGTAACTTAAAATCCGAGTCTTCCACCCTCCTTTACTTTATTCGGCACAGTCAACTACCTTACCTAATCCTGTAGGCCGGCGGTCTTAGCCTCGCTGTTAGTACGGCTGGGAGCGGCAGTGGATGGCGGATAAAAAGCTCTCCATGATTGGGGTGAATCCCCTTTGCCCCTACTCTGTCATAGGACATACAATTTTATCACGGACTATTCCCTTCTCCATCTTCAGTAAAAAAAATAAGCTTGTCGTCCCACTATCATCAAGCAATTCGTTCCCGTGCTTCGCCAGTCTATTATGTGGTTCTACCCGCTGTCACAGAAGAAGCGCACCTGTTGTGTATATTGTACGAACGCCAATATTTAGAGGTTCTGATAGGTTTGGTTGAGGCGATTGAATGTCCGCAAGTGTTCGCTATGTCGGCTCAACGCATTCTCAACTCCCAGCTCACGGCCACGAGAAGACGACCAGTTCATCCATAATCCACACTAAGATGATCCATTGCTCTTTTCTATGTACTCAGATGATATTGGCTTTATGCTCCGTTGTTACAACCGATAAAGCCAGCGCTGCCCTTTTCCTACGTCTGACCTCCACGCTGGGATAGATGCCACCCTAGTGGAGTACATTTAGGTGTATATTCACCAACTTAGTGTTCGTGAATTCGACTTTTAATCGCATCGTTCGAATGTCTATAGGCTACATTCGAGCAAAGATCACGAGACTATGGCGTTTCTCACAGGAGCAAATAGCCGTCGGTTTCATCGCTGTGCTGGCAGAAAATCGACCAACTGCGAAAGATCCTTAATTGCCAGTGTTACTGTTTACCTACATATCAACGTTCCGTCGTATGAGATCCAACTGTGGAGCTGGTAAGTCGTAGCGAAATGTCCCGACGGATCGAGGCACTGGCGAGACAAGTGAGGAGTTTCAACTTTATGGGATTGAAAGGGGCTTAGAGAGGAGGTAGCAATATGATTGAAGGGATGGAGCACTATGCTCAAAAGGGCGGGAGGAGCGAAATACTGTAGAAACTTGTTATAGGCAATATAGTGAAGGGATCAATTCGGCACTGTAAATTCCGGACCCATACAATACTTTGTATGTATCTTCCTCAGTAATTCAGTTTGGTGACATATATACTGCTCCACTTAGGAGATACACATCTTAATGGAAGAGCAGTAGCTGGTCCCCTTTAAGTGCCTAGCAATCTTCCAAGACGTGACATTTGACAGATACTAGCTTATTGTGTAGGTATGCTTTACTTTGTCTTGATCCTTTAGACCAGCACATTTTCTTTCTCAGCAGTCACATCTTGGTTTGTCCATCCTCAATGCCAACGCTTCGGCCATGACGTCCCCGTGCAACCTCCCAGCGACTATGATGGCTCTTTCAGGAAAATCCACCCACCAGCATTAAAAAAACTGCACGCTCATGCCAGCAGAAGTGCTGCAGCATGTTTGCATAGTACGAAACTCAGGATAAGCATGACTGTATGACTTACGGTAGGTATAGCACCAGAAAAAGCGAACACTCCCATTGCTGCCATCATGACACCCCAGCCATACTTCTGCACCAAGGTTCCTGCAGCGACTGGCCCGAAAAAGGTAGCGGCTGCCATCGAGCAATTGAAAAGCGAAAAAGCTTATGCGTATGCGCCTCCGGGACTGAACGTATATAAATCTGCCGTTTCTTTCGCTTCGACGACAGCTGAGAGGTCGGCGGCAGCAGGCGAGACAATAAGGATAAGAGATATACCTTTATTTTCAGCGCTTACCAAGTAAATAGCTTGTATGAATGCGAGGAAATTTGGCCAAAGAAGAAGCGAAACTTCTGATAAGACAAGCTAGATTTGATCTAACATGGGCAAAAGAGAGTCGCGGGTAATGTTTAACAAGGTACTAACCACAGCATACAAGTAGACCACACAGTAGAATCTTCAGGTCTATTGAATCATAAGCAACGAGTCGAAGAAAGATTACTGGTGGAGTAATTAAGTAACACCCGGCCACCGCAATCCAGCGAGGTCCTAGCTTATTAGCCAACTATCTAACAAGAAGATCAGTCAAGGCGGGGATTATAAGACGCAGGAATATCAAAGAGAGTCCCAGCTAAACAGCTTTTTGACGTATAGCGGTAAAACTTGGTCAAATGCGCAGAGCATTGAGATGAAATGAAAATTCTAAAGATATCAGCAAGTAAACGTGGCATGCTCAATAAGACGAGTACTTTCCATCTTAATCTTCCCTCGCGATGGCACCCCGGACCTTTTACTGGTCACATCTTCGGCTGGCTTGTATTTAGCCGCAGTCAGCTTCTCCATCATAATCAAGCGCATCAAGATATCAACCAGATTCAGACCTATGGCCATACCAAATACAGCCATATACTCTGCTTTTGCGTAGACAACGCCCCCTAGGAATAGCGATATGATAAGACGAAGCTCGAGCCTGACAGTACTATTTCCATCCATTGACCGATATTGTCCTACCCGACGGTGTCTACTAGCAGTGCTAGGCCTACCGTGTAGACGATGGCTGCAGATAGTCCTTGGCATAATCGGCTAATTAAAAGAACCCAGCTTGCTTTAGCGAGACCGACAAGGATAGTTACTCCGGCAAGAATACGGAGACCTGTATAGAAGGTGATGGATCTGCATGTGTGACCGGCAACCCAGCCGCAGATTTGAAGGTTGATAGATGCACGAGCTTGGGAGTCCAAGCTGCAGAAATGTACAGCAGCACTTTGAACAATGGAAGTGGGTGCTTTATACAAGGGAAACCTGATCGAGTGAAATCACTTTGACCCAGAGCATAACGTTCAGCAAGCGGATGTTCCTCAAGTTTACCCAGCCTGAAGCGAACATAGAGCATTACAGACAGAGCTACTGCAAGTAGAAAGAGAGGAGAAGCCGACAGAGGAACGCCATGGCAACATGGGGGGAGCATGAAGGGAATGACCTCGACCATGAGATCCACTCTTTTCTCTCTATCACGGTGTAGACGTCGGTTGTACTCACGAGGCTGATTGAGTTGCAGGTCAGGTGCCCGGCTAAGGTACGCTTGCACGTAGACGTGTAGATAGGTACCTTGCCTAAGGTACCTTTAAGGTTCAGTTGTTGTACCTAGGTACCTGTGCAATCGTACTTTAGCCGGCACGTGACCTGCAACTCAATCAGCCTTGCGAGCACCTCCGTACAACCGCCAGCGATTCGCATCTAGGTACCTAGCCATCCGAACGCAGGTCTTTCCCGTTTTTGGTGCTAACCGTCGTCGGCGTCCATATTTTCCACCATACTTACACAAAATGAACATATATTTCGGGCTGCTTTGCGGAAGCAATCGGGAAACATCCTAAATGACTAGCTACTTCTAGAGCATGGCGATTCGTATCTACAAGATGGCTCTACAAGGTAAGATGTAATGGAGAACTTGCCGCTGCTTGCTGCTGCAGGAGGCTGCGAGGAGAAGACTAGCGGTAGTCAAATGATTCATTACTTCTGCACGTTGCGAGAAAGCTTTCGGAAGATGCGAATATCTCTGTAGCTAAGGTAGCGCATTCGATCCCACCAGCCACTAGCACACACGAATGATAGGGGATACCTTATGTATCTCAGCTTCAAACCATTTGCCGATGAAAGATGGTAAGTGTCAAAGGTTACAAAAGCGCGAAAGCATGACCATTGCACTATAAGGTATCCAGTATAATTGGAATTCGAGCCCCTGTGCATATATGGGAATAGTTTTTCTCTTTTGAATACAGGCAATTTTAGAGCTATGATCGACAGAAAGAAAGGGAGTGGAGCTATCTTTAGTTGAATGCTCAACCTTCTCGTTACTCCGACCACGGCTGAAGCGTCGGGTTACCTCGCTCATAGAAGCTTGAGAGAGCAGGATCTCCACAGTGGACTGAAGCGTCGGATTACCTCGCTCATAAAAGTTCAAGAGAGTACAATCTCCAGAGTGGACTGAATATTTAGCAGCTCTCCCCCAACAACCGACTTCACATTAACCCATCTGGATTCTGAAAACATCAACCATTACATGTCCCCCCTTTCCTGACTTTGTCCACTTTCCATCCCCCCCCTGAGTGTCTGTTCCACGGCCATCACGACATCCTGTCTCGCCATAGTACTCACCGATCATAAACTTTGGTTTTAAATTTGACATCTGATCCGGGAAACATGGGCTCCACCACCACCACCACCACCGAGACTCAGGCGTGGGACCTAGAATTCTACACAAATTTCGCCGCTCGATACCACGAGCTTTTCCGCCACGACAAAGTCCTCGGCGAAGTCATCCGTAGCTTCGTCTCGAAGTTGCCCGCCAATGCCCAAGTCATCGAATGCGGGCCCGGCACAGGCATCGCCGCTGCGACCATCGTAGACTCAGGGTGTCACCTCCATGGCATCGATCAGTCCGAAGGCATGCTGGCCATCTGCCGGCAGCGAGTGCCCGCAGGAACGTTCGAAGTAGCAGACATGCTCAAATACTCAGTTCCGGACTCAAAGTACGACGGCGTTGTGGCGAGTCTGTCGCTCTTTGAGCTCAGCAAGCAAGAGACGGCCGCCATGATGCAGAAGTGGCATGGCTGGCTGAGACCGGGAGGATTGCTTCTCATTGGCACTTGGGATCCCGAGAGGCAGGGTGTGAGCGCCGATAAATTCGACGCGGATGGATGTGCCACCAAGCTGCCTTATGAGTTCATGGATCATACGGTTTATAACACTTTGTTCACCCAGACGGCATGGAAAACGATGTTGGAGAAGGCGGGTTTTGAGGTTGTGCTTACCGAGAGTGATTCGTTCAAGCCGGAGGGGAATTGTATTGTTGAGGAACGCTATTATATTACTGCTAAAAAACCAGAAGCGGGGGGCATCTAGAGCGAGCGCCGTGGGAATGGAAAGGCTTGTTGTTTTATGTACCAAGTGTCGCTGATTTGTTGCTTGAAGCCTTCACCTCATTTGCCAAGGTTCGAGAGGAATAAAGATATATACTTTGTATATTTCGTGTGCCCAGTCATTATATATCAAGACTTACCCTTGAAGATCCCTTCTAGCCAGCGCCATTGGTAGCCCAGCACCCCAAGCGCTCTGGTTTTTCTGCGAAGCGATATGACCTCACAATGGACTTGGCCCATTGAACGTTCGCATTGATCGGATGCCCGTCTTCATCACGCTCAACATTGGGTACATTAGAGAGACAGCAGACGTGACATGAGACGACAGATATCTTCCTTCGGTGGTAAAGCACACTTCATAGTAGGAGCTATCAGACTCGGTGCTACTGAGTGGGAGTATAAAAAAGTGCAGTACATACGAGCTCGTGGTAGCCGCTCAAGTCACACTGCCAGGGGACTGTCTCACCCCGATAGATCCTCCCTCTTTTCAGCCCCTGAAAACGACTATCGGTTTAGCATCGACCACACCGACAATGCCATACCCAAATATATCGTGTCATATCGTTCCTCATACATCTGCTTGAGCTCAGCCAAGGGAAGGTGAAATTCTGCCACCGAAGCAGCTTCTTTCTACGCGCCAAGCTTCTTCGGGTGGTTCTATGCGCGCGGCGGAACCCGGAATGCATGGGGTTGAATGAAACACGAAAGCTGGGATATTGAAGATTCTAGCCACACAGTTGGTCACCAAGGGGTGGTCTTGGCAATTGGCTTGGTCGGTTAGATGGAGAGATGGGGGAGGGGCAGAGTTGTTATGAATGGTTGCCTAATGCCAGTCCGTTGGAGAGCGACAATGATATCTCAGGGCTTACGAGGAGGACCTGGTACAAGATTGGGTGCTGGTTGTTGCCCTCTCAGCGGGAACCATCTCCGACAACTGAATCGTTGATTTCCCTCTGGGCAAACGCCAAGCGTTCATCCTTCGGATTGGACAGAAGTACAACAGCTTGTGCTTCGGCCACCCCCATGTAAGATCCGGTAAAGGGACGAGGAAGCCAATGCATGCAGGTGATGGAGGACGGTAGTCCGCGGGTCTTGGAACCTAGCAAGACGTGGGCAATCGACATAAAGGCTAAAAAGTCACACTTGACATGAAATCGCTGGCAGGCTGACCACTCAATGACCTCTAGGCGCCCTCTCCGACCACCGGAATAGCCTCGTGCAACGTTCCTGCTACGCATCTTGGTATTTGTGATCTTGCCGATGCCGTGGGAAATCGAAGTAGCCCAGGTCAGTCGATGGAAGGGCCACACCCGAAGCGAGGTGGGAATCATTCATTATAGGATGCGATTGCCAAGCCTCCGCATCACGATCTCTTCGGATGGGACGAATCCTCTTTGGTCTTCTATATTTTTGCCGAAGCAGAATCTGGCAAAGTGGACCTAGTTGCAACAGAAGCCTCGAGTCGATCCTTGCCATTATTACTCTTATCAGTAAGGAAGCCGAATGCAGCTCCGTTTCGAACGAGGCAGCCGCTCGGAGTCTGGCCGCTGTGAATGGACGAAGCGAATCGGCGATCCTGCTGTTATGGCGAATCTTCCCAGACTCGGGCTTTAAGTGGAGGATTTCCGAGCTTATTCGGGACGGAGAATGGTCCTAAAGCAGTACGTGGGGGCTCCATACTTTAAATTGGAGAGGTGATGGCACCGACGCTCTGGTTGGTATACGTTCTAGAAGACATTTGAGATATGCAATTAGCCTGTCGTGCTCGAGAGGTAGCTTAGGGGAGGGGGCATGGAGGGTGAAGCAAAGGCAAGAGCTATGATCACGGTCTCGGCCTTGTAATATGTACAGCGATGTTGCCAAGCAGTCCCATACATCTGGACAGATGGAGGTTTGACAGGTCCTGAAAGAAGATCTAGATGTTCGCTTGAAGTCGCGATAAAGAGAAAAGTGGCAGTGCGCGAGCAGATGACGCAGGCTAATTCCAAGAGCAGCACCGCTAGCAAGGATCAAACACGTGTAACGGAAACAACGGTTTTTTCGACGGGCTGGACCCTTCTTCATTAGTTCATTAGTACCACGCCTGAGTCATCACTCGCCTGAGGGTGACGGGATAGAGTATTGGTTATTCTTTCCTTATGCAACCACAATCCGTTGTCACAATCACCCAAGGTCTGTTTCATCCAAAACGAATTGATTATGTCTTGCTTACTTTTCGGTGTGGCTTCGGGAGACGGTTCCGGAACATGCGCGCCTCCAACTTGCCACAAAACGGGGGTCACGCTCGAAACGGCACGACCGAACCGGGAGCCAAATGCGCACAAACCCACTGCCGATAAGCAGGTCCGCCTCCGCGCCAGTTGGCATCGAGATGGTCGGCCAGAATGTCCGTTGCTTCGATCGCGTGGGATAATAAATTAATCAACAAGACAACAATGGCTGGTGCATGCTTTCTTCATCGTCGATGGCTTCCGAATTCCAAGAAAGGGGTACCACATCTTCGGGCTCGGATGCGTGATGCGGTGAGCTGGGTGGGTTCGTTGATTGGAATAGCTCATGTCATAACTCCTGGGTTACTTCTACCATGTACGAGTCAGCCCATATTAATAGATGGCAAAGCCAAAGGGGGCATGGCATGTCATGTCGGAGAAATACCAAAAACCGTTGGTACTTGGGTACTGGGGCGTTACCGCCATCCTACTCTTCGGAAATGCTGGCGTCGATCCCCAACTCCACGTTTTACCACCAGTTTCTTGGACGAATATCGACACTAGACTTTCTCCCCTCGCCCTGCGATTTCCACACCCCATTCACTTTTGGCGGCTGTTGATTCCCCATCGAACTCAGATCCCTTCACTTTCGATGGACGTCTTCTCGAACCTGATCTGCCAGCTCTTCCACGATCCCATTCCTTCCGCCGCTCCAGCTCCCCACCAGC
>QQTW01002122.1_pt1 | contig 14260 bp, 13 predicted proteins | sample 1904831 | NCBI WGS metagenome assembly QQTW01 (sample SAMN09435610, study PRJNA476489) | Subsurface metagenome, whole genome shotgun sequencing project. | reverse complement strand
CTGGTGTGCAAAGATGGGGCTGGACAGAACTAAACTAACGTTGAACAGAAGCCTCACCAAATGGCAATCCGACAACCTAACAACCCACATCCTCGCCCTGGCCCTCACAATCGACCAATTCGCCCTGGACATTCACGACCTGCGCGACGATCTCAAACTCGATAATAAACAGTACTTCCCCCCTCCCTTACCCCCCATTTCCCCACTACCCTTCCCCGTCCCCTGTCTCTCCTCCCGCCCCGCTCCAACGACCTGACCTCACTCCTCCCTCTTCCGCCTCGTGCCTCACTAACGCTCGCCCGCAACGACAGGATAACGACCTACCTCCTCGAACTCGGCGCCAAAACGAGTGCGCTGACCGAGAGCGAACGGAATAAAGCGGGCTTGTCCAAGATCGAGGCGGGGAGTCATCGGGTGGCGAGGTTGAGGTTGCCGTTGGAACTGCCGAGGGTGAGGGGCGTGATGGGGCAGAAGAGGCGATGAGGCTTGATAAGAAAAGTGGTCGTGTCTGTGGGAAGGAGAGGAGAGGAGAGGTGGGTGTGGCTTGAGATTGAGATTGGGAGTTGAGAGTTGAGGGGAATTGGAGGAGGCGGGACGGGCTGGATGTATAGGTCTGTGGTCTGAAGAAGGGATCTAAGGAGAGGGATGTACGTGGCTGGAACTGCTTGCTTACTCGCTTGTGATGAGTTACCCATGCAATCGTGCGCTGATAGAGTTACCTACCAAAAGGAGAAAAGTCATGTGGTCCCAGAAAGGATAGAGCTTGAGCATCAACACAAAAGAGCACTGTGTGAAGTAGGTAGATAGATTGAACATGAAGATCGAGCTACGTAACATCGAGACTACATAAACGCTACGCTACGCATCGCGTCAGCCAGCCAGCCTCAGATAAGATAAGTAAGGTAGCTATCAAATCACAGGTAGATTCTTCGAGTCATCACGGAAAGCAACTAGCAATCATCCAAATGAGAGATGTCGTTATTCTCAAGCCAAAAGTCCAGCAAAGTAAAATCAAGCCGCAGCAGCAACAGTCCTCCTCGGCTGCACCACCTCTCCCACCACCTGTCCCGTCTCCGCCACCACACCACCCTCGACCAAACCCAACTGCCCATCCGTCCAAAGCGGCTCCTCAACAACCCTCTCCGTCTCCGGCACCCCGACGCCCACGAACCCACCCATCTCCGCCCACTCGGTCGTCCGCTTGATACCCAACTGGGTCCAGACGCTATCGACAGCCTGGACAAGGCGATCTCTGAAACCTTGAACGTGGCCGGGCGTAGGGGTGATTCTCAATCGCTCCTGGCCGACAGGGACGGTGGGATAATTGATGGCCTGGACGTAGATGGCCCAGTCCTCAAGGAGGAGATCGCTGGCTTTGCGGGCGACTTCGGCGTTGCCGACGAGGACGGGGATGATGTGAGACGGATTGGGCATGACGGGGATGTCGAGATTGGTTAGAGCGTCCTTGACGGCTCGGGTGTGGAGTTGTTGGAGGTGACGGTCGCCGTTGTAGGACATTTGGTATTCGATGGCTGTCTTGGCGCCGGCCATGGTTGCGGGGGGAAGAGAGGTGGTGAAGATGAAGCCGGGTGCGAGGGAACGGACGGCGTCGACCATCTTTGCGGAGCCGGCGATGTAGCCGCCGACGCAGCCATAGGCTTTTCCTAGCGTGCCGGTGATGATATCGATGCGATCCATGACCGTGCCTTTGGGTTGACCGGCAGCGTGAGCGTCGTAATCGAGATGTTCGGCGACACCGGCACCGTGTGGTCCGTACATGCCCACTGCATGGACTTCATCGAGAAAGGTGATGGCGCCGTACTTGTCGGCCAGGTCGCAGATCTCCTCAATAGGGCCGATGGACCCACACATGCTGTAGACTGATTCGAAAGCGATGATCTTGGGAACGTCGGTGGGGAGCGAAGCCAGCTTGGCTTCGAGATCGGCCACATCGTTGTGCTTGAATACCATTTTCTTCGCTCCAGAATGTCGAATTCCTTGAATCATTGATGCATGATTCATACTATCAGACAGAATGACGCAATTGGGGAGTTTACTCCCAAGTGTCGCCAGAGTGGCATCGTTCGCGACATAACAAGACGAGAAGACCAGGGCTGCTTCTTTGGCATGAAGCTTTGCGATGGTCGACTCGAGTCCAACGGCATGCTGATTGTGGCCAGAGATGTTTCTTGTACCACCAGCTCCAGCGCCGTACATGTCAAGAGTTTCATGCATCGTCTTCAGCACGTGAGGGTTTCGACCCATACCGAGGTAGTCATTGGAACACCAAACCGTTACACGCTCATCTCTAGCAGTCATATGGGCTTGGGGAAACTCCTGAGCAAGACGGTTGATGTTGTTGAAGTAACGATAAGACTTGTCTTTATGCTTCTTCTCGAGCTCAGCATTGTAAAAGCCTTCGTAATCGAATTTTGCCACAAACGGAGCAGCAGGTTTCGGACCGGGTGTTGCATCGCTCTGCAGAGTGCTTGACGCCAGTTTTGGGGCAGTTGGGGCAGGTACTGCATATGACGGTGAATTAGCGATTGATATCAGGTGCAGCCAATGGCAACATCAACTCATTGCATAAAATCAATGATGGCATAGATTTCAATCATACCATCGTCAGGTCGTCGCAGGACACCAGCACCAACAGTAGCCTCTCGAGCTCGAGTGGTATGCAACTTGGCCTTGCCACTGTAAGCCCTCACACCGCCAAAGACGCCAGTGAGGGCAGTATTGTTCGTCCTGGCGCTCTGCACAGCCATTGCCTTTCCCATGATTGGGCAGCGGCGAGCGAGAACCTGCAAGTTCGTCATGGTACCTCCACCAGGAGAGACATGACGAGTGGCAGTAGAAAGGGATCGCAGGGTGGCGGGTGAGGTTTTCTTCAAGAACGGACACATTGATCGCGATTGACGAAGGAGAGCCTCCATGGTGGCAATTGTATTGTCAATGTATGCGACAGATGCTTGGTTTCTGAATAGATTGGTGGAAGGGTGATATGGTAAGAAGGAGAGGAGGAGTAAAGTAACTTAAGGTCGTCGACAACGATGACAACGAGGCTAAGTCAGAAATGAATTCGGGGTAAAAGGGAATCCCTTCCTATTCCAGCGAAGATTCCTAATGTCAGACGGCAAAGGCGCCCGGAGACCTCCCCTAAGTTAACCGAGACGGTGTCCACTTCGTAAACCGAAACCGGCGTGCTCTGATTGGTTCTTTGTCAGAGTTCGCTTAGTCAGTCCCACCTTTCGGTCCGAAGATTACGGGAAAAAGGTCTACAACCCTGATGTCCGCCGGAGCACAGATCTTGTCCGATCACGAGACAGTAGGTGAAAAGGGGTATTACTTGTAGTTGCCAGCAGTCGGGCAAATCTGTCATCATTCATTGCAAACGGCTACTTATTCTGTCTAATGGAACGAGACTGATTTCAAACGTAGCACAGTATGGGTATCTAAGACCAGTGCAGCTCGGAAAGCAGCAGAAGCAACGCTTCAAGGGGTATCTAGCAAGGCCAGTACAAAGTGACATCCATCACCCAGCCACGAGAATACATATGGGATAAAATCCCTACAACGCCGCTGTGCAAGTATGTACGAAACGAAGCCAGAAAAGTATTCAAGCTTGAGAAATGTAGAACCCAAGGCGTGCAACTCAGACGAAGCCTGTCATTCATTCCTTTCGGTGTAGCAACTTCGTCGATCGATCGAATATGACCTCGTCTGCGACCCAGTCAATGAACTCTTGCTTCTCCTTCACTCTCCCAAAAAATCTTAACAGAAGGTCGGAAAGTTTGATTCCCTCTGGAGGAATGTTTGCGATGAGTTCCGCTTTTGTGACCCATTCAGGGTGCATGGCGGGTAAGGGAGTAGCAGTAGGACTCTCGGTTACCCCTGCTGGCAAAGCGTCTCCTCGCCTGCTCGGAGACAGCTGAGCGTCGAGGAGGGCAGTAGTCGAGACAATTGGTAAGTTGATATGGCCATCAAGCTCTGCCGAAACGATGCTAGACTGCCGATTTAAGAACTGTCAGTCTAACTTACTCTTTGAGCTAGCCATTTGGCCCAAGAGCTCTTTGGGGGTGTCGGCGCAGGCAAAAGCGGGTCAGGCATGCCTACATCAATAGGACCTGCCGTTTTAGCAGGTGTGGTAATATGGGTTCCTTCAGTGACTTCGGAGACGTTTGCCGGCTGCTTCAGACCGTTCTGATCCGAAGATTCGATCATTGGTGGCTGCTGCACGGTTGATTGTGACTGTTCTTGATCGGGTGGAGATGGAAGCGATTGGTCTTTGACTTTTGTGTTTACTCCGGCGACAGGGGGCAGGCTTGGGTATCCATAAGCGTTCCTCAGATGGTTGGCGCTCACGTTCTCAACCGCTTGACTTGCAAAGTTCCCCGAAGGTTGTTGCGGAGCATTCGGAGCTTGCGAAGATATCGGTTTCTGAGACAATGGCATAAACAACGATGGCGCTGTAGAGCTTTGGAACCGACTGACATACTGAGATCAAGTTGAGCGCTGAAATATCAATCAAGAAATTCACTTTTGAAACTCACTTGTGCTTGGTCTCTTTTAGCAACTAGCGCACGGTACGCAGCCGGGTCAGTACGTTTCAGCTGTTCATCCTTGTATATCTGTTCAGCCTCCTTCTCCTCCTCTGCAGTAAGCTTTTCATCGTCTTCCTGTTGAAAGGTCTCGGTAAGGTCTATGGAACGAATGCTATGGTCACTGTGACATGTTAGCTGTGGAAACACATGCTCCACTAGTGCCAGGTTGTCTCACAATAAGATCTGATCAAGAACCAGCGGGTCCTTCCCATAGAATTCGTTCAGATCCTTCTGTAACACCTCCCTCGGCTCGAAGAGGTATTGACGTATTCCTTTCTTGGCGAATCGCATGGGGTTCTTCTTGTCCACCACTCGGGAGGCAAGCTGCATCTTAAAGACAGCCTGGTTATGCAGCTTATCCTCAAATGTGCCTCCCGCAGTGAACCGATACACAAAGACAGGTTTCTCCTGACCAATTCGGTAGGCCCGTCCAACGGCTTGCTCTTCCCAAATTGGATTGAAACCGAAGTCAAAGATGACCACTCGGTTGGCACCAAACATATTGAGCCCAAGCCCACCTGCTCGTGTCGATATCAAGCATACATGCTTTCTGCCCGAGTTGAAATCTTTTGTCAACTTCTGACGATCAGACATCTTGGTTTGCCCATCGAGTCTGGCGTATTTTCGTTGTGTTCGCTTGAACAGATCTTCGAGATAGTTCAGGGTAGGGATGCGATGTGAGAAGACTAACACTTTGTCGCCAGCTGCTATGGACGCATCAAGGATTTGATTGAAGATCTGAACTTTGTGCGAATGATCTATCGAGTCCAGGGGTTCAGAAACTGAATCGAACAGTGCAAGTTGCTCTTCAATTGTCGACTGTGATACGCCAAGCTTCGAGACTGGTTGATCACCAGGAACAAACTCATCGTCGGAATTGACAGCCGTTTCACCATTCAACTTTCGCCCAGCTTTCGTGTTCAAGAGGCCCATGTTCTGCTGTGCCGCAGCGTCTCGTTCGAGCAATTTATTCTTGAAGCAAAGAGGATGGTTGCATAATAAGGCGAGAATGGCAAGCCAATCCCACAGTCTGGCGTTGCCTAGCTCATCGTCTTTTGCATCACCAAGCATCGACCTCACATACAGGCGATAAGCATCTTCCTGCAACTTGGTCAACGGCACGTTGATGACGAACTCGGTCTTAGCTTTGAGGCTTCCTCGTAGCACGCTAATGTCAGCGCGATTGATCTTGGGGGCTAAGTCTCGCTTCAAGACTTCTAGCATTTTGAGGCAACGACGGTGTTCGTGCATGCTGCTGTCTTGATATAGGCCTTCCTGTATTGGCTCCACATATGAAGCCCGGAATTGAACGACACTGCCGAGGTATCCTGGAGCAATCCAGTTGATCATCGCATAATATTCCTCGAGGTTATTTGCGAGAGGAGATCCTGTCAAGGCAATGCGGCTCCTGGACCGGAATTGGTTCGCAGCAATGGTAGTGGCTGAGTTTATATTCTTCATCTTGTGAGCTTCATCTGCCACTATGATGTTAGGCCCCTCCAACAGAACTCTCTTGACTCTGTCGTGCTGTTCTTCACTGAGCGGTGAGCCTCGTGACTTTGTGGCTTTATTGTGGATATAGAGTCTGAACATGTCATAACTCATGATCAGGACTCCACCGTTATCAGACCATGCGAACAGCTCTTGTAAACGTTCACTTGATCGGGATCCTGATGACACTTTGCGTAATTGGCCCACGTTGACCTCCATTGGCACAGGCGCCCAGATAAGGAATTCGTCCCACCAATTATCTACCAAGGATGGCGGGCAGAGTATGAGGGTTTTCGACTCTTGAAGACCCAACGGGAGCTGATCTCGGATATTGGTATTTGGAGACTTGGCAGACTCTGCTATCGTCACTAGGAGAGTGATACTACGCGAGTCAGCAAAGAAGTGCAAAAGAAACAGCAATGCTTACACCTGCATGGTCTTGCCCAAGCCCATTGTGTGAGCAAGTAAACATCCTTGTAGTGAACGATCATCGGTGACAATCTCCCGCCACATGAACTGTACACCTTCAAGCTGGTGAGGCTTTATCTTGCTCGCGATGCTAGGATTGAGGTATACTAGGTCTTGGTGCTCAAACTTGCTTACATTGACGATCATAGGGGCGATTGTTCCGTCGGTTGCCGCTGTACGCTGGCGCTGCATAAGGTGCTTACGTCGTCGTTCTTGATCTTGCACACGTTGTTGATCACTGATGCGAAGATCACGAGCCGCGACGCTCTCCTGAACGATGTGTTTCCTCTTCTTGTGAGGGGTGAGCTGACTATAACCAAGCATTTCATCAGATTCGTCTTCTTTCAAGAGACTGAGCCTGCCATCCGTCAGCTTAACCTAGGGATTCCAATAATCATACGTTGCTTACGATCCAGTCAGCGAACCAAGTTTCCGCTTTCCATGCTTTAAATTCGCCGCCTCTGGGGTACCGCCTATGAAGACAGGCTCTGAAACAATCTCATGTTCATACCGTCCTAAGCACTCACAGAGGAACTTGTAAAAGCAGTCGAAGCCGCTTTCGTCCTGTAAGGTTCGCTCAACCATCTTTTTCGGGAATCCGTTCGTGGAGCACATCGTGTTCTGAGACCAACAAACATAGAATTGGGCCATTCTCATAATATCATTTGAAGTTCGAGTGTCTGCACCTCTTATCTTATGAGCGTGGCTCTTTATGGCCATAAGACCATTCCAGACGTCGGATTGTGATTGTTTTGAGTCAACAGTGATTGTTCGACTTATGATACCTTGCCGATCTGACGATGACAGTCTGTGTATATACAGGATCAAAAGGCGCTTGCGGTCTTGTCGTTCAACTAAGTACGGAGGACTTAGCTGGGCAATTGCTTGTACATCCCAAAGCTCAGGAAGCTCTTCATGCCTACTGTGATGAGAGCCATCTGTCGACTTTGAACTTGATTCGTCTTCCAAGTTGATCACTGATGACGGCATAGGAGGCAAGCGAAATTCTGGTAGTGGCTGCTTCTTCTCTTTGTCTCTGAAAGGATTATTGTCAATTGGATTGAGAGGAGGCGTATGGATGCTCAGGTAGGGGTCTGAGCTGTATCTTGATGTATCTGGTTCGGGGGGGTCCGACGGGAGGGTCAAATCAATGAAGTCTTCCTGTTTTATGGGGCTCGTGGTGGTTGCATCTGATACGACCTTCCGAGTGAAAGGATCCGGCAATGATCTAGCGGACGATAAGACCGAAGATGGTGGTAGACGGTCAAGTGGCTCATGCTTGGGCCGACTCATTTCGCTGTCTGACTCTGCCACAGGTGACACATCTACACAGTCAGTAGTGTCCCCAAGTAGGGTTAGGATCCCAGTACCTTTGGGTGTATGAGAAGGCCATCTTTGTGCGGGAGGTGTCACGGCCTTATCTTCAATCTCAGTGTCATTGTCGTTATCGACATCCATCTCATGCTCGTCGTCAGCATCTTGGATCCTGATATCCGACATGTGCCCTTCGGTGTCTCCGAAGCTTTCATCTATATCATTATCAGCAATGATGAACTTCTCTAGCCCGTCGTCTGAGCTTTCGACTGTGTCCTCGCTTTCTATGATTTCTTCATCATCGCCAAGCGAGTCGTGTGGGCTCGGGGCCTTGACCTGCTGCTTAGCAATCTTGGTAGGCTTCGCCGGTTGGGATTTAGATTGTAGGACTGAGACTCGCCATCGCTCATCCTCGCGTTCGAAAATGGTCGCCTCTAATACCCGGCACTGTACTTTGACACTTGCCGTGTTCGACCATACCTCGCTGGTAATTTCGCGGCGCAGCTTCGACAACCGATTGTCGCTGAGGTATTCGATACGCGCTGTGGCTTGCTGGATCTGGTGGTGCTTCATCTCATCCCTTCTTGACTTGGTCCACAGCCTCCAAGCTTTGGACGCTTTGGATGGAAGAACCTTTGTCTGCCACTCAGCCTCCAATCCTTCGATAGCCTGGTCAATCGCCATCGACACTTCCTCACTTGTGAGCTGCTTTCTTCTACTCAATGCTTGTTCGCGGGTCACCTGCTCATCTTCTATTTCTTTCCAAGTGTCGGAGTCATAGGACCCTTCACTTCCGGATTCCCCATAAACAGGTAGTTCTTCATCGCCTTGATCGACGTAGCGCCATTTCTGGAGGTAATCCCAATCATGGTTCTCATCAGAGCCGCTGGGGAGACTGGACTGTTCGTCTTCCAGGGGATTGGATTGCGTGAGCGATGAGTCAGAGGCGATTCGTTCTGTCCATCTAGTTAGGTCTTCCCGCGTTGCTTTAACCGCCGATGACGACTGAGAAAACAAGGTGAATGACTGATGTGAGTGCTTCTTTCTGACTGATTCCGAATACGGAATGACAGCTGTGTACTTGTGACTATTGTGAGTGAAGTCTTTGCGCTCGCTGCGGTTCAAGAAGTACTTCATAAGTTTGTGAACGTAGAGGCGCCGCCCACTGCTTATGTCGGTGCCACTTGAGATATAGTACGTCTCTGGTCTCGAGGCCTGCTCGGAATCCTCCGGAACACTGTGCTGAACATCGATCTTCACTTCATCCCCTACTCCTGACTTCCCATAGAAGATGTCATCCACCAGTAATGCCTTCGAGCCGAGGTAGGTCAAGCGGAAAGCTTTCTCCCTGCCCATAACATGTCGTAGCGATCTCGAGCTTGCCTCTGGTACGGTAGATGACTCAGGTACAACTTCATCGGCAGACAGCGTCACAATTTCCGACTCAAATCGCTTCAGACCATGATTTCCAGTCACCGACTTGTCCTTTTCAGGCGCTGTTGCGGCACTGACGTGATCTTCAGCAGAGCCATCAGACTCTTGGCCATGCTGAACATTGTCTTTGGATTCGGCTGGCAAGAGCTTGAGTTTGCGCCGTTTCCGTCCTGACTGGTCTGTAACTATTGTCTCTCCAGAACGGTTGTTGCTCTTCCTCACTAACTGGGACTCTTGACTGCCGGAACGCACCAAAGATCCACCAATTCCATCATCAATTCGATGCAAACCCTGTGCAACTGGTGATTCAGCCACATGGGGTTGCTTCTCTGACGCAATATCGCTAAGTGGAGTTCGCGGAACATCTGATTCGGCGTCCCTTGGAAGCTGAACCTGGGGCGCGTCAGGTCTGCGTAGCTGAGGGGTCCTCGAAAAAACCTCGCTCCAGCTATCATATCCCAGCTTAGTCTGACCGACGATCGAATTCCCTGACATGCCTACTCCTCGCTCAGGTGATCGAACATGTTGGTGTGATAGAACCGGTGACTGGCGATTACCATAAAAATGACCATACTGTATGGAAGGCGCTGCAGGCCCAGAGAACATCGGAGAACCGTAGTAGGGGGATCCAAACCCAGATTGTGATACAGCAGCCGAACCCATCGAAAGTCCTGCGCCAGGTAATGCAGTCTGTGATGCCACCTCTTGTACATAGTCGCTATACTTTGGCGATTGGCTACGTAACTTCTGAATAGCAAGGACGATTGTACCACGGTCTCCGAGTATTTTGATACCCAAGTCTTCCCGAAGGGACGCATTGTCGACTTGGGTGAGCAATATGTACCCGTTGATCTTGTTCTCTCGTAAGGCCTTCTCGAGGTATCTGGCCTCTGGCAGTGCAGGAGCCGCCGTTGACTTGGTCCATGACGACCTTTGTTGGCACAGCGCGTCTACCACCTGATCCACGGTCCAGTCAAACGGATCCTCCATCTCCGGCGTCTCCATCGCAGTTGACATGAGTTGTTGATGTCGAAATCGAAGTCGTCATAGATGACTAGCGAGAGTGATTTGAGGGTCTAGGTATGAGAGATGATTGAAGCGGTGAGTATATGTGGAGTGGATATGAAGACTGAACAAGCCGCAGATAACTGAGTATATACGTCAAAGCAGTAAGTACAAGACCTTCGGCGACAAAACCTAGTATCAGAGTGTGCAGGGAAGCATAGTTAGGCCCGAATGTTCGAGTCAAAAGAGGATGGATGGTGTGAGGTCTCGTGGATTAGATGTGTTTGGTGAGGAATGAGGTGACTGAATCAAAAAACGAGATCCTTTCGAAAGCTCACATCCTACCGCTCATTATCACTTTACCTCGACGTCGTCGCGCTTCGAAACGCGAACCCCCACAATCGCCAAGAGGCGGAAGTAAGCTAATTTTCTGCCACTACTCTCCGCTTTCGCTACAAGCCGAAAGCCTCCGATGACGCAAGGCTGATTATAAATTGCACGAGCCCTAAGGTACAAGTACTTCATATATAGGTGCATCTAATGTTCCCAAGAACATTAGATGGAGAGAAAGTCATCTCAAGTCTCTATACTATTTCTTCGCGGAAATAGGTGCTGTTGAGGTAGCCGGCAATTGACAGGCCTTACAAGTCAAGCGCAACGACGCAATGGCAGCTTCAATATACCCAGACTATCCTCCAGATATTACCCCCGAGCAATCAGAATACCTCCTCTCCAACCTAAAAGACTGGTCAATTGCGCATGGACTTGCAGTGCGACCATCACCAGCATTTGTTTCCCAGGACCTGGATCCTACGGGCGTGTTAGCAAACACAGCGCCAGTCACGCTGTTCCCCAGTCCATTTCCTGCTGCTTGTTTTCAAGAGGCCAGAGAAATACAGACATTCTACAATAAATTATATGCTGCGATAGCCCAAGATGAGGAGTGGTTGAGAGGCATTGTGGAAGAGTATGAGCTGTTCTTTCACCGTTTGATCTCAATTCTGCAAGCCTTGATCCGACTCCTAGTGCACATGAAATCCGTCCTATCCATATGTATTTCTATACTGTGTTATTCAGTTCCTCTACTTTCAGCACAGCCTTTGCTAAGAAACATGGACAGGCTCATCGACGTTGACGACTTCATTGCTAAGCTCTGGGAAATCCACCTGGCTGTCAAGAAAGAGGGTTACGTCCAGGTACGTTGAAGTCCCTGGTTCAAGTTAAGATCTAACAGACGCAGGACTTATCACTCGGTCTCTTCCGGTCTGACTACATGGTCCACATCGACCCATCCAACCCCTCCGCAAAGCCGGAAATCAAACAAGTCGAATTCAACACCATTGCATCGTCATTCGGGGGTCTTTCATCTCAAGTCTCCCTCCTTCACAAGTACTCCTCACAACCAATCACTCCTTACCTCCCATCACACTGACAAAACACAGACATCTCCACTCCATATCCGCCTATCCCCCAACAACAGCCTCCCTCATAAAACCCGCCGCCCTCCCCCCAAACCCCACAATCCCCTCCCTAACCTCCGGCCTCGCCGCCGCCCACCACGCCTACGGCCCCTCCAAAACCACCACCCCGGGCCCCCTGCCCCTCTGCATCCTATTCATCGTCCAAGCATCCGAACGCAACGTCTTCGACCAACGCCACCTAGAATACGCCCTCCAAACAACCCACCAAATCCCCACCTTCCGCCTCCCCTTCCCGACCATCCTCCAACACACCACCCACACCAACCCATCCCGCGCCCTCCTCTACACGCCCCCGCACGCCCCCCAAACCAGTTACGAAGTAAGCGTCCTCTACTACCGCGCCGGCTACGCCCCGACCGACTACCCCACTCCGCAATCCTGGCGCGCAAGACACCACCTCGAACGCAGCGCCGCCATCAAATGTCCCTCCATCCTCACGCATCTAGCCGGCAGCAAGAAAATCCAGCAAGTGCTCGCGACGCCGGGATCGCCGCACCTGGAACGCTTCCTCCTCGGCCCAGCGGTCCAAACCACCGAAACAACGGAAATAACAACGCGGATCCGTCAAACCTTCGCGGCAATCCACCCGCTGGACCACAGCCCCGCGGGTCTGCGTGCCCGACATCTCGCGACAGATCCGTCGACGGCGAAAAACTACGTGCTCAAACCCCAGCGCGAAGGAGGCGGGAATAATATCTACCGGGCCGCCATTCCGGGGCTTCTAGCTGGGATCGCGGAGGAGAAGTGGAAGGGGTATATATTGATGGAAATCATCGAGCCGCCGGCGTTGCGGAATTCGATTTTGCGCGATGGGCGGGTGGAGAGTGGCGGGGTGATTGGGGAGTTGGGGGTTTATGGGGTTTGTTTGTGGAGGGCGAGGGCGAAAGAGGAAGGGAAAGGGGGAGGGAATGGGGTGGAGGTGTTGGTGAATGGGGAGGCGGGGTATTTGTTGAGGACTAAGGGGGTGGAGAGCGAGGAGGGGGGTGTGGCGGCGGGGTTTGGGGCTGTGGATAGTTGTTTGCTTGTTGATGGGTGATGGCTGGATGGATGATGGGGGATGAGACGAGATATGGAAGGATAGAATCATGGCGAAGCGAAGACACCGCGACTTTTGGGGGCTATAAGGTACTGTTGAATAGAAAATCTGCGTCCTTTCGATGTGGGAATCGTGGGAAGTTCTTTTGTCCATATGGTGCAGCGACGTAATTCGTTCGCAGTTTGCTGAGGGCAGACGAGACGAGCTATGGAGTATAAGTACAGCAACTAGGGTAAGATGAGGTACTGTATGCTCTAATGTAATGCAATGTTGCATCGGCGTGTCGTACGCCGACGACATCTTAACTATGTCCCGCCAAGAGAAGTCACATAACTGTACCTTATCCTATGTACCCTTCAATACCATACCCTACCCCATCCTTCTAACACGCACGACAGTGCTATAGAACAGACCAACGACGAGCTTCACCCACCAGTCCCCACGCTCCTGGTCAGGGAAAGGAATCGGGCAGAACCGTATAATATTGAGTACACAGCTGACCACCGACCAGCACTAGCTATTATTCCGCTGTAAGATGACGGCTTAGGTCCGATACGGTCATACACGGTAGGTATAATATAATCGCAACCGCCAACCCATCCATGCATTCCCTCCCATTGCCTAGCACCGACCGCTTGAATGCCGCGATGAATAACAAGGATATATCTGATCGATAGCGGCAAGGGAAATATACACACGGTGGATGAGAGGGAGTATGTTCGCGGCGTGTGAGTGTAATCCGCGGTCGAGTCGGCGTTGCGAACCAGCGAATAGTAGCCACGGACGCGGGAATTGAGCTTTACGCCCCCCTCGGACATCTTTCTCTGCTTATACAACAGCATCGGGCGCCAAGTTCCCTGCCGTGGTCGGTCTCGTGCCAGGTCTGCTGACGGGCCTACTATCCGGCCCGACGGCACCGACTTGGGGGTCTGGGATTTGGATGTCGAGCTACGACGGCGAATCGAAAGAGGGTTAGCTTGGAGTCCACACTGCACGATCTGTGCACACTCGTTCTTCACACGACGTAGCGCAGTCCACGCAAACCCCTTATGGCAAAAAAAAAAAGGAAAAAAAGGACTAACCGTCAAATACCCCGTCCTCTTCAACCCCACAACCCTAACCCCCTCCTTCCCCCCAATCCTATCATTCCACTCCTCCAACCACCCCTCCACCTCCCCCAACCTCCTCTTTACCGCACTCCACCCCACATCCTCCCAAACCCAGCCCGTAACCACGCCCATCAGCGCATCGATCCAATTCCGCCAATCCCACGGATCAAACGCCCTCACCAACGCCTCATTGACATGCCTGACAATACTGCGAAACTCGTGTTCGGGAAGCACGGGCTCCAGGATCTCCGGGTACAGGTTGGAGAAGGTCGGCGCCAGGTCGCCGGCGATCATCCAGTCGCGTTTGATGCGGATGAT
>QQTW01002121.1_pt1 | contig 14263 bp, 13 predicted proteins | sample 1904831 | NCBI WGS metagenome assembly QQTW01 (sample SAMN09435610, study PRJNA476489) | Subsurface metagenome, whole genome shotgun sequencing project. | reverse complement strand
GTCTACGCCCTTTTTGCTCCAAACAGGTTTCACGCAAACAGATATTGGGGCTATTCAGGGCGGCATGGGGTTAATTGCCACTATTGTTGGCGCACTGGTTGGTGGTGCACTTATGAGTAAAATTGGCATTAATCGCTCTCTTTGGATCTTTGGCGGCTTACAAGCTGTAAGTAACTTAACCTACTTTATCCAAGCGACTCTGGGTAGAGATTATCGGTTTATGGTACTGACTATCAACGTGGAAAATTTTTGTGCTGGGTTGGGAACAGCTGCCTTTGTTGCCTTTTTAATGAGTCTTTGCAACCAACGCTTTTCCGCCACCCAGTATGCTTTGCTCTCCAGCCTAATGGCTGTCAGCCGTGATATCTTGGTTGCTCCAGCTGGCAGGTTAGTAGAAATAACGAGTTGGCCAATGTTTTTCCTGATTAGCATCGCAGCCGCTTTGCCCGGACTACTGCTGCTACCAGCATTTGCCCCCTGGAACCAGACGTTTGCCATGCCCAGACCCGGACTGGATAACGACAAAGAAGACTCTTAACAGTTGTAGGATAGAAAAAGAAAACTTAACAAATATGTTGCCAATTTTTCAGGAAAGTCCCCCACTTTTAGGTTATAATTATGGTTATCTTTCGTCAATACATTGCTCCGTTAATCGTAGTATTAGTGTTTTTTGTCGCACTTGTTGCAGTCAGCGCCCGGATCTTTTTGCCAAGCGATATGGCAGCACCAGCACCGATTGAAGAAGTAAGTCCCCAGATGCACGCTCAGTCACCGGCAGATAAGTCGCCAGCCACCCAAAGCGCCCTGATGACTGGTCTACCCGAGAACTTTGCATGATCGCAACAGTGACGCCTGAACTTGAATTAAAATTTAGCTGAGCGTATCAGTGTCTGAGCAGCTGCTACCGGGATACCTTGTTCGCCCTGGATCAAGTTTAGATCGTGCGTTGCTGGTAAAGTTCATGCACCGGACTTACCAGGAGCTTTTCCAAGAGCAGGATTTTTCTCACCTAGCGCGAACAGTCGAACAATACTTTTCCAGAGAAACACCCCTGTGGTGGGTTGAATTTTTAGGCAAGGGAGCAGGGGAGAATATCACCACCCCACCCCCTCTAGTAGCTTGCGTTTGGGTGGGAAATGCAGTGGATCAAGCGCAGGGGGATCGCCATGCTCACATTTTTCTCCTGTACGTGGTGCCAGAACATCGGCGCAGGGGCATTGGCACAGCTTTAATGCGCTATGTAGAAGCTTGGGCAAGAGTTAGGGGCGATCGCCAAATTGGTCTTCAAGTTTTTCAATCAAATCAACCCGCATTAAATCTTTACAATCAACTCGGCTATCAAACTCAGTCCGTCTGGATGGTCAAATCCCTCCATCCTGAGAGACTAGTAGACTAAGGAAAATCCCTGTAAGTATCCTAAGTATGCCTCCTGATCTAGACTGGTAAATGGTCGTAGGATAGGCTACTTTATCAATGATGTATGACGAAGACGACCTGAGCTTACTCGATCCTGAAATTGAGCTAGAAAGCCCCCTAGATCATCTAGAGCCGCTCACTGCCGAGTCAGAGGTTTCAAAGCCCAATCCAGATGTAATGCTGGCACTGCTGGAGAGCCCTCAGACACAGCAACGAATGCTAGCAGCGCGTGCCTTTAGTGATATTGAGGATCAACGGGCCACCCCCCATCTAATTCGCCTGTTAACTGATGCCTGCCCGTTGGTGCGGGTTAGTGCTGCCTATGGTCTTGGACGCAATCCTAGCCCAGATGCCGTGGAGCCGTTGATTGCCCAGCTCAACCGGGATTGGAATGGCTATGTGCGTAAGGGTGTTGTTTGGGCTTTGGGAAACTGCCGCTCTAGCCGCACTTTAGCACCGCTAGCAGAAGCGCTAAAAACAGATATTTCTGCGGTGCGCCTGTGGGCTGCGAGTGGTCTGGCTCAAATGGCAGGTGTAGGTTATGAGGCTGTCGTCAGAGCCATTCCACCACTAATTGAAGCTCTGGTGCAAGACCCCTTACCACCTGTGCGGAGTAACTGTGCTTGGTCTGTAGGACAGCTTTGCCGTGAACTTCCTTCCAATGTCATCTATGCCACCGCGATCGATGCCCTGATTCAAGCTTTTGCAGAAGACGAAGATTTAGGAGTCCGGGAAGACGCCAAGGCGGCAATGTTAGGAGTAGGCGACCCCCGTGCCCTCCAGCTGATTGAAACGTTGGAACAAGAAGGATGGTTCTGAGCCGGTAGAAAAATCGAGAAATTAAAATTCGCCTGCCAAGGCTGGAATGCATCTTTCGCACAGCAGGGGATACTCCTCTGATTCCCCTACATGAACCGAGTAGTTCCAGCAGCGATCGCACTTGTGTCCATTAGCTGGGACAACACCAATACACACGCTGTCCGACTGGAAGCGGTACTGAAATCCTTCCAGCTCTGACGCAAGTGGACTCTCTACCGCAACGCTTACAGGAGAATCTAGCAGTTCTACCTGAGAGGCAATAAATAGGTAGCGCAACTCATCTACACCATTGGGTGTTAGGTGTTGCTCAACCTTCGCCTCTGGGCTCAGAGCTTGCAATTGCTGCCGTAGCGACCCCTCAACGTAGAGCAACACTTTGGCTTCCAGGGAAGAACCAATCGCTTTTTCTGCCCGTGCTTGCTCCAGCACCTTATTAACCTCAGTGCGGATTTGCCGCAACTGTTGCCAAGATTCTGCCAGTTCTGGCTTGTGCCACTGCTCCTCCTCCTGCACCCAGCCCGACTCAAACACAGACTCGTAGGGCGTCTTGTAGGGGAGAGATTGCCAAATATCTTCTGCCATATGGCACAAGACGGGCGCGATCGCTCGTGCTAAGTTTTCGAGGGCTACGCTCAGCACCGTTTGACAACTACGTCGTCGGAAGGCATCCGGAGCACTGATATACAGCCGGTCTTTGGCAGCATCCAGATAAAAGCTAGATAGATCTACCACGCAGAAATTCTGCACCGTTTGGAAAAAGCGGAAGAACTGGAAACTTTCAAACGCTTCTGTGACTTCCCCAAATACCTCTGTCATCCGGTGCAGCATATAGCGGTCGAGTTCCGGCAGTTGCTCATAAGGCACCGAATTTTTAGTTGGATCAAAATCATGCAAATTGCCCAGCAAGAAACGAGCCGTGTTGCGAATCTTGCGATAAACATCAGACATCTGCTTGAGGATGTTCTTGCTGATGGTGACGTCTGAGGAATAGTCTACTGATGACACCCACAGGCGCAAGACATCTGCTCCGTAGGGAGGATCCTCTTTGTGATTTTTGCCTCCCTCAATCACAATAGCTGGATCAATTACATTACCCAGCGATTTACTCATCTTGCGGCCCTGTTCGTCCAGTGTAAAGCCGTGAGTTAAAACCGTTTTGTAAGGTGCACAGTCGTTAGTTGCCACACTCGTGAGCAAACTAGACTGGAACCAGCCGCGATGCTGGTCTGATCCTTCCAGGTACATATCCGCTGGGTAGCGTAATTCTTCTCGCTGCTTTAACACAGCTGCCCAAGAGGAGCCAGAGTCGAACCAGACATCCATCGTATCAGTGCCCTTGCGGTAAGACCGACCATTGTTGCGGTATTGTTCCGGCAATAACTCCTCAACCGGCAGTTCCCACCAGGCATCGGAACCCTTGGACGCCACAATTGCCTGAACGTGGGCAATGGTTTCTTCCGTCAGCAGCGGTTCCCCAGTTTCTTCGTCGTAGAAAACGGGGATGGGGACGCCCCAGCTGCGCTGACGGGATATGCACCAATCGGAACGCTCCGACACCATTGCTGTAATGCGGTTTTCACCAGAGGCGGGAATCCACTTAACGGATGCGATCGCCTTGAGCGCTTCTTCCCTAAATCCCTCCACGGAAGCAAACCACTGCTCCGTAGCCCGATAGATCGTCGGCTTTTTGGTGCGCCAATCGTAGGGATACTTGTGGACGTATGGTTCTTCCTTGAGCAATGACCCAGCTTCCGCAAGAGCCTGAATCACAGCCTGATTACCATCATCCAGCACATTCAAGCCCGCAAACTGCCCAGCCTCCGCTGTAAAGTTGCCATCTGCATCCACCGGTGCCAGCAGCGGCAAATTATAGCGCTGACCTACTAAGTAATCTTCCTGACCGTGACCCGGAGCCGTGTGTACCAATCCGGTACCTGACTCAGTGGTGACGTAATCGCCCCCAATCACAATCGGACTCTCGCGCTCAAATAGGGGATGCCGGTAAGTGCAATGCTCCAGATCTTTGCCCCTCACTGATGAGCGCACTGTCAGTTTAGTACCCAGCGTTGCCGACAACCGCTCCACCAATTCAGCTGCAACCAGTAGGTATTTTTGATTTTTGATTTCTTCCCCCACCTCTACCACGGCATAAGTCAGGTTGGGATTGACGCTCACTGCCAAATTAGCTGGAATTGTCCAAGGCGTGGTCGTCCAGATCGCTACACTCAGTTGAGGCAGATATGGTTCCAGTACTGGTTTAACACCTGCCGCGAGACTAGTGATCGAGAAGGCAGCATAGATACTGCGTGAAGTGTGACCTTCGGGATACTCCAACTCCGCTTCAGCCAGAGCTGTTTTAGAACTGGGACTCCAGTGAACTGGCTTCAGACCGCGATAGATGTATCCCTTTAAGACCATCTGACCAAAAACCCCAATTTGAGCCGCTTCATACTCTGGCTTCATGGTCAGATAAGGATGCTCCCAGTCACCCCAAATACCATAGCGTTTAAAGCTTTGGCACTGGATCTCCACCTCTTTGAGGGCAAATTCTCGCGCTTTGTGGCGGAGTTCTAGGGGCGTGAGCTGTTGGCGCTGGGCTGGCTTCATGCCTTGGAGGACTTTGAGTTCAATCGGTAAGCCGTGGCAGTCCCAGCCTGGTACATAACGAACCTTGCGCCCTTGCAGCAACTGGTATCGGTTGATAATGTCTTTGAGGATTTTATTCAGGGCATGCCCGATGTGCAATGAGCCATTGGCGTAGGGCGGCCCATCGTGCAAAACAAATAACTCGCCCGGATTGTTCTGCGACAGGCGATTATAAATTTGATTTTCTGCCCAAAACTGTTGCAGTTCTGGCTCTCGCTTGATGGCGTTCGCCCGCATATCAAAATCGGTCTTGGGCAGATTAACGGTGTCTTTGTAGCTTCCTGGTTCTGTCACAGTCTGATGCCGAAAGATGGTGGAGTCGTGTTGCAACTATTATCCGCGAGAATTCCCAATGTCTTCAACTTGGATACCTTTGAGAGGGGCGAAGGGCCTCGCCCCTATTTCGGTCAAGGATTTTCAGTCGGCTTGGCGTCCGTTGGCGGTGAGGCTGGTTGATGCTTTTCTTCAGCATCGCGGATAGCAGCTTCTACGATTTCGGGGGCTGGTGGGTGGGGTCGAATCGGTTCAGAAACGCTGCCTTGTTGCTCTCTTTCGGACGCCTGTAGTGTAGCATCTTCTCCAGCCGATTCTTTAGCGGCTTGTACTAGTTCGTCAGGTTCTGGAGAATTGGGCTGAATTACTTCCGGCACGCTTTCGGTTGCCAATTCCGTGCCAGTCGCCAGTTGTTCTGTAGCAGCAATTTCTGCTGACTGATTTGGTATAGGGGTACGGTTGTCAACAATTTCAACTCTTTGTTTATCTTCCGCTGGTTGGGGTGCGGGAACATTGTTCACCGCAGGCATCGCTTCGCCCGTTGCAGCAGTTGGGGCAGCTGTTGAGGTAGTAGACGGCTGGGTAGTTTCGGTCGCCGTTTTGCTCACAGTCCCTTGAACTCGCTCTTTTGCGCCTGTGATACCTCCGGTTACTCGCTTTTGTAACTGGGAAAGCCTCTGCGTCAAGGGCAACTTCGACATCTCCTCAACGGTGTTTTTGACCTCAGAGGCGCTAGGTAGCTCTGTTTGCTGCTGACGTGGGGTGAGTTGCCGTCGTAACGAAAGCGTTTGCGTAAGTGACCAACCCAATAGAGCGACGCCAGCCGTTTGACCCAGCAGGACACTCCCAGTAATTCGTCCAGCACTTACCCATAGGACTAAGGCGTAGAATAGGCCCAGCCCACTCCAAACAAAATCATTCTTACGGTGGATTTCTGGGAAAAAGAAAGCAGTTAAGTAAATGCCAAGGCTACCAAGACCGACCGCCAAAGCTAGGATGTATGCCAGCATTTCGTGGGTACTCCTTAGTATGTTATCAGACTAGATATCTCAATTTTGCAAGAGAACTGTTGACTTAGATACAAACAAAAATTAATTATCTACTTACAGTTGACCCTTGTGTTCCTCATACCGACTCAAAATTTCTTTTTTACGGAAGAACTCAGTGAGCTCGGGCTACCCTGAAGGGGAACCGACAAGTGCAGAATTGAGCAAAGAATTTATGACACAGCAAAGCTTTGGTGTGATTGGTTTAGCCGTCATGGGTGAGAACCTTGCCCTAAATGTCGAGCGCAATGGTTTCCCGATCGCTGTTTATAATCGCACCCCCGAAAAAACCGATGCCTTTATGCACACACGGGCGCAGGGCAGGAACGTCAAAGCCGCTTACTCTATTGAAGAATTTGTCAGCTTATTGGAGCGCCCCCGCAAAATTCTGATTATGGTGAAAGCGGGTGCGCCAGTGGATGCGGTGATTGATCAGCTTAAACCCCTACTGGATGAGGGTGACATCATTATCGACGGCGGTAACTCGTTGTATGACGACACCACTCGCCGCACCCGCGCTCTTGAGCCAGCTGGGTTCAGGTTTATCGGTATGGGTGTCAGTGGGGGTGAAGAAGGGGCATTGAATGGTCCTAGCTTGATGCCAGGAGGTACGACAAGCTCTTATGAGTATTTAGAACCGATCTTAACAAAAATTGCCGCCCAGGTGGATGACGGCCCTTGTGTTACTTACATTGGCCCTGGTGGTGCCGGTCACTACGTGAAGATGGTGCACAATGGCATTGAGTACGGTGATATGCAGCTGATTGCTGAGGCATACGACCTGCTCAAGAATGGTGCGGGACTCGATCACAAACAGCTGCACGAAGTTTTTGCGGAATGGAACACCACGGACGAACTCAATTCCTTTTTGATTGAGATTACCGCAGATATTTTCAATTACATAGACCCAGACACTAATATGCCCTTGGTCGATGTTATTCTCGATGCTGCCGGGCAGAAGGGAACCGGGCGCTGGACGGTACAGAGCGCCTTGGAATTGGGTGTCTGTACTCCGACAATAACGGCGGCAGTTAATGCCCGGATCATGTCTTCCTTCAAAACGGAGCGGGTAGCAGCTTCTCAGATTTTGACTGGCCCCACTGGAAAGTATGAGGGAGATACCCAAGCTTTTATCAACATGGTTCGAGATGCCCTCTATTGCTCGAAAATCTGCTCCTACGCGCAGGGAATGGCACAGTTAAGTGCGGCGTCGAAGGCGTATCACTATGGCCTCAATTTGAGTGAGATGGCGCGGATTTGGAAGGGCGGTTGCATTATTCGGGCTAGATTTTTGGGTAAGATTCAAACCGCTTTCCAGCAAAATCCAGATCTGCCGAACCTGCTGTTAGCTCCTGAGTTTAAGCAGACAATTTTGGACAGGCAGACGGCTTGGCGCGAAGTGCTAGCGGCAGCAGCAAAGTTGGGGATCCCAGTTCCAGCGTTTAGTGCCTCGTTGGATTACTTTGATAGCTACCGGCGCGATCGCTTGCCGCAAAATCTCACTCAAGCGCAGCGCGACTACTTCGGTGCCCATACCTACGAGCGCGTTGACAAAGCAGGCGCTTTCCACACAGAATGGACGGAGTTCGCCGAAGCGTCTGTACAAACCTCAACACCTCAACCTCTTCGAGCCGAAGCAGAACCAACTACACCTTAAGCGTCTACAAAAGTTTAACTTCTTCGCTGGTGCGACAGGACGCGAGGAGTGCGGGGGAAGCGAGGGCGATCGCTACACCGCAACCTCGCTCCTGAATTGAGCCTCAGCTGCCGCCAGATGCTTCAGTAACATGGTCTGAGAGAGTGGACCTTGCAAGTGGCTCCAAGGCAAGACTTGTTCTCTTGACCAGTTGGTGTGGACGTAGAAATCTAGGTCAGGAAGTTGCCCCCGTAGCTGTTTAAAGGCGCGGCGATAGCTGCCCAGGGAGTCGCCATAATGCCGCGTTAGTTCTAACAGTTGGGATAGGCGGCGATCGCCCCTGGATAACAAAGCCTGAATGACTGACCAGTTGTAACTTTCCGGTCGGAAATCAATGCCGTGCGATCGCAGTTTTTTCTGCAACACCTGCAACCGCTTCTCTGCTTGCGGATTCACCCCAAGCCATTGAAACGGCGTGTGAGCTTTGGGAACAAACGTGCTGCATCCCAGTGTCAAGCGTAAACCGGGAGCAGCTTTTTTAATGTCTCGCATCATCGCCACGGTTTGATCCACGTCCTCTGGTTCCTCACCGGGAATGCCCACCATGCCGTAGAGTTTGAGAGCACTTAATCCACCTGCCTTAGCATTTACCGCTGCCTGGATAATTTCATCTTGATTCAGCTTTTTGTTGACAATCTGGCGCAACCGCTCGGATCCACTTTCTACGGCAATGGTGAGCGATCGCGTGTCACGATTAGCCAAAGTCTGAGCCAGCTTCCGCGTCACCGTATTTGTCCGCACTGAAGCGATACTGAGGCGGACGTGGTCGTACTGAGGTTGACTTAGGTAATCCAGCAGAGATTCAAACTCTGGATGTTGGGTGACAGAGGCTCCCAGTAAGCCCAGCCGATCAGTTACCGCTAATCCGCGCTCAATTGCTGGAATCAACGAATCTTCAACACTCGAATACCGAAACGGCAGCGTTAGATAGCTAGCAAGACAGAAGCGGCACATCTCTGGGCAACTCCGTACTACTTCCACCATGTAGATGTTTTCCCAAGCTGCTTTCTCGGTTACCACGGTTGAGGCAGATAGGGTATTGCCCCGGTAAGTTTGCTTTTCAACTGAGCTGGGTATCTCAGTTGCCACAGGTTTTATTTCCTTGATAGAGCCAGTTGCGTCGTGATAAGTTACCTCGTACATACTGGGAACATACACACCCGGTACTTGTGCCAACTGGATCAACTGCGTTTTCCGGTCGGCGTTGCGGACTTCAGTGTAGGCATCAATAAAATTCCCCAGTAAGTTTTCGCCATCCCCCAGCAAAATAATGTCAAAGAAGTCAGCGAAGGGTTCTGGGTTGGCAGTCAGTACGGGACCACCACCAAATACCAGGGGATCAGCGTCATTACGAGCATTTGCCCGGATGGGAATCTCCAAGGATTCCAGCAAGTTCAGGATGTTAACGTAGTCCAGTTCCCATGAGCAGGAGAAACCGACTAATTCGGGCGATCGCGGCAGTTGTTCATGGGTATCGGTGAACAAGCGGCTCACCTGGACATCAGAGCGCATTGCCAGAGTTGCCCACACTACCTGATAGCCCAAGCTAGTGATGCCAACAGTGTACTCGTTGGGAAACGCAAAGATGGTGGGGATGGCGTCGGTGTCAGGGGCAGCTGGGGTAAATAACAGGCGTTCAGCGGAAAAGGCAGAGGCAGTCACAGGTTTTTTTAGCTTCAGCAGGATATTGTCTTATTCATATTTAATTTTAAGCCATAGAATTATGAGGTTGAAAATCAAGGTTAAAGAGTTGGCAAGAATAATTGGTAAAGCTTGAATATAAAGTCCGTATATTAACCACAGAAATACACCTGTACAAAAAGTAATCAGCATTCCTAAAGAGACATCTTTTGCTGATTTTGATTGCCATGTTTTAATCATTTGAGGCAGAAAAGCACTGGTTGTTAACGTCGCAGCGACTAATCCCAAAATTGTAATTGAGTTCATTTATGGCAATTATTTTAATTACTTTAAGCGTAAAGTGCTACTGTTTAATTAGAGAAACAAAAACGATATCTGCATTTCTAAGCAAACAGTCGTGCTACAGGACTTTCTAAACCAGGTAATAGAGGAGAAGTCAGGTTATCATTATCAACGTCTGTAAAAATGATCCCAGGATTGATTGCGGCTCGTCCTACACCAGCGGACTGCGACCAAGCATCAAGTGCGGAGAAGACTCTGCCACAAGTTTCTTGATGCTTCCAATGGGGCGCTTTTGTCATAAATAACTCCCCATCAATAATCTCATAGCGGTTTCCGTTATCTGGCAATAGCTCCAAGTCGGATGTAGTCCAGCGTACCGTCTCAAGGATAGGCTGACTCATACAAGCGTTCCTTTGTGTCAGGTGTGGTAAAAGTTGTGCGGGTGTGATGATGGTGGTGGCGGGGACTAGCGGAGATGCGAGTGACGTGGCGAATGGCTAACGGAATTTACCCTTCTTGTCGTCCTTTTTGTGCTGATAAAGCTATATCGGCTTTCCATCTTTCTACATCTTCAGGTGTGTTGCTGTAGCTAGTTCCTTGCTCATCCATACGCCTCACAAATTCTGCATATAGGTCAGGATTGGTTTGCATTTCCCCTTGTTCAGCCCGGTCTATTAGCTCTTTGTTTGAAATTAAACGGTAGTCGGTGTTAGACATAAAATTCTCCCCGTTTATATTCGCCATTTTGTCTAATAGTATACAGGCAACGCCAGTTATTATTAGTTGCGTGTTCAAAACTTAGCATTAATTCACCACTTGGCAGTATTTCTATATACCTAGTGCGCCATTGGAATATCAATTCTTGACGAAGTGCTTCAAATAACTTTCTAAGTTGAATTTCATTTGGTCCCACCAATTTCTCTTTCTGTTCCCTTGACTAATGCCGTTATAGAGTCTATTGCCTGGTCAAATAGTCTATCAGCCTCTACCTTGACTCGCTGGTAGTCACGATTTACTTACTATACCCGGTCTTCTCATATGGGCACCTCTATTTATTGATTTTTGGAAAAATCGGGCGTCTCATTTTGAGATTGTTGCCAGACTTAGAGCAACAAAATTATCTACACTGATGATCTGATTCACAGTCTTTCGAGAAGAAAACTGTAAATCCTTGAAAATTCGGTCACTTTGAGGCTGGTTTAAAGTTGTTACAAGACGCTACGGCAATAAACATGAAAAATTTATAATGAATTATTTTTTGTTAAAAAGCAAATTTTATTTATATAGCCTTGATATGCGCTATTGTATTCTTGATAAAGTCTTTGAAAATCTTGGGTTTATCAAGCGTATAGCCCATATGAATCGCGCCTTGCAGATGGGTAAGGATATTTTCTGCTTCGGCGCGGGCAATGTGTTTTTCAAAGCCCAGTTCTTCAAAATTCTTTTGAAACCATGCGATTTGGGTTTTGTAAATTAAAGGAACTTGCGCGCGTTCTTTCTTGTTTTTGCTTTCCCTTATCAATGCATCGGTCAGGCTGGCGATGGGGCAGCCCCATTGCATATAATAATCTTCTATCGTACCGGAAAGCTTCAAAAACGAAATCAAGCGTTCTTGAGGGTTTGGAGCCTTGGCAACCATATCCAAAGCGCCCTTCACCTCATCATGACAGGCATTCAAAACAGCCAAGCCCAATTCCCGCTTGGTTTTGAAATGGTAATAGACATGCCCTTGCTTCAAGCCAATCGCATCGGCGACATCATACAGTGTAGTATCACCATAGCTTTTTTGATGAAACAATTCTGTAGCCGCATCCAAAATGCGTTGCTTGGTCGGGATTTTTTCGGCTTCTTCAGACACTCGCAAATTTTGTTAATTGACAAAACTATACTAACATCGTAGTATCGTTCAATCAAGGCAAGGATAAAACTTATAAGCACCGCCGCAATAATTCGACCCGCCACGCCCAATGACAGGGATGCCCTAATGAACTTAGCTGACGCGATTGGTCTGTTCCAACCGCACGAACTTGAGGAACTCGGCAATATACTGGCTGGCTACTTCGACGGCAGCCTTGGCAGCGATCAATTCTGGCTCACCTACGACGATGGTGGGCCGGTGGGGGTTGCGTACTTTGCGCCGGAGCCGTATGCTTACGGGACGTGGAACCTGTACTTTATCGCCGTCCACCCTGACCGTCAGGGGGAAGGGCGTGGTGCGACACTTCTGCGCCACGTTGAACAAACCTTGGCAGGGCGCGGCGCGCGCCTGTTACTGGTGGAAACTTCTGGAGTGCCAAACTTCGAGCGTACGCGGGCGTTCTACCGCAAGCAGGGGTACGACGAGGAAGCGCGAATCCGCGAATTTTATAAAGCGGGTGATGACAAGGTTATTTTTCGCAAAGCGCTAGCCAGCCCGTAGCATGAGCTTCTGCCGCGTTGCGACCGCCGCGTCTTACTGCACGAAGGATGTTGAAAATGAAACCCCATCCGCCCATGCGGTGGGATAATTCATCCTTAGATTCAGCCTCTGCTGTTGGACTTTTTTAGACAAGACTTAGCCCAAGCGTATCGCTTTGGATCTTTTTTCAGCAGGTACTCCACTACTTCCCGGCGCTTATTTTCATCCTTGGTATTTCTAACCACGCGCTTGATTTCGTAATCCACATCGTCGGGTTCAGCCCCACGTTTAATTGCCTCATTAAACCAATAATCACCCTGCGAGTATTCACCGCGTCTATAACAAATTGCTCCCATGAGAGTGTAAGGGTGATGACTATTGGGCTGGTACTCAATCGCTTGCCGCGCACATCTTTCTGCTTTACCTAATTGCTCAATATCTAGGTAGGCTCCGCCCCTAGTTGTCAACAAAGCTGATTTGAGCTTATTTTCTGTAATTTTAGCTAAGTCCAGGTTATTCGTCACTTGCAACGCCTGTTGGGGTTCATCTGCCTTGCGCCAATGGCTACTGGCATTGGGTAAGTTCCATTTGCTCCCAGTGCGTTTGAATTCCTGTTCATAGAAAATTGCTTCAAGCCTGTGGTAAGCAATGACAATTTCCCCCTCACGGGAGAGACGCCTCTCTTCTATTAGCCGAACAACCAACAGGGGATCGAGCCGCTCTTCTCTCTCCAGTTTTTGCATGATTGTGTAAAGTGGTTCGAGCGGTAATTCATTTCCAGGATCTAGAATCCGATACTTGGACTTCAGCACTGCAAAGTGCTTTTGTTGAGCCAGCACAATTATTTCTTCAAGTCCATTCTTTTGCAGCCAGTCAATCTCTGACTCACTCAACTGCTGCCCTGACTTTATCTTGTACTTCAAAGGAGCAACGTATTTTTCTTGAGCAATAGCAATCGTCTCAGTTAATTTACGCTTTCTCAGAAAGTTAATATCATGCTCACCTAGCTGATTTCCTAATTCAAGTTTCGTAAGAATTTTGTACAGGTGACTAGATGGGGATGAATCCTCGTATTGAGTAGCTTCGTACTTGATTTTCAGCGCAGCAAATTCCCGCTTCTGTTCCAGTTCCTGAATAATAGCAATTGTTTCGGTAAGTTCATGCTGTTTTAGCCAGTCTAGTTCTGAAGAGTTCAGTAGCTTGTTGGCATCAAGTTTTTGCAGGATGGGATACAAAGTACTGGAGGCAGATGAATCCGGGTGTTTAGTCGCTTGGTACTTTGTCTTTAGCTGGGAGAATTTAGCTTCCCTTGGTGCCTCTTGTTGCTGGAAAATTGCCAGGGTTGCAAAAAGTTCGTGTTCGTTCAGCCAGTTAACTTCTGAAGCGCTTAATCGTTTTGCTGCATCTAATTTCTTGAGGATGAAATACAGTGGACTATCAAGCGATGAATCTTGATGTTTAGTGGCTTGGTACTTCGCCTTCAGAGCAACAAAACGCCCCAGTTTCTGAACAAGGGCAACTATCTCATTAAGCCCATAATATTTCAGACGTTTAACTTCTGAATCATTTAACAGATTTTCTGAATCAAGCTTCCACAGGATTGGATACAAAGGAGTTAATAGCTCTGCACTACTATATTGAAGTGCTTTATACTTAGAAATGAGCTGCTGAAATTCAATTTTGAGCTTAATAATTTCCTCTTCTTTACGTTGCTTCTCCTGCTCAATAGTCTCAATAGTTTCAAAAAGTTCCTGCTCTAGCAACCAATTAAACTCAAAGTCAGTTAGCTCAATTTCTAAGTCAACTTTTCGCAGGATGAGGTATAGAAGACTAGAGGCGGATGAATTTTCATACTTGGTTGCTTGGTACTTGGACTTTAGGGCAGAAAATTGTTCCACCCGACTTGGAAACTCGTTATCCATGTTGATTGAGGGTGCGATCGCTGGCGGCTAGCTGGCTGTAAATGCCACTCTAACGAACGGGAGCCAGAAGCAAAACCGGGAAGATACTGATCCTCACAAAATAGGGACGGGCAAGATGCCCATC
>QQTW01002120.1_pt1 | contig 14272 bp, 9 predicted proteins | sample 1904831 | NCBI WGS metagenome assembly QQTW01 (sample SAMN09435610, study PRJNA476489) | Subsurface metagenome, whole genome shotgun sequencing project. | reverse complement strand
AGCCTGCAATAAAAATTAACAAATACATCCATGTTGCGGGAAACACCATACTACAAATTGAATGTAAGAAATCCATTTCTTTATGCTGCTTTGCAGCCAAGCCCCCCCAACCCAGTCACAGCAAGGGGAGAGGGGGGCAATGTAGCGCAAGCTTGTTGCGCGGTTGAGTTTCTTACTTTCTCTGCCTTAAATAAGCGCTTAATTTACTTTGATAATCCTTAGTCGCCTCAATGCAGAACTGAGAGGCGTAAACGTGCGAGCGCACAGATTTGCAAAATAGTTTGGTTGAGCGATCGCAAACTAATTGCTTTACATTATTCAAGGATTTCTTACCTTCTCTTTTAATAAATTTTGCATATGTTTTGGTGCTTAGGCAGATTTCCTGGTTAATAATCCCTTGCTCAATCTGGCTACTTTGTAACTGATTAGCAAACTTTTCTATTGATTCGCCAATTTTAATTATTTGTAGGGAGTGCTTAAGTGCCACTACTATTGCTTGCGGGGGAACGTGGAACATACGTTTTTACCAGCAGTTTTTAATTAATTTAATAGCACCTCATCATTCTTCCCCTCATCCATTAGTAGTGAAAAAAGTCTACCCGAAGTACAATTACTTTTTTCGGGTAGTACTGCTTCGGGTTAGTTTAATTGAATTTTACAAAGTTCCGGCTCTTTCTCTAGCTTTACGCTACGCTACTGCTCTAGCTCCAAAGCCGAATCCTCTATAGGTAAATCAATGACCTTTGTATGTAGAAGAATAGGGGCAAGAGGTTAGTAAAAAAGTTAATGTAATACCTACCCCTAACCCAATTACAAAATTTACGTGAATCCTCTCTTAGAAAGGAATTCCATCGTCCGGCTTGGGGGTAAAAAGCCAGTATCGGATTAATTCAACAGCGTGCTTCATATTAATAGGGCAGTGTATTGGTTGAACCGGATATTCGTCACCATTTACCGAAGTCCCATGCCACCAAAAACTATCATCAAAGCAAACAAATACCCGAATTAGATAATCCTTGTACTCAAAAGTGACAGTTTGAGGGTCAAAAGTAGGTATCAAATTTTTAACTTATTCTGGGGTATTATAAACCTTGGGGGAAACTTGACGATTTCCACGAGGGTTAAATCCCGCAATTAAAAATGTACCCTTGTTCGCGTAAAAAGGGTCAATTAAAATGCTGTCGGGTGCAATCCAGGCTATCCAGCCATTGCTTGAAAGATAAGGTTCCATAACGCACTTATGACAATTAATGAAACAGACCACTACGAGCCTTATTACAAGTATTTATGCGGACATGATATAAGTCCTAAATTAATAAAGCCTGCGGAGGCAGGGTTTATTTGTTTCGCATCAGGGCTATATGTTAGACGATATTTACAGACTCAAATTGCACGTTCTTGAGTGTTGCTAGCAAATCACTACCCGAACTAATCAAAGTATCGTTACCGCTAATGCTCACCGATAAGAGACTGCCAGCAGCTAGAGTACTACCGCGACTAATTTGGTCGCTGCTTCCGAAATTGAATACAGTAGCTACACCGTCACCAGCATTCAAAATCAACCTGTCATTACCGCCACCAAAATAGATAGTATCATTACCGATACCAGCCCAAACGACGTTATCACCTTCGTTAGCGTAGATAAGATTATCACCCCCACCAGCAAAGATATAGTCGGCTTCGGAACCACCGTAAATCCTATTATTACCGGAACCAACGCTGATATTATTAATACCTCCACTGGCGATAATCACGTTATTGCCATTGCCAAGGATGAAAATATCATCACCCGAACCGCCGGAAACAAAATTATTTCCGTTACCAGCCGTAATGGTATTGGCGCCTTCGTTACCAAAGATGGTGTTATTACCTTCACCACCGTAGATGCGATCGCGTCCCGAACCACCATAAAGTCGGTCATCGCCAGCACCACCAATAATAGTGTTATTGCCTTCGTTACCAAAAATGGTATCGTCTCCATCACCACCATTGATATTATCGCTACCAGCATCACCAAACAGTGTATCGTTATCTGCTGTACCCAATTGAACTGCGGAAGTACCCGTTATAGCCTCATACATTGTTTGGTAGATGTGAACTTGGTCAACGAGTCCAGGGATTCCTGCAATATCATAGCCGTAGCTGTTGTAACCTTGACCAATTAAGTTGGTCAGAACGTCGGAACCAGCACCTTGGTAGTAAACGGGTACGGGACGGTTCGTGTGATTACCCCAACCATACTTACCGTCTGCCTCTGGATTAGAACCCCAAAAATGACCAACTTGCGTGTAATCATCAATCGCGGTCAGCGCTTCTGCCCCTTTTGTTGCCAATTGATCTGCGAAGTCTGGAGTAATGGTCAAGTAATGGTCGTGGTCAGCTGTGACAATTAACAGGTTTTCTTCCCAACCACCATTTTTACTAATCCAATTGATGACGCTACCAACAGCCTTATCGAAGTCCTTCACGGTACCGATGAGGTTGTCGATGTTGTTATCATGGGCAGCCCAGTCGATGTCCCCACCTTCAACCATCAACCAAAAACCATCTTTGTCTTTACCCAAAACATCGAGTGCAGCTGTAGTTAAATTTTCGAGAGTTGGGTTTTGGTTACGTTCTGTAGCAATGAAGCTATCGTCGGTTTCTCCAGCTAATAAGGGACGGGTAGTATCTTGCCTGAGTCCTCTGCTAGTGTTGACGCTGAACATATCCAAACCAGTGGTGCTGTAATCACCATCGGCGGAACTTACAGGTAAGTTACCATTTTGTCCGCGTGCGCCGTACAATCCTAAAAGCCTGCCACCATTATTCGGATCGATTTCAGCCGCTGTAGCTGCCAGCACTTCTGCTGCATCAGTACCCCGTTCTAAGAAGGTGTAACCGTAGCGGTTGCTAGTGGGGTTGTTACTAAGTTCCTCGTAGGTCGATCTAGCGATAAACTCATTAGTGGTATTCGGTTCGACTCCATTAGGTAAGGGATCGGCTGGGTTCGAGAAGGGATGACCGCCACCTAAGATTACGTCAGGCTGATAAACGCGAAGTTCCTGTTGCAAGATATTATCAAGCGATGGGAAGTCAGCATCATATTTATTGCGACGGTTGACATTCGCTGCCGCAGCGCCAGGGGTAGCATGGTCAATCGGTACAGAAGAAACCAAACCTGTTGATTTACCTAGTTCTTTTGCAGTTGCGAGAATACTTTCTAACGATTGCTCGAAAATATCTACGCCGATGGCGTTGTTATAGCTCTTAACACCTGTATACAGAGTTGTTGCCGTATTAGCAGAGTCAGGATAGCTGTATTTGATGTATTCAGGGTCATTACCAGGTGTCCAAGGATCTACACCACCGCGATCGGGGTTATAACCAACTAAATTACCAACAGCATTAGGATTAGGGTTTCTAGCTCCACCCGATGCTGTAGTGCCTGGGTTAAATGTGGGGTCAAGAGTCAAACCCCCAAGTAAGGGGCTAGCGCCAGTTGTAGAGATAGAATTATCTAGAGCGCCGTTACCCGTGCTAAATGTACCGCCTGCGGGTGCAATCGTTGTACCGTAGGTAGTTGCGAAAGTATAACCAGAAAGCGTCTGGAAAATATTACCTTCACCTTGACCGGATGTGTATAATGGAGCGCCCGAACCGATCGCACCAGCACGAGCCATTTCCCAGCCCATACCGTCGCCAATCATGATGATTACGTTCTTAGCCATTTTTTTTCCCTTCTAAAATTTGTGTCGTAGCGAGACTTTCCACAATTCACTCAAATAGCTTGTATCCCACTTTCCGCACTTCATCGTGTAACATGCGTAGATTTCCAATATCTTCTAATCGAGGTTAAATAATGAACGCAAATTGCCAATAATTACCAGTATTAATACTTAAAAATTGAGAATTATTAGGAATTATTCTTGAGTATCAAGATACTACATCTTGAAGTGCGGAATATGAGTTGTATGAAATGCACTCTTTTTTTCCGCATGTTATGCATTCCTACTTAAATACTAGGATGGCAGATGAAAGTTAAGAAAAAAACAATTTTAGATTAACAATCCTCTGTTAATAAAAGTTAAATTTAAGGCTAAAATTGGCTGCAACAAAAAATTCAAATTGTAAGTTTTTTTGTTAACTAATTTGTTAGAAGTAATTAATAATGTTATCCTTATTGCTAATTCAAAGTCACTTAAAAGAATAATAGTTATTCTCAAGTACTAAAAACGGCAAAAGCCCGGTGTCCTCTGGATACCGGGCTTCTAAAAAATAAGTTTTAATTAACCGAAACGTCCAGACACGTAATCGCGAGTACGTTGGTCAAGAGGATTGTTGAAAATTTGGCTAGTAGCGCCAAATTCTACCATTTGACCGATGCGGCTTTCGTCAGTACTAAAGAAAGCCGTGAAGTCGGAAACACGCACAGCTTGCTGCATGTTGTGAGTCACAATGGCGATGGTAAATTTCTCACGCAAGTTGTGGATGAGTTCCTCAACTTTCATTGTGGCAATCGGGTCGAGTGCAGAACAAGGTTCATCCATAAGGAGGATTCTCGGTTGGACTGCTATAGCACGAGCAATACACAACCGCTGCTGCTGTCCACCAGACAATCCCAAAGCTGATTTATTCAGCTTGTCTTTAACTTCATCCCAAAGTGCAGAACCTCGAATTGCTGTCTCGACGATTTCATCGAGTTTGGCTTTAGGTGTATGTCCGGCAATCCGCAAACCATAAGCGACGTTATCGTAAACGCTCATCGGGAAGAGGTTCGGCTTTTGGAACACCATCCCGATTTGACGACGCAGACGATTTAGATTGACGCGAGGTTCGTAGATATTTTGACCTGCAAATTCGACAGTCCCTTTAACCTGTACATCACCTTCAAGTTCGCTAATGCGGTTAATGGTTTTGATAAATGTCGATTTACCGCAACCACTCGGACCAATAATCGCGGTAACTTGATTTTGATAAATATCCATTGAAATATTTTCAATGGCAGGCTTGGTGGTTTTAGCACCATAGAAAAACGTCAGATTTCTGACTTTGATAGCTGGAATTAATTTATTCATGTTTGCCCAAGATGTGCGACAAAAATTAACAACACCACTTGTTCGTTAGTTTGTTCTTCGCTTGCTGGTAATCATGCGAGAAAAAATGCTTATACACAAAATTAAAGCAAGTAAAACTATCGAGGTAGTCCACACCAACTGATATTTTTCTGGGGTTGGGTCATTGTAAAGATTGAAGATTAGTACAGGCAAAGATGCTGTTGGGCTAAATAAATTTGGCGACCAATCCAAGCTAAACAAAGCAGTGAAAAGGAGGGGTGCTGTTTCGCCAGCAGCACGGGCTACAGCTAATAAAACACCTGTAGTAATACCAGGTATTGCCGCTGCCAACACAACTTTAAGTGTTGTTTGAAAACGGGTTCCTCCTAAAGCTGCGGAGGCAAGACGTTGAGCAGTCGGAATCAGTTTTAATGCTTCTTCTGTAGTTAAGACAACTACAGGCAACATAATAACAGCTAATGCAAAACCACCCGCGATCGCGCTAAATGTTTTAGTAGTAAAAACAAGTACACCGTAAGCAAATACACCGACGACAATCGAAGGTACACCAGTCAAAATTGTGGTAACAAAACGGACAAAACTGGCTATGGGGCTAGTTTGACCAAATTCGGCTAAAAAGATTCCCGTCATAATTCCAGCAGGAATGCTTAATAGCGAACCGATTCCTACCATGATTACTGTACCAAGGATTGCATTTGCGAACCCGTTTTCAATTATAGATGTAACAAACATTTCGGGCTTGAATCCACTTAATCCCCGTACCAGAATCTCCCACAATACAGACAGCAACGGAACGATTGCTAAAGCTGTAAAACCGAAGGCTAGTCCGTTCATTACATAGGTAAAAAAACGTCGCCCAATCGGTAAAGGGCTGCACAATTGGGCTACCAATGTTTTATCGATATCCGACGGTTGATAATCATTCATGCCGATTTTGGATTTTAGATTAGTCAGCGGTCAGCTGTCAGTGGTCAGCGGTCAGTTGTCAGTGGTCAGTGGTCAGCAGCCAGTGGTCAGTGGTCAGTGGTCAGTTGTCGGTGGTCAGTATTCTTGACTAATTACAAATGACAACGAACAAATGACAACGAACAAATAACAAATGACAACGAACAAATAACAAATTTATCTAGTCTTAACTCCGAGCCACTGTACTAAGAGGTTTGCAGCAATATTTACAAGCAGAGTCAATACAAACAAAATTAATGCTAAATAAGTTAAAGCACCTGTATGTAATGCACTTGCAGCTTCTGCAAACTCGTTAGCTAAGACTGAAGGTATTGTATAACTAGGTGCAAGCAAAGAAGCAGAAATTTGAGCGGAATTGCCAATCACCATTGTTACAGCGATTGTTTCGCCCAGTGCCCGTCCCAATGCTAGCATTGCAGCACTGATGATTCCTGAAAATCCAGTCGGCAATAATACTTTAAAAATCGCTTCCCAACGAGTACTACCCAAAGCCATTGATGCACTTCGCAACTCTTGGGGTGTAACTAGCAATACATCCCTTGCAATCGCAGCCAACGTTGGCAAAATCATAATAGCTAGAACTGTGCCGGCGGTCAACATATTAAACCCAGAAGGGTCTTCGGTATTAAATAGCGGAATCCAGTTGAAAGTGCTAAACAACCATTTTTGTAGCGGTAACAAAGCTGGAATAAAAATAAATGTTCCCCATAATCCGAAAATTACACTTGGGATAGCAGCGATTAGCTGTACAACAAAAGCTAAGGTTTCGCGTACCGATCTTGGTAGGAAATTTTCGCTGGTAATCAAGGCAACTGAGACTCCAATCGGGAAAGCAAATAAAATTGCGATCGCGCTACTAACTAATGTACCGTAAATATACGGTAACGCACCAAATAAATCGTTACCTGTATCCCACTCTTGACTAGATATAAAACCAAGTCCAAATTTATCAATTGCAGGTTTCGCTTGCTCGAAAACAATCCAAGTTAGCCAAAACAACAACCCAACAGTTATTGCTGCAAAAATATAAACTAGCCATGTAAAGGCTTGATTTGACCAGTAATTCCTACCACCAGTAACCGTTAAGTCGAAATCGTCAACTTGATGAGATGATTTTTGGGAGGATGGTTTGGGTGAATTTACCATTGCACTTCCAGAAAGTAAACTATTTACACGCAAGTGAGGGTGAACAAATATTGCTCACCCTGTCAGAATATCCTTTCAAAAATTTTCCTGTAGAATAGGCATCTGCCTGTTCTACACAAATTGTTCGTGCAGGCAGATGCCTACGCTGCAACAATTAAATGATTTGTTAATTGGAATACTCAAGGATTGAAAACGAAAATACCAACTATTTAACAGTGCTGTTAACTTGGCTGATAACGCGGGTTCTTACATTGGCAGGAATCGAAGTGTAGTTAAGGTCATCGTTGTACTGTTGACCATCGGTGAGTACAAAGTTCACGAATTTTTTAACAGCATCTGCTTTTGCAGGAGATGAATACTTCTGGTAAACCATGATCCAAGTTAAACCAACGATTGGATAACCATTAGCAGGGTCGCTAACGAATACGCGGTTGTTTGCGGGGAATGTAACACCAGCTAAAGCTTGGTTAGAAGCTGCAAGCGAAGGAGCAACGAATTGTCCTTGCTTGTTTTGAACTTGAGCAACGTTCAATTTGTTGGCTTTAGCGTATGCATCTTCTACGTAGCCAATCGCACCTGGAGTACGCGACACCAAGTTAGCAACTCCAGGATTACCTTTTCCTCTGAGGACGTTCTTAAGTGTCCATTTTGGAGCTTGTCCTGCACTAATTCTACCTTTGAAGTAAGGGCTGATAGCACTCAGGTGGTTGGTGAAAATAAAGGTTGTACCGCTACCATCTGCACGAACAACTGCTTTGATTGGTGTCGAAGGTAGGTTAACACCGGGGTTGTCAGCTTTGATTTGAGCATCATTCCAATTAGTGATTTGACCGGAGAAAATCGCGGGCAAAGTCTTGCGCGATAACTTCAGGTTGTTAACACCAGGAAGATTGTAAACAACTGAAACCGCACCACCTGCGGTAGGAACAAGAATAACGCCATTCTTAACTTTGCCAATTTCAGCATCGGTCATTGCTCTGTCACTAGCACCGAAGTCAACGGTTCCAGCAACGAATTGATTGACACCACCACCGCTACCAATTCCTTGGTAGTTGAGTCTCAAACCAGGGACTTTTTTGCCAACTTCACGAGCATATCTTTCGTACAAGGGAGCGGGGAAAGTTGCTCCTGCTCCATTAAGGGTTTGAGCTTGTTGAGCAACTACGGTTAAAGTCGATCCGAAAGCAACTGTAGCTGCAACTACTGAAGTTGCGATGCTCCGAAGCGAGCGGCCTTCGACCATCGCACGATTGAAGACGGTGGTAGGAAATTTCATATTGCCTCGTATCTAAGAGATATATTACTGTTTGAATCACATCCATTAATAAAAATATATCGTTATCAGTTAACAAATGATTAAGAGCATAGAAATTTCAAGTTAAGCTATGTTTAAATTTTAGTTTTGTAGCGGGTTTTTCTAATATTTTATTCTCTATAGAAATGTTTTCATTAATGAATTATTTTTAATTTTATAGGTTTTAAATAATTTATTGAAAATTAAAAATCTCATCAAAAATTAAAATAATATCTGCTAAGACTCTTGACTGGTAGATATTGCTGTGCATTCTTACTATTGACTATTTAGACTTTGTTTGTATTTAGAGGAATTGTCAAAGTGCTTCGGCAATTAATCGTGTTTAAGCCAATAAATAGTTAATCGTCTTTTTTTAAACCTGTTACTACTCTTGCAACATTTATCTCTTTAGATGCTATTATTCTCCTTTTTTATATATCAAGTAGTGCTTTTATTCTATTACCTCCATCTTTAGATAGAAAATTGCAACCTCACGAAACTACTGTACCAAAGTTAGAACCAACATTACCTTCAATCGCTTCGTTACCGGAGTATACCGAATAATTTAGTGAAGCAAAAACGTGTAGTATAGCAGAAACTTTAATAAACTCTCCAACCAAATTGTTGTCTATACTTAATTCTGGTTCTGTCGGATCGTTTACACAAAGTCGCGGTTCGAGCGGTAATGTTGATATCAAAGTCGAAGCAATCGAAATATCGGGTGTTGTCCAGCAGGCGATCGCAGTACAATTGCATCATCAAGTTTGGGTTCCGGAAATGCTGGTAAAAATAAGGGAAGCATTGTCTGTATCTGTGGATCAATTGTACTGCGACTGCAAAATGTTTCAGCTATCTACAATCCACGTTCCATCTGAATAAGTGTATAAGTTGATTTCGCTTACACCTATATAATTTTTAGAAAGAGGGCTTATGTCCTTTAGGTTCAAAACCCAACTAAATTGAGGCGATCTATGTTCAATTGCTGTAAATTTTCCTGAAAGAGTAACGATAGTTAGAATAAATAACCAGTATAATTGCTCGTGGGTTCATGGTATTTAAATTACGTGTATGTACTGTTTTATTCATTTTCAGTATTCCGCTAACATTGTACTTATATTAAAAATGTATTGTTTGAAGCCGAGTTAAACGCTGGAAATTGCGAGCTAGAGTAAAGACATCAATGACAAGGTAATAAATACGACGCAAATTTTCCTCATTTATCTATTTAAGGAGTGTCTGCAATGAATAAAATTCAATTGGTAATAGTTATTAGTTATCTACTGATGACATGCTACTTTTTTACAAATTGGATACGTTTTTCTTTACGCCGTCGGAGTTCTTCTCCCGAAGATACTTTTCTGTCATTTGTGATGTTTTGCATCACTATTATTTTATGGCCGTTAGTTATTCCTATGTATTTATTTCAAATACTGAAGACACGGAAGTTAGAAATTGATACTGTAATTCCTGTTTTTATTGCGGTTTTAGCATTGAGTTTGTCGCTATACCTAAGTTAGCGACATTTAGCACAAATCATTCTTTTAATCTTTGATTATTTCCTTGTACATCATTATATTGAAGTTGCAATCCACTTTTATTAAAAGAATTCAAATTATTACAATTCACAGAAAGAAAAGATCAAATTAATCTAAACATGTTATTTATTTAGTAATCCTGTAAGTCTCAAATTTTTGATAACTTCTACGTGTGAAGTCGGGAATCTATATATTATATTGCGACGAATATAAATAAGCACAAAAAACCTCGATTTCTAAAAATCGAGGTCTTGACGCAAAACGAAATTTGGATTCAATTTCCATAAAGCTTAATGATTACTGCGCTTGGGTTGGAAATGCCCCAGGTCGAACAGCGACAGTAATATTTTGACCGTTACGACGCAAATCTAAGCGCATATCCGTACCAATTTTGCTCTCTTCGACAGCCTTTTGAACGCTATCAGCATCGCTAACATTTTGCCCGTTGAGTTTTTGGATAATATCACCAGCGCGAATACCAGCTTGCGCTGCGGGTGAATTGGGCAAAACTTTGCGAACGAGAACACCTTTGTCAGTATCGACATTCAAGCCGCTATTTGGATCGGAATTGATATTATCCTTTAATTCCGGCGTTAAAGCTTGCATTTGAATCCCTAAGTAAGGATGCTGAACTTTACCCGTCGCAATCAATTCGCTAGAAATTCGCTGCGCTGTACTGATAGGTATAGCAAAACCCAATCCTTGCGCCCCTTGAATTATTGCCGTATTCATGCCTATAACTTCGCCACGGGCATTTAATAAAGGTCCGCCAGAGTTACCAGGGTTAATTGCGGCATCGGTTTGAATGTAACTAACACGCTTATCCGGCGCACCGATGAGGTTACTCCTGCGACCGGTAGCGCTGATGATACCATTAGTCACTGTATTATCCAATCCTAAAGGATTACCGATTGCGATCGCCCACTCACCCGGTTGTAATTGCTCGGAGTTACCCAAAGCTACCGTTGGTAAGCTATTTGCCTGAATTTGCACAACTGCAACATCGGTCAACTCATCTTTACCCAGTACCTTACCTTGGAATCTACGCCCATCTTTAAGGACGACCTGTACTTTATCTGCACCATTAACTACGTGAGCATTGGTCAAAATTCGACCGTCAGCACTGAGAATAAATCCAGAACCAGTACCGCGTTCAACTCGGCTTTGTCCTCCGGGTATTTGTCCTTGCGAACCAAAAAATCGGCGGAAGAAGGGGTCGTTAAACTCATCGGGTATTGAAGCTTTGACAGTGCGCGAAGCTTCAATTCTTACTACCGCAGGTCCCACCTTGTTGACGACAGCGGTGATGTAATTGCTTTCTGGGGGTGGAACTAATGGTGCAGCTTTTACCGGACTAACTGCCAGATTGGAGACATTCGAGGATGTTTGCTGGTGTGCTGCCAAGTAGCCACCTGTCAGCGTCATTCCTGAACCTAGTAACACTAGCGATAAATTAAATGCTGCTTTTCGCCAAGGTTTCAAATTGCTATGTTTGCCAGCTTCTTTGTTTACAATCTCGGGATTTGACTTGTTATTATGTTGGTCGCGTGGTTCGTTTAGCATTTGCAGTCAGGTAGTACTTGTAGATAAGTTAGTTACTTTTAATGTAGATAAATGTTACGGAGCTTTTGTTGCACCGATATTACATTAAGTTAAGGTAGAGCGCTCAATTCTTCTACCTTAAGGCATATATGACGAAAGGACGCGGCTGTTTCAGTATTTGAAACGATAATTTACTGCGGTGTCCTCTGCCGCAAGCTTTTTACTCTGCAAGAAGCCCTAGTACAGCATGGCGCAAATAATCATACCATTTTAAAAATATTTCAATTTTGATGTAGAAAGTAGTGCGAGCATCCTGCTCGCACTACAATGGCATTCTTACTTTCGCCGTTGGGTACTAGTAGTCCATGTCAAAAGTTCTGTAGCAAGATCCCGGAGGGTGGAGTTGCTACCCCGACTTCGCACTTATTTGTCGGGGATCTGGCCCTCTCGACTAGTCATGCATTAATGACATGGACTACTAGTTAGAACTTACGCATTGACAAAATTTTGCTTGTGTGATGGATGCCATAGTAGACATACGCCTCAATTTAGTCGGGTTTTGAATTGTTAGGACATAAGCCGGATTTCTACGAATTATATAGGTGTAAGCGAAATCAACCTATACACAAAAATTAGATGGAACGTGGATTGTCGATAGCTGAAACATTTTGCAACCGCAGTGCAATTGATCCACAGATACAGACAATGCTTCCCTTGCTCACTGCGAAGCGCAACCGCCCTATACGGGCGGTTGCGCCAATGGCTTCTCCGTTGGCGTAGCCGCTCCGAAGGGGCTAGGGGTAGCGGGGAGCACTTCTCGCGGGAGCGATCGCGCAAGCTATGCATAATCGGGTCTTTTTGTACAGTGCGTAAGTTTTGCATAATTATAGTCACAAAAAATATAAGGGAAGAGAAAGAAATTTCAAGGTCGGGCACCCCTCATATTTCTCATATTTAATGTGGTGGAACACTAGTCGAGAGGCCTAGATCCCCAACTTCTTCAAGAAGTTGGGGATCTAGCAACCCCACCCTGCGGGATCTTGCTACAGAACTTTTGACATGAACTAATGCCATGCCCCTACGTTAATCTAGACTTGCACGGTATACTTTATTTAGATAAAATCCGTTGTATAACAAGACAGGATATTTAATTTTTGGTAAAAAGCAGTGTAATTACTTAGTTAGACTAGCTTTTGGGCTACGAAGATGTGGAAATGCATAATTGTCTTCTAAATGTCATCCGGAATTATACTTAGTTAACTTGTTGATTTTCTACAGAGCGTTAAAAACTATTGAGAAAATACTTATGTCAGAACAAACTATTAATACTTCTATTACTCGTACATATGACATTATTGCTTTCGGAGATGAAGTACCGGGTATTTTGTCTTTAGTTTGTGCGGCACGGGAACATTTTCGCAGAACAAGCAAGTATCCCCGTTCTTTGGTGTTATTTAAAGGTAGTTCGCAGTTGGGTATCGGTGGTCATTTAGTACGCGGTGGTTTGTCTTATTTAGATCGTTCGGTTGTACCTGCCGATATTCAAAAGCAGTTTGGATTGGGGATCTATGGTGATGAATCAAATATCTATAAAGAATTTTTAACAAAGACAGGAGTTATACAGGTTGGACTCGACCCTAGTAAAGCTGATTCCGTACTGCGGGCAATGTTAAACGAAGTTCGTGCCGATGTTCTTAGCAATGTTGAGATTAAGTCGGTAATTAAACAAGGACAAAAAATTGCAGGTATTCGCTTAACTAAGGGTGAAACCTACATGGCAAAAATCTTTATCGACTCCACCGTGAATGCAGAATTAGCGCAATTTGCTGGAGTTAAAAAGCTGAAAGGATTTGAAACATTTGGATTGCCCAATTCGGAACTTTCGGTGACGCTAACGTTTGAAACTCAGGGATTAAGCGTCCAAGCGTTGAAAGATTTTGAAATGGCCTACATGCAGCGTCTCGCGTCGGTCAACGATGCAGAAGCGCAAAATTGGATTAATGTCGCAGCAGGTGGAGATAGCCAGCGGGCGATCGCAATCCGCGAACAATTTACCAGCAACAAGGGCGACCTCAGTAATATTGCGCTGTATGCAGGTAGCGATTATATTGATGTTCGCAGCTTCGCGCTTTCAATTGCCTATCATTCGTTTCGAGGTACAGCACTGACGTTTGACCAAAGTAGCGCGATTTTAGACAAAGCTAATATCGCCGTTTTTCCCAATGACCGCATGTCGTGGAATGCACTGTTATTTGATGTCAATGCTGACCAAGCCGAAGCTTTAGCTCGTCGTAAAGCGCAGCCAACTACCGATATGCTCAAGGAAATGAATTATATCATCAATTGGTTTAAGAGCATTGGAGCAACTGCGGTGAAGCCAGCATCGGAGTTATATATTCGTCATGCAGGAAATGTTGGAAATGCTGTAAATCCGCTTACAGGTGCAGAAATGTTGGCAGGTGGCGTACCCGCAAGCGAAGCGCTAGGTACTTTTGGATACCACTTCGATGTTCGCGGCGGTATTGAGGGACTTGGCGCAAGGGCAAATAAAAAGGGCTTGAGTAACGACTACTTCTTAAATTTACCCGTGCCTTTATTTAATGTTGGCATTCAACATGCTGTATTGCGAGATGCACCCAACTTAGCAGTCATCAGTCCTGCATCCGGTTTTGAAGGTTACGCTGCTTCTACAGGACGAATTGTCGAGTTTAACTGCGCTGTCGGACAGGGGA
>QQTW01002119.1_pt1 | contig 14273 bp, 12 predicted proteins | sample 1904831 | NCBI WGS metagenome assembly QQTW01 (sample SAMN09435610, study PRJNA476489) | Subsurface metagenome, whole genome shotgun sequencing project. | reverse complement strand
GTGGATAGTTGGGATCGGGTGAAGTACCTGTTGCTGCCAGAATTGTTGCTGTCAAGTCGAAAGTGATAGTAACTTGGTTATTTACCTGGTTGGGTTGAATCACTCCTGGCCAACGGATAAAAGTGGGGACTCGCAAACCACCTTCATACAAACCGCCCTTTCTTCCTTGAAAAGGTCCAATATCAGAGAATCTCTCACCGCCGTTATCACTGGTAAAAATGACTATAGTGTTATCAGCTTGCCCAGACTCATTTAAAGCTTGCAAGACTTTACCAACTCCCTCGTCTAGCCTTTTTAGGATTGCAGCGTAAGTTTCTGGTGATCCTCCAGCAGTGAAAGCATTTGAATTGTAGAAAGTTCTACTTAACTCTTCATCTTCGGGTCCTTCCCAGGGCCAGTGGGGCGCATTGTAATGAAGGCTGAGATAAAACGGTTGATTGCGGGGTTTAGTGAGGAATTCAACGGCACGCTCAGTATACAAGTCTGTAGCATAACCTGGTTTTTCTACAGGCTCCTCACCTTCATAGAAGTCAAGTTTTCCACTTCCATCTTTGTGGGTAAAGTAGTCGATCGCTCCACTATAGTTTCCAAAGAATTCGTCAAAGCCACTCTTGAGTGGACCGTAATCTGGAAGAAAGCCAGCGTGCCATTTACCAACTAATGCTGTCTCATAACCTTTAGCTTTTAAAAGGGAAGCGATTGTTGGCTGTTCCGGTGGTAATCCTACAGTCTCACCTCCAGCTAGAGGTTCTTGAAGACCAACTGGCAATCGTGCTGGATAACGACCTGTAAAAAAGCCGATCCGTGTTGGTGTACAAACAGTTTGCGCTGCATAGGCATTGGTGAAGCGCGTACCTTCCCTTGCTAAGGAGTCTAAATTTGGCGTTTGATAGGTTTTTCCATAAATACTAATGTCGCCCCAGCCCAAGTCATCCGTCAAAATGAACAGTATGTTCGGACGCTTTCGTTTGGCAGCTACAGCAGAAAAAACGCTCGATCCTCCTAATGTCAAGATTGTACTGGCAAGTGCAGTCCCCACGAACTGGCGACGACTAATTGCTGGTAGTTTGCGTTTATTCATTGATTTCTCCCTGATTGCCTTTCAATTACATTGAGCATGGTCATCCAAGCCAAAGTGATCAAACTTTAGACTCGTTGGACAGATACATCTGACCTACAGGCTAAAAATGGATTAATTAGTACTAGATATCTGCTAACAAACTACTGTAACTTGGTAGACAAACAGTATTTTGTAACTGAAGACATAATTGCACAGCTTGTTGCACGAAGCAAGTATTTTTCCAATAAATTATGTAGGCGATGGGCGTTGCTCAATCAAGCAGATGAATCAGGCGTTCGGTAAGGTTGCGGTACTCCCCATCGCATACAACTTGCAGCTACTACGTCCGGGAATGGGTACTGAGCGATACTTGAGATAATTTATTACCAAGCGAATTGATAGTCTCAGCATTTCTTTAGACTTGGAGTAACACTCATGTTTTACATTGAGACGAGTTCAAAAAACCATTACTCGAAAACAAAGAAAGTCAATTGACTGAAGGGCAGTTGCGAAAAACCTGCAAGGGAAAAAAGCAGAAACCTGACTCGTGAGGTTCGGAATCCTCGCGCCCACTACGGCGGGGTGGATGTCAACGCTGTGAACTTATCTCAGCGCGAAGAATTGCCAGATTTTCACGAACAGTGATAATGTGGGGATGATTTACACCTAACTGACGCTCAAAAATATCTAAAGCTTCTTGCAATAAAGGTTCGGCTTGGCTGTAACTTCCTTGGGATTTGTAGAGTTCTGCCAGATTGTTTAAGCTTTGCAAGACATGGGGATGGTTGTCTCCCAGCAAGCGTTTATCGAGTTCTAATGCTTTGATTGAAAATGCTTCTGCTTTAGTGTAGCAACCCTGAATTCTGTACATATAACCGAGAGCGTAGATAGTATCTGCCAAAAGGGGATGGTCTTCTGGCAGTAGAAGCTGTTTGAGTTTCAAAGCTTCCAGAAACAATGGTTCTGCTTCGCTATAGCGTCCTTGAGCGCGGTATATCAAAGCCAAATTGTGAATAACTGTAGCTAAATCAGGGTACTTTTCTCCTAAAAACTGCTTATCTAGTTCTATTGCTCGGAGTGCTAGAGGTTCGGCTTCACTATAGCGTCCTTGATAATAGTAGAGTAACGCCAAATTGTTGAGGCTTTCGGCAACAGCGGGATATTCTTTTCCCAGAAGATGTCGCCTCAGTCGCAAAGCTTGTTGGTATAATGGTTCGGCTTGGTCGTAACGTCCTTGGGAACGGTAAAGTTCCGCTAAGTTGTCGAGGGTCGGTGCAAGATAGGGATGTTCTTCTCCCCGCAGGTGTCGCATTACTTGCAAAGCTTGTTGGTACAATGGTTCGGCTTCGTCGTAACGTCCTTGAGATTTGTAAAGTCCTGCTAAGTTATTTAAGCTTTGCGCTACATAGGGATGGTTGTCTCCCAAGCGCTTTTTACTAACTTCTAGACACTGCTTAAACCAAGGTTCTGCCTGAGCATACAACCCCTGACCTTTGTAAAATCGACCCTGTGCGACGAAAGTCCAGATTAAATCCTCATTGCTAATATATTCGATAAAATTCTTCGCTACCTCTGCTAAATGAGGCATAGCGGGGGAAACTGCGGTGATTTCCTTAATGGTGGGGGTTGGAGGAATATATTTAGCGATCGCTATGATTACTGTGGTAAAAGCTTTTTTAAAATTTCCCCCACTCTCCTGCAAAGGTGGTGTTTCTAACTTCCCTTGAAAAAATTCTCGCAGCAGTCGATGCAGTTGATAAATTCCCTTAGACTTACGCTGGAGCAAATGCAAATTCACCAGCTTATCATCCCGACTTTCTTCTAACTCTTCTGCATCGGCATTAGGTAAGCATTGTTTCACTAACTCCCAAGGTATGGGTGCAGCAGCAAATAAACTCAGCAAACACGCTAATTGCTTATCTGCATCGTTTAATTCTTGCCAACTTAACTCGAATGCTGTTTGCACACCCTGCTGTGCTGTCATGTTTTCTTCTGGCTGAGACAAAGAACGCTCAAAGAGTTTCTTTTTCTCCAACCTTTGCAACATTTCTGCTAGAGATAAATCCTCTTTTCTTGCTAGATACCGCCCTACTAATTCTATCCCCAAAGGCAAATATCCCAACCTTTCACACAGTTGCAAGGCTAACAGTTTAGTGCATGACCTCTCCATACCACTTTGCTCAAGGGGGGAGACCCCCGCGTTGAAGCAAGTCGCGTGGGTTAGGTCAACCGGTTTTTCGCCAACGAGTTTTCCCAACAACTCCAGCGCAGCTTGTGGTTGCAGCACATCTAATGATAATTTAGGAATCTGCCCGAAGTGCGATCTTGTTGTCATCAGCACCTTAAACCGGGAGGATGACGGCGGTAAATACGGGTGAATTTCTTTGTATTTGGTGACATCATCCAGCACTAGCAATACATTACCCTCACACCAGCGCTGCCAACAGTATGCTACTTGCCCGACTAAATCCAAATCTGTCAAGGGGTTTAATTCTAGGTGAATGCGAGCAAATTGCAGCACCTGCAAACCGACATTGCCGCTTTTGACACCACACCAGCAAATCCCACCAGAGTAAAATTGGCGCTGCTTAAATGCATATTGCAACGCCAATTCTGTTTTACCCACACCACCCATACCAGCGATCGCGGCTATTGCCACAAAGTGATTTCCCTGCAATAGTTGGTGGAGAAGTTCGAGTTCTTTTTCACGTCCCACGAACTTCGTCGCCCCACTCCAGGGCAAATTATCTGGTATTACAATGGGGGGATTTAACTTTGTCCGTTCCCGTTCAGACGACTGTAGTCAAAAGATGTTAGTCCCATTAAAAGTATTTCCTTGAAAGACGTTTTTAATCGATTCAGCTAACTTTGTAGAACTGATGATGCCTGCGGGTTGCGAGTTAATGTCATTTGCTAAGTCTTTGACTTTTGGCGCAACTTGTGGATCGGCGTTAGCAGCTGCTTCTACGGAGCGCACTGATTGAGCAATTTCGCCATCTGCGTCTGCTGCGGCTTTCAATTCTAGAACTGCTTTGCCATAATCTAATCGCTCTTGGTTTTCTGGTGTTGCATCGGCAAGCAATGGGAGCTTATTCTTATGGCGTAGCTGTTCGATTAACTTATGACTTTCGTTTAATGCAGCTTCTCCGAGCTTTTCGCCTGTTTTTTCTAGGGCTTTAGTGAAAACTATCGTGGCGATCGCTGTTGCTACAGCTGTTAATGTTACAGGTTCCATGCAGCAAGCTTTTAATTACAAAATTACAGTTATATCTCTCTTCAAGTGTATGCTTGTCTTCTCCGGTGAAGCATAAAAATATAACTTTAAAAAAGCAAAATGTAAGCCTGCGCTACAAAATAAAATCATTTAACACTGGATAAAAACGAGATTGCTTTTGGTGATTTAATCGGTTTTAGGTAGAAGATAAACTGTGTATCATTATGTCCGTTAAATCCACATGTATAGATTAGACATTTGGGATAAAAAACGTAGAGATGTTCCACATGCTTTGTCTATACAAGGGTTTCGGGCAATGTATAATAAAATAACGGTTGATGTTTATACATTTTTGCGGAACATATTTACGAACATTGTGATATTTTTCGCTTTTTATCCGAAGAGTTACCAGATGTTTACAAGTAGTAAAAGTAAGATGATATTAAGTTAGATTTACGGGTAGATTGATGGAATTAGAAGATTATTTTGACTTCATACTTATGAAGTCAAAGCTCAAAAAACTTAATCCGAAGTAAATACTTCGTGAAAGTGCGTTTCTTGCTAGACAAAAATTTGTCACCTCGTCAGGTAAAAAGGCGATCGCTTTTCCTGGTTTAATGCTTTCAGGTGGAAAATTGACTGTGTAACACTATGTCCGCTAAATTCCACATGTAGAATTCAACTTGTACTCAAGAGCGGGTTTATCTCTTCAAAAAGAGCCAAAGAGCAATTAAAAATTAGGTAATAAACCTGCTTGTTTGCAAATCTCATTTGCAGTAATACGATCAATGGTACGATGACGTTTTACAGGAATAGTTTTTATATCATTAGTATAAATAGAATGATTTCCTCCTTCCCTTAATAAATAAAAGCCATTTTCTTCTAAGTATTTAATTATATCTTTTCGTTTGACTGACACACTTAAACCTCTATGGGAATTTGTTCCAGCAAAGAACCACCTGTGGGAATTTCTTTATTTTGCTGACGATAGGCGAGAATCATTTCTTTGGTTGCGTCTTGCAACATAGCCCTGCATTCTTCTATGGTTTCTCCCTCTGTGATAACTTCTTGCCATTCAATGAGTTGTCCCATATATCCGCTATTAGTTTTTGTATATTTTGCAGTGTATGTGATTAACATTTCTGTGTTTGAAAGATAATTTTATTATGATTGATCGTAGCTAATTTTGTCCTGCATGGGCTACGCCTTTACAACACCATCATTCCACTTTGGAACTCGGAAGTTGAGCTTCTGAGGGTGAACGTTGAGCTTCTGAGGGTGAACGTTGAGCTTCTGAGGGTGAACGTTGAGCTTCTGAGGGTGAACGTTGAGCTTCTGAGGGTGAACGTTGAGCTTCTGAGGGTGAAAGTTGAGCCTCTGAGGGTGAAAGTTGAGCCTCTGAGGGTGAACGTTGAGCTTCTGAGGGTGAACGATGAGCTTCTGAAGGTGAACGTTGAGCTTCTGAGGGTGAACGTTGAGCTTCTGAGGGTGAACGATGAGCTTCTGAAGGTGAACGTTGAGCTTCTGAGGGTGAAAGTTGAGCCTCTGAGGGTGAACCTTGAGCTTCTGAGGGTGAAAGTTGAGCTTCAAAGCGTGCAAAATCCGAGTTGAGAACTTAAACTTGAGGCTGAGAAGTTGAATTTTACTGCTTTGAAGTCAACTCAGCGCGAAGAAGTGCCAGATTTTTACGAACAGTGATAGTTTGGGGATGATTCACCCCTAACCGTCGCTCAAAAATATCCAAAGCTTGTTGGTACAAAGGTTCGGCTTCACTGTAACGTTTTTGGGAGTCGTAGAGTCCTGCCAGGTTGTTGAGGCTTTGTGCAACAATGGGATGTTCTTCTCCCAACAGGCATCGCCACAATTCCAGAGCTTGGAGGTACAAAGGTTCAACTTCACTATATCGTCCTTGGGAACGGTAGAGTAATGCCAGGTTGTTCAGGCTTTGTGCAACATGAGGATGTTCTTCACCCAGCAGGTGTCGCTTTAGTTCCAAAGCTTGCAGGTACAAAGGTTGGGCTTGGCTGTAACGTCCTTGGGAAAAGTAGAGTACCGCCAGGTTGTTCAGGCTTTGTGCAACATGAGGATGTTCTTCACCCAGCAGGCGTCGCCTTAGTTCCAAAGCTTGGAGGTACAAAGGTTCAGCTTGGCTGTAATGTCCTTGGGAACGGTAGAGTAATGCCAGGTTGTTCAGGCTTTGTGCAACATCGGGATGTTCTTCTCCCAAAAGGTGTCGCCTTAGTTCCAAAGCTTGTTTGTAAAAAGGTTCAGCTTGGCTGTAACGTCCTTGGGAAAAGTAGAGTGACCCCAGGTTGTTCAGGCTAGCTGCAACATAAGGATGTTCTTCTCCCAAATGCTGTTTGGTAACTTCTATACACTCCTCGTACCAAGGTGCTGCTTTGTAATACAACCCCTGACCATAGTAAAATGTAGCATTACCGTAGAAAGCCCAGATTACATCCTCATCGCTAACATATTGAATCAAATTCTTCGCTACTTCTGCTAAATGAGGTATAGCGGGGGAGACGTTGGTAATCTCTTTAAGGGTGGCGCTTTCAGGAATATCCTTGGCTACTGCTATCATCACTGTAGCAAAAGCTTGTTTGACATCCCCCGAATTTTCCTCAAAAGGTGGTGCTTCTAACTTCGCTTGAAAAAATTCTCGCAGCAGTGGATGCAGTTGATAAATTCCCTTGGACTTACGTTGTAGCAAATGCAATTTCAGCAGTTGATCATCCCGACTTTCTTCTAACTCTTCTGCATCCACATCGGCTAAACAGGATTCCACCAACTCCCAAGGTATGGGTGCGGCAGCAAATAAACTCAGCAAACACGCGAGTTGCTTATCTGTGTCGTTTAATTCATCCCAACTTAACTCAAAGGCTGCTTGCACACCCAGCTGTGCTGTCATATTTTCTTCTGGCTGAGACAAAGAACGTTCTTTGAGTTTGTTTTTCTCCAACCTTTGCAACATTTCTGTGAGGGACAAATCCTCTTTTCTTGCCAGATACCGTCCAACTAACTCTAACCCCAAAGGCAAATATCCCAACCTTTCAGCTAGAGACGCGAAATTTCGCGTCTCTAGATTAGCCCGTTCATCCCCAATTAGTTTTCGCAACAACTCCAGCGCGGCTTGTGGTTGCAGCACATCTAATGATAATTTCTTAATCTGCCCAAAATGCTTTCTGGTTGTCATCAGCACTTTAAACCGGGTGGATGACGGCGGTAAATACGGCTGAATTTCCTTATATATAGTGACATCATCCAGCACTAGCAACACATTACCACCACGCCAGCGCTCCCAACAGTATTTCACCCGCTCGTGGTCTAACTTAAAATCTGTGGGCGGATTTAAATCTAGGTGAATGCGAGCAAATTGCACCACCTCCAAACCGACATCACCGCTTTTGACACCACACCAGCAAATCCCCCCAGAATAAAATTCGCGGTGTAAAAGTGCATATTGCAGCGCTAATTCTGTTTTACCCACACCACCCATACCCACAACGGCGGCTATTGCCACAGAGTCATTTTCCTGCAATAGTTGGTGGAGATGTGCGAGTTCTTTTTCACGCCCGACGAACTTTGTCGCCCCACTCCAGGGCAAATTATCTGGTATTTTGGTGAGGGGATTTAAGTTTGTCCGTTCCCGTTCGGACGACTGGAGTCAAAAATTGAAGGTATTGCCAGAAATAGTATTATTTCCGCCTTTAACGTTGATACCTTGCCAATTTTCAATAATAGATGTTGTTAATTTAGGTTCTGCTTCCTTTGCCACAACTTCGACAGCTTCCCGAATTTCCGGATGTTTGTTTGCCGCTTGCTCAACTTGCTGTCCAATTAAATGAGCTTGACCGTAATCTAGAGCTTGTTGCTGGGCTAATTGTATATCATTTGCGGTGCTGGGTTCTTTTTCCTTGAGCAGTTCTAACAACTTCTCACCTTCCTGCCAAGTTTTTTCGCCGATAATTTCACCAGTTTTTTCAAAAGCCTTCGTGATGACTAAAGCAGCGATCGCAGCTGCTGTTAATGTTAGAGGTTCCATAATTAAAATATTAACTACGAGATTATACTTATATTTATCTTCAAGTGTAAGCTTGTCTTTTCCGATTTTGCATAAAAATATAGTAAGAAAAGAGCAGACTTCAGTCCGCACTACGAAATTTCCCCTTTTCCCCTCCCGTTAGTAAAGGTAAGATGGCATTAAGTTCTATTTACGGGTAGACCGATGCTATTAGAAGATTACTTTGACTTTTTATCACCCGATGATATTCGGCTGAAAGGACACCGTATCGGCATTGACAATGTAGTTGATTATTACTTAGAAGGATATTCACCGGAAGAAGTAGCAGCTAATTTGCCTTCTTTAAACTTGGAGCAGATTCACGCTACTATTACTTACTATCTGCATAATCGCGCCGAGGTTGATGCTTACCTATCACGTTTGACAAGGTGGCGCAAACAGCATTACGAAGAATGGGCTGCTAATCCTTCACCTGTGGTACAACGTTTAAGAGCAGTGAAGGCTCAAAGAACTCAATCGCAGGTAAATGCTTTGTGAAAGTGCGTTTTTTGCTAGACGAAAATTTGTCACCTCGCTTGAAAGTGGCTGTGCTGCGTCTCAACCCTGCTATAGATATCTTACGTGTGGGTGAAAGTAATGCACCGCAACTAGGAACATTAGATCCCGATGTGTTGTTATATCTGGAGCGATCGCAAAGGCTCTTGGTGACAGATAATCGTGCTAGTATGCCTGCTCATATGGAAGCACATTGGGCAGCAGGCGGACAGATTTGGGGACTATTTTGGGTGCGGGACAGGATACCATTAGGAGAACTGTCACAAGAACTTTTGCTGGTTTGGGAGACGACTGAGGCAGAAGAATGGATAAATCGGCTCGAATGGATTCCATTTTAGGGTAAATAGGCGATCGCTTTACGTGGTTTAATGGGTTTAGTTAGAAAATCGACTGTGTAACGCGATCGTTCAACCTCCGAAGTTGATAATTCAAGCTTTGAGGTTTATCATCCGGGTTCTGAACAGGAAACTCCGAGTTATCATTTACTCTTGTAAAGGCAACACAGCAATCAACTGAGAAAATCTCGAAAAACAGAGTTATCGTCTGTCATCACCATACATATCCTCACGTCTTAAAGAAAGATTTTCAGACCAAGAATCAACATGAATCACGGGAAAATCCAGCGGAGGACGCTTTTGTTTCGATACTGGCAACTCTTGCAAAGGCTTTTCATCAATCACCACCACCACTTGATGTTCACCTGCGGGAATATCAGCCGATAATTGCAATGTAATTTTCCCATCTGCTGTAACCGTGGCAATTGTTTGAATTGTTTTCATATCATTCCTCCAACGCTGCTAATACTGCCTTCGGCAATAACTTATCTTTAAACCAAATAATTCTAGCGGGGACATCATTTAATTTCACACCCGCTTTTTCCAAATTTAATCTTTCAGAAATTGCCAAAATCAAGTCATCACGTTCCGCACGACGCACTTGGGAAAACTTCTTTTGTAAATATTCTGGACGCCAATAACCAACAATTTCTAATAAAAACGTGCGACCATCAGGATGCACCAAACGAAAGTCGGGAATCATCACACTACCAGGAATCGGAACTAAATCAACTTCTCTCTCCAACACCCAATCGCTTTTTAATGAATCCCACTTATCAGCAAACGAGGCTTCCAACATACTATCGTAAGGTTTGCCAGGTGGATAATGAGACACCAAACCGCATTCAGAATTGAGAGTGAAACGTCCAGTTTTCCAAGCATTCGTATAAAAGTCGCGAGTTTGGAGAATTGACGAAAGACTCCATCTTGTGACGTGAAGTAAAGCCGGAATCAGTTTAGCGATCGCTAAACCATATCGTGTACTAGGATTAAACAAACTCGTCGGACCATCAATCGTAATTGTAAATCCGTGGTCAGCATCACCCTCAATATAAGCCATCAATTGAAACAGCTTTAAATAGCGAAACAAAAGCTTATATTCTCCTGGTACATTACGATGAGCATTTAAAGTAAGTTGACTCGCTCGATAAAACACACCCTGCACTTGAGATAAATTATATCGATGCAACAAATCTTCAGGTCTAGGTGCATCAAAAGAAATCAAAATCTTATTTTCACTTAAATCAGCATATAACCCATCATGAACTTGTTGCGGTAAAACTTCCCGCTCAAATTCGTGAGTTAATTCATCAGCAATTTTGCTAAGTGTACCTTGCGTTGATTGCGGACTGGGGACAGATTTTGCAGACAAAGCAAACACCCTTTCTCGTAACATTTGAGGTTCCAAAGGACTCACCACCTCAAAGGTGCAAAAACTGCTTTTTAAAATATAAGCTAATCCCCGCTTCACCTTATAATCAGTAGTATCACCTTCCAACTCCAACAACTGACGCTCAAGCATACCTTGCGTCTTTCCTACCGCTTCATGAAAACAACTAATTAACTCAGCAGCTAACTCCAAAGTCATCTTATCAAGCTTAAGTCTCTTCGGGATTATCTCCTCTCCATTCTGACGGTGAATCAGTAAATCTGTTGGTAACATTGGGATTTGTTAGTTGTTAGTTGTTAGTTGTTAGTGGGCATTGGACATTGGGAAGAAAGGAGGGGGAAAGGGGAAAGGGAAAAGGGAAAAGGGTAAGAAAGAAGAAATATTTCTCCCCCTGCTCCCTGCTCCCTGCCCCCTGCTCCCTTTCCCCCCTCCTCTTAGTTGTCGGTTTCTGATGAGTCTTTTGAATCTACATTCTTTTTCTTGGGTGTTTTAGCTTTCTTGTCAACAGAATAATTTATTTCCAATTGTTCAGCAGCCTTATGATTACTTTGCTGACCAGTTCCATAAATAACGTGCAAATTCCCTTTCTTATCCTTCCTTTCTTGGCGTTCTTCTTTTATCGGAGACGCTGCGCGAAAGGGTGTTGGCGGTTCGTTATTCTTCACACCTCTTCTTCGCGCGGAAGTACCTTCCTCACTCGTATCCTCAGCTATCACTTCATATAAAATCGCCTGTTTATTTGCGATATTACCCTTCCTTAAAACCCTTCCCAAACGTTGAATATATTCCCTCGCTGAACCAGTACCCGATAAAATAATCGCAATACTTGCCGCTGGTACATCAACACCTTCATTCAACACATGAGAAGCAACCAAACTTTTATATTCCCCTTCTCGAAATTTGGTTAATATTTCATGGCGTTCTTTCACAGGAGTTTGATGAGTAATTGCCGGAATTAGCAAGTCTTGAGAAATGCGGTAAACAGTGGCATTATCAGCCGTAAAAATCAAAATCCTTTCCGGATAATGTTCTGCAAGTAAATTCGTGAGAATTCGCAACTTTCCATCTGTACCCAAAGCGATTTCTTTAGCTTGGCGATGTGCTAACATAGCTCTACGTCCAGCAGGCGATCGCGCACTCATTTGCACAAAATTTTGCCAACCTTTCAAACTCCCCAAAGAAATCTTTGACTGCTTCAAAAAATCATTGCGAGTTTGAATTAATTGATTGTATCTTTCTCGCTCAAGTTGCGATAGCTTCACCTTAATTTGCACAACTTGATGTTCTGCTAACGCGTTCCCCGCCAAATCCTCAGCGCGTTTGCGATATACTTCTCTACCAATGAGGATATTTAAATCAGCGTGTTTGCCATCAGTGCGTTCCGGGGTTGCAGACAGTCCAAGTCGATAGGGTGCGATCGCATATTCCGCAATCACCCGATTAAAATCAGTTGGCAAGTGATGACACTCATCAAAAACTATCAAAGCATACTTATTCCCCAAACTTTCTGCGTGAATTGCCGCACTGTCGTAAGTCGCAACCAGTATCGGTGTTTTATCCCGCGAACCACCCCCCAACAACCCCACCTCCGCATCAGGAAACGCTGCCATCAAGTGTGCATACCACTGGTGCATCAAATCTAAAGTTGGCACCACAATCAGCGTTGTGCGCGGTGTTGCTTGCATCGCCATTTGCGCCAGATAAGTCTTCCCCGCCGCTGTAGGAAGCACCACTACCCCCTGTCTTCCCGCTAGTTTCCAAGCTGCTAACGCCTCACTTTGATGGGGATAGGGTTCCATTTCCATACTCGCAACCAACTCTACCGGATGAAATGCCTTTGCTTCATCGATAAAATTAGTTTCTTCTGCTTGTAGCGCTTCTACTAAAAGTCGATATTGAATCGCCGGAATGCGGAATTTTTCTACTCTATCATCCCACGTAGCGTAATTCATCCAACCTTTGCCCCGCGCTGGTGGATGTAAAATTAATGTGCCACGATCAAAAGTTAATGTGGGGGTACGAGCCACTCAGAAGCCTTAATAAGTGATATTATGTCCGTTTAATTACCCATAATAAAACATCTTTGTACTAAGAACTTCAGTCTCGATTTCATAATACGAATTTTAAAGGGAGCATCCTAATCCCCATCCCCTCCACCTCCCCATCACAATTTATTTCCCCATATTTCGTTTCATCGCATCCAACTCATCTTGAGTTTCCCAGCGCAAAAACTTCTCTTCTAAGTCGTCAAACCCACTAGAAGAACTAGTGGCTTTATTCGACCAACCATTAGTTTCAAAACGCTGCTGAGTTTGAGCTGTAGCACGCACTGTCTGTGCTTCAGCGGCTTTGGTTTGCACTTCTTGACGGCGTACTTGTATTTTTCGCAGTAATTCTTTAGATTGAGTAATGCGTTCTTTTAAGCCTTGCATTTGTCCCCAGCGCTGATTTCCTTCGCGTAACAAAGCAGCTTCGCGTTCTTGTGCTGCTGCTACCAAATCCTGTCTGTTAGCGGATTTTGCTTTTTCAACGCGGATATGCCATTTTTGGATTTCTTGAGCGGTGGAGAGAATATCGTCTTGCGATCGCTTTTCCTGTACTTGTAAATCTGCAATCAACTTTAACGTGTCTCCCTCTTGTTCGCGCAGTTGTTCTAACAGCGCTTCTAACTCTAAATGCGGATTATTTCGCAGAAATTCTTCTAAACGGTTTTCGAGAAACCGATTCAAATCATCAAATAAGCCCACTGTCAGCACTCCAGAAGTCAGATGTGTGCTTTTATTGTAGTAATTATTATTGTTGCTGGGAATTTATACCCTCAAGCTTGTAGTTTATCCATATCACTTTAGAGACAGTCTAACTTCGTGAAACAACGTCTAGCAGTGATATATCCCAACGGTTCCCCTTTATAAATCAACACTTCTCTTACAAGAGAAAAATCCAGTAAGTTGATTGCGCTTTCTGGGCTAGCAGATCCCCGACTTCTTAAAGAAGTCGGGGATCTAACCTTCGGTGGGCTACGCCTACGTTAAAAACTAACTTCAGGACACTTGAAATATTTATTATAAGTAAGACGGAAAATTAGGATACTCAAAATCACAAATGTTATTACAGTGGTATCAGCCAATAAGTAGTTCCCCTGACGATTTTATTTTTAAACCCAAACTTCGGTAAATTTTCTTCAGTTAAACCCACATAAGTCCAATGTGGGACATCATTTTCTACAGTTTGAAACCAACCATTTTTGTTCAGCGCTTGTCTTTGCGCTTGAATAGAAACCCGTAAATCAATCGCTAATCCCCACAGATGTTGTGATGCCCCAGGTGGTGCAACTACACCGAGAATTGCTGTTTCCTTACCTTGCCTAACTCGTTCTAAAGTATTGTTATTAGCGTATTTTCTCCAGAATCTCAAATTGGTCGCAAAAGTGCGAGTACAATCACCACCGCCATAACCAGATTTTAAGGGAATTGTGACGGCTAATTTTGCTTTATTGAAAGCGTCTGCTGCCGATTTTTGTAAATAACAGTCATTAGTACCATTAACTTTCCCCATTGTTAAAGTAGTTTGAAAATCTTTCGTTTCTTGCTCGTTAGCTAAGATAACTTTTGACGGTAGTTTTATTTCTGATTGCTGATTTACAAATGCTGCACCGTATGCTTTCAACAAAATATATTCAAAAGTACCAGGTTGGG
>QQTW01002118.1_pt1 | contig 14273 bp, 15 predicted proteins | sample 1904831 | NCBI WGS metagenome assembly QQTW01 (sample SAMN09435610, study PRJNA476489) | Subsurface metagenome, whole genome shotgun sequencing project. | reverse complement strand
TGCTATCAAAATCCGGGATGCTTCCGCTCTCGCAAACTGTTTTTTGCGTTGTGCCGCAGCAGCATTGGCATCGACATCATAAGCAACTGTAATTTCTGGGTTGGGAAATTGCACCGAAGCAAAGTGAACAATATCGCCCCAAAACTCGATGCTCTCGCCCTTACTTGCCGCCACATAGCAGCTATGACCAGGAGTGTGTCCGGGTGTGGGATGCGCGGTAATTCCTGGTAGAAGGGCTGTCTTACCAGAAAACGATTTCACCTTGCCTGCATCTAAATAAGGTTTGACAGTTTTCGCAGCTTCGTCAAAGTACTTTTTAGCAACGTTGAATCGCGTGGCATTCGCTCGATCAAACCAGAAATCGACATCTGGCTTGCCGACATAGAGCGTGGCGGCAGGAAACACCCGTTTCCCCTGTTCGACCAGCCCCCCACTATGATCGGTATGAATATGAGTCAGAAGAATTGCATCAATTTCGTTAGGCGTGTAGCCTGCTGCCTTTAACGATGTTTGAAGCTTGCCGCCCAGTTTTGGACCAAAAAAGGTTCCGGCTCCCGTGTCCACGAGTACTTGTTGATCTCCAGTGTCGATCAAGAAAGCATTAATCGATGCCTCGACAGGATTAGTCAGAAAGTTTTTCTGAAGCAGGCGATCAGTTTCTGTTGAGTTCGTATTCGACAGCAGCGTATGGAGATCCTGGGGGAGTGTGCCGTCGCTCAAGACTGTAATTGTGAAATCACCTAACTTGAATGGATAGACACCTGGCACTTGAGTGATCGCACTTTTGCTCAGTGATACCGCTGGAAAAAGACAAGAGATCACAATCGTTAGCACTGTGGTTGCAACCGCTATCATCAGTCTAGAAAACATATTAGAACCCTTTTAGCGATAAAGAACTCGATAGATAATCACCCCTGAAGAAAGTCCAACAACAAGGGATTGACCTGATCAACGTGAGTCCAGTTAATGACGTGCAGTCCGCCAGGAATGACAACCAGTTGACTGTTTTTAATCAGCTTCGGGAGTCTGGCTGCGGTGGACTCAAGCGGCAAAATGCGCTCGCTATCTCCATGAATGATCAGAGTTGGGACATCAATGCGGGGCAGATCATCGCGGAAATCGGTGAGCCAGGACGGTACACAATCTAAAGTCGCTTTCGCAGAAGACCCTACGGCAACAGTCCAACTGGCTTGAATGGCATCGTTGCTGATGCGATCGCCAAGCAACACATCCACATTGAAGAATTCTTTGAAAAATGCAGAAAAGAAAGCTGGACGGTCTTCAACAATCGCTTTCATAATGCCATCGAAAACGCTTTGGTCAACGCCTTCGGGATTGTCATCGGTTTTCAGTAGGAAGGGCGGCACTGGAGCCATCAGCACGGCTTTCTGCACCCGCTCTGAGCCATACTTGCCAAGATAGCGCGTAACTTCACCCGTCCCCATTGAGAAGCCAACCAACACGGTATTTTGCAAGTCAAGCTGGGTCATGAGTATATTTAAATCGGCGGCGAAGGTATCGTAGTCATAGCCAGATGAGGGTTGACTAGAAGCCCCAAATCCTCGGCGATCATAGGTAATTACCCGATACCCTTCGTTTAGCAGAACCAAGACCTGCTTCTCCCAGGAATGTCCATTCAATGAAAATCCATGAATCAGTACAACGGGTTGCCCTGTTCCCAGATCTTCGTAGTAGATATCAATGTTTGCAGAGTTTTCTTGACTAACGGTAATGTAAGGCATAAGAGGTTTCTCCTTTGTAAATTGATAGTGTGTTTTTATCTGTGTGAAACCGTTGCTCGTGTCCGTAGTATCTAGGGCAATTATCTTGATCTGCCCTGCGGCAAAATCGCCATCTGCAAAATTCATATCGGTGTTGATCGCTACTCGGTCGCAACGTTTCGCATTGCCGATCGACTACTGCGCTACATACCCACCATCTAACATCAATGTTTCACCTGTTATGAACGACGATGATTTGTCAGAGTCTTACCGTGTGAGCGAATGGGGTGCAAGATGTCCGATCGTCGATCGAAACACATCATCTGGATCGTATTTCTGCTTAAGATCGAGCAATCGCTCATAGTTCGACCCAAAAGCAAGCCGAACACGCTCCTGTTCTTCCGGATTCAGAAGGCTGATGTATCCGCCTTTCAAGGCATAAGGTGCAAGGGAGCGTGAGATGTTTTGTGCCCATTGAAGATGCCGCTGCTCGTCGTCCTGTGGCTCCCAAGCTGCAATTAGCTCAACCATCAGATGATCCTGACGCAGTGCAAAAGCAGTTTCCGAGGCACCGACGCGGCTCGCGGCTCCATGAAAGTGATGCAGCGCGATGAACGAAAAGGGGGAAGAAAATGGCAGTCCCTGTTCGATCAGGGTGTCAATGATTTCAGGCTGAAACCCTTTGATCGACTGTGTTTTAGCAGAGTAGTGACGCCCCTTCGGTGCATTCGCATCCCACTGATGAATAAATTCGCGATACGTCATGGATTGCACCCGATCGACTAGCACAGTACCAAAGGTTCGTAGGGGTGCGATGACTTGCTCACCTGCTGCGCTCTCACCACAGTAGAGCGGTAAGAGAAAGAGAACTGTCGCGCCCTCTGGCGTTTGGAAGAACCCAGACAGAATCGTCAATTCATCGGGGATAGTAGCCATGAAGTCGTTCAAACGGCGTAACACGGTTCTAGCTTCCCCTAGCGGATAGAGCAGCATCCCAGATAACACGGTCGTGAGTGGATGCAGGCGATACTCCAGCGAGACGACAACGCCAAAGTTGCCTCCCCCACCGCGTAGTCCCCACATCAGATCGGGATGTTCTTCGGCGTTTGCGGTTAGAAGTTGCCCATCGGCAGTGACCACTTGTGCAGACAGTAGATTATCAATACCCAGCCCATAAGCCCCTGTGAGTTCGCTGTATCCTCCTCCCAGGGTAAATCCAGCCATGCCAACGGCGGAGCAGGTTCCTGTCGCTGTCACCAACCCATATTGGGTGGTTGTCTCGATCAGATCGCTGATCGTTGTTCCAGCTTGAACGTGAGCTGTGCGCTGGTCTGGATCGACGGTGACAGTTCTCATCTGAGACAAATCAATCACCACGCCCTCAGACAACGCTCGTCCAGCAGTATCGTGTCCTCCCGCTCGAACCGAGAGGGGTAGCCCATGTGTCCTTGTCCAGCGAACCGTATGAATAACATCTTGTACAGTGAGACAACGAGCGATCGCGGCAGGTTGTGTCTTCACCTGACCATTCCAGAGTTGACGCACCTGTTCATAATCAGCAGCTTGAGGAAGAACAAGCTGTCCTGTGAGCAGTGCTGCGAGATCGTCGAAAGCAGCACTGTGACGGTATGTAGTTGTCATGATTTCTCCTTTTCAGTGAGCCTAGAGTTGAAGATGTTTGAGCTAAAATTGTCATTTGAATCTCCTGTAATTGTGAATGTTCTAGATACCTCAAAGTCCTACCGTGTGAGTGAATGGGGTGCGAGATGTCCGATCGTCGATCGAAAAGACACGACCAGGCAGCTTCAGAGGCAACTTTCCATAGCATTTCAGCGATTTTTGATCAAAATCCTTGAAACACAATCAGTGTAAACATTTCAGCGATTTTTCTCGTTATTTCCCAATAGGTCTAGTATTAGCTGGCTCTAAATTGATTTGTCAGAAAGCGGATCTAATACTTACCAACAGCGATCGGCAACTCATTCTCAATAGCTTGCAGCCGTCGAGAAAAATTATCCAAAATTTCCTGGCGAACTTCATCAGTTTGTTGGACGGGGGCATAAACGATATGAGGGGCAAGAACATCAAAACCAGTAAACTGAAAGATGCCACGTTGGATAGGGCGCAGGATAGCCTGGATATCGCCATTGAAGCCATCCTTGAGATAATGCTCCTTTGTTCCGCCTAGCGTCAACGAAAGCATTGCTTTCTTACCTTGAAACCGTCCTGTTTCATAAATATACCCGCCACCGTACACCCGCCCCATTGTGAAGACGCGATCGACCCATCCCTTCAAAACAGCGGGCACACTAAACCACCATAAAGGAAACTGCCAAATCATCAAATCACACCATTCTAGTTTTTGGAGTTCAATTTCAAGTTCTGGGACAAAACCTTCAACTTCAGTCGCGTACATTTCTTCAATCTGCTGTTTGAAGTAGTTAGGATCTTTCATTGAGGTGAAGTTGCGACGATCGGATACGGGGTCAAACTTCATAGCATAAAGATCGGTACACTGTACATCATGTCCAAGCTTTTGAAGTGTGTCGATCGCCCTTTGAAACAATGCTCCATTGAAGCTTTTTGGTTCTGGATGGGCAAAAACAATCAAAACCTTCACGGTGTTTCTCCTAGCTTTATCAGAGTAGTGCTTAGATTTAGTAGTAGGGTAGGCATCGCTCACCATCTTGTAAAACCCTTCACGGTAAGGTTTTGTGGGCAGTGCCCACCCTAAAATTTGTGACTTATCGGTTTTAGCTCGTGATTGCCGTAACGCGGATCTCAATCCGCATCGTTGGCAGTCCAAGAGCTGCAACTCCTACCTCTGTCCAAATGGGGGCATGGTTGGGCATGTAATGACGAAATAGCTTGACCATCACCTCGTTAACCTCTGGGGGGAACCCTCCAACATGGTAAGAATTGACATGGATAACATCCTCCCAACTAGCGCCAACAGTAGCCAAGGTTCGCTCTACGTTCCGAAACGCCTGAGCAATCTCGTCACCAAGCGATTCGGGGAATTGCAGATCGTCGTCCCAGCCGCCTTGTCCTGATGTCTCCACTCGATCGCCAATTTTCACCGCTTGCGAGTAATAAAACTCATTCAGCATACGTTCCCCATAACCAGGGGTGATAAAAAACTCGGGTTTATTCATTGTGCTCCTTATTAGATGATTTAGTGGTAGGGCAGTGCCCACCATTTTGTAAAACCCTTCACAGTAAGGTTTTGTGGGCAGTGCCCACCCTACTAGCTGCCTCCTGGCTTAGCGATCGATGAGTGCGTTGGAAGGCAAGTTCGGATCGAGTGTTTTTCGCGCGCTGTCAACGCCCACAACGGGTAACGTACCAGGATCGAGCAAGCCGAGTTGAACCAATACACTCGCCTGATCCCAGTAGAGGTGTTCATGGGCTACCTTGCCATCCCGAAATCGAATAATGGCAACCACTGGTACTTCAACTCGTTTCCCGGTTGGAGCAACACCCGGCAGCATCCAGTCCATCTGAATCGTGTGAGTGAACTTACCCACCATTTCATCGACCAGTTGATCCGTCCCGATCGTGCGCGAAATTGGAACTAGCTCGAAGTCTGGCGGGATCTGTGGAATGAAGTATTTGGAATAAAACTCACCCACTTCTGGTTTTCCGACTCCTCCGGTCATGACCGGAATGTGGTTCACGTAAGCATCTTCAACCATCGTCGCGAGAGCATCTTCAGTGCTGTGAGTGCCAAACTCGGACTGTATATGTGCTTCCCAGACTGCTTGCAAGGCTCCCTGGGCAGGTGTCAGGTTAGGATCTGCCTGTCTATTGTCTGCTTGATTTACACTTTGTTCTGTGACCATGTTAATGTAGTCTCCTGATTGGTAGTGTTGACTGTATTGTCTATGCTGGCTTTGTCTACAGCTTACTGAGTTCCAATGCGCCTAAATATCGTTCCATGAGGGACTCCTATTGCTATTCTCGGTTTGTTGAATCGACAGACAGATAAATGTTGCTAGTCACGTCCTGCCACAATAATCTTTTCGGCTAAACCAATCGGGTTAGAAAACATGACCTCATGACTACCGGGCATTTGTACAAGTCGAAATAGCCCCAAGCGGTTAGACATTCTCGGATGCCAGCCCTCGCATTGAGGGAGGACATTATCTTCTGTACAGTAGAGGTAACTTTTAGGAATGGGCAGTGAGTAAAACTGCTTCAAGTCCAGCTTGTCAATCCACGGTTGATACGGTTCAGGTGATAATCGTGCGTAACTGGATCGAGCCAGTTCGAGGTCAGCATCATTAAGAAGCACTTCTCGCCAAAGCTCAAACGGCATCACCAGCGTATGATCGTCCGATTCTCTAGCTAGAGAGTCAAATAGCGTTTGATAGTGCGGCGGAATGCTATCTCTAAGGCTTTCACCATCATTGAGGACAAAGGCATCGAAGAAGATGAGCCGTCGAATGCGATCGGGAATCGCTTCAGCAACTTTCGCAATGATTGTTCCGGCCAAACTATGACCTAAGAGAACAATATCGGTTAAGTCCTTACCAACAATGTAATCGACGATCGATTGCGTACATTGAGCATGGTTAACGTTTTTATCTACGCCTTTACCATGTCCGGTGATCGTGGGAGCAAACGCTTGATGTCCTTTTGCTTCTAGATGGTCAACGACTGCTTGCCAAGCAGAACCATCATGCCAGGAACCATGAACTAAGACAAAAATTGACATAGAACTCCTTTAGTTGCGATCTGAAAATCAAGCCCATTTGTTCTCTCTTGAAATGGAGCGGTTCGCTGTGAGTCCACCATTAACGAGCGAAAATTAACTCGCTGTATATCCGCTTTTGAGCATTACCGATCGTTCCCGCCATGCCTGCTAGGAGCGTGGCTAGGGCGCTGAGAATAATATTGCTGTATCTCTCTGGTTTCGTGCTTTTTCAAGGCTACTAGAGATTTGCGCTCGCAGTAACAACATAGGGTTGCTTGGACTAACGAGTGTGGCGATCTCTGTCATGGGATTGCTCCTAGCGATCGGGGTGAGAAATTTCTGCTTGCTCAACCGCTTTGTCCGATTGGTCGAACCAGGATTTCGTTAACATCTACGTCTTCTGGCTGCTCGATCACAAAGGCAATGGCACGCGCGATCGTATCTGGTGGCATGATGGAGTTGCGAAATTCTGCTGCCCACTGCGCCGCTTCAGCATCGGTGATGGAGTTGAGGATTTCAGAGTCGGTATTTCCGGGCGAGATCACCGTAACCCGAATATCCGTCGATTCCTGCCGCAGTCCCTCGGAGATTGCCCGGACTGCAAACTTGGTGGCACAATAAACCGCAGCATAGGGAAAAACAAGATGTCCGCCGACCGAAGCTAGATTTACAAACTGTCCAGCGTGTTGCTGCTTGAAGAGGGGCAGCGCAGCAGCGATGCCATGGAGTACGCCACGCAGGTTCACATCAATCATGCGGTTCCACTCGTCGAGCTTCAACACCTCTAGCTTCGAGAACGGTCTCACCCCTGCATTGTTGACCATCACATCAAGGCGACCAAATTGGTCTTTGGCAAACTCGACAAACGCTTGCATGTCTTCGAGACTAGTCACATCTAGAGCACAATATGCCACTACGCCACCTTTATCGCGGATTTCAGACGCGATCGCGGCAAGTCGATCAGTGCGTCGCGCCCCCAATACAACCCGTAACCCCTTGTGAGCGAGTAATCTAGCAGTCGCTTCACCAATGCCGCTACTCGCTCCGGTGATGGCGATGACTTTGCTGTTAACGTTTAACATCTTGACTTTCCTCATGTTTACGTTGTGCATTAACCAAATTTGTTAAGCTAACTGTGTCTTTGCAGCTAGCTCAAATCGAGCCAAATTGGATTAGTCCGCGTATAGTTCCCCTTTGGGCTAAACGTGGGAGTGAATGTGTGGCGGCGGATCAATTTCAGGATCAACCCGCAACTCGACGAGCATACATTGCCCATTGTTTTCTTTGCCCACTGCCTTGAAGGTGAAAATATCTCCCACAACTGAAAGGGAATTTCCTTGACCTGGCTTAAGCAATAGATCATAAGAGGTAGTCATTGTCACTTCTCCTAATAGTTGTTAATTGTTGTGTTGCAATGCGAGATGTCCGATCGTCAAAAGAATGAATAACGATCCTGGTTGCAAAATGGCGGGTTTGGGTATTGATGTTTGCTGGCTCCTACACTTAGTCGCGCTCGATTAGTGTGTTTGAAGGTAAGTTGGGATCGAGCGCTTTACGCGCACTGTCAACGCCCACGACGGGAAGTGTACCCGGATCGAGCAAGCCGACTTGAACCAATACACTTGCCTGATCCCAGTAAATGTGTTCGTGGGCTAGTTTGCCGTCACGGAACTGGACGATCACTACTACTGGCACTTCCACCCGTTTTCCGGTGGGAGCAACGCCGGGTAATATCCATTCCATCCAAACAGTATGAGTGAACTTAGCCACCATTTCATCCACGAGTCGATCTGTCCCGATCGTGCGCGAGATTGGGGTCAACTCCATGTCCGGCGGCATCTGCGGAATGAAGTATTTGGAATAAAACTCGCGCAGTGCTGGTTTCCCGACTCCCCCAGTCATTACCGGGATGTGGTTAACGTAAGCATCTTCAACCATCGTAGCGAGGGCATCTTCAGTACTGTGAGTACCAAACTCGTACTGTAAATGCTCTTCCCAAAGTGCTTGCAAAGACTCCTGGGCTGGGGTTAAATTGGTAGTTGCTTGTAAATTTGCTTGTCCGTCTACAGTTTGCTCTTTGACCATGATTAAATACTCCTGATTCTATCTATCTAAAGTGTCTTGAGTTCCAATGCTTGACTGCTTTCAGATTCTTAAAATGATTTGTCAGATTCTTGTGATGTTAGTGAACTTGTTTCAATGGACGTATAAGCATTCAGCGCCTGTTTCACGGATTAGTTTGGCAGTTTTTTCTCCTTCTGCATCGCGTCTGCCTGAGAATACTACCTTTGCTCCAGCAGCACCGAATGCGATCGCCGTTGCTCTGCCAATAACCGTTGTGCCACCAGTGACTAACGCCACTTTACCCTGAAGTATCATTCTATTTCTCCTTCTGTTTCAACGAAAGTTGACTAAAAAAGTGATGCCCCGAACCCATTCATTCCTTCCATTTAGTGGAAAAGACCGGAGCGGAGTGCCCGGATTGCGGCCTGAGTTCGGTCCTCAGCACAAAGTTTTTTCAAGATGTTGCGGACATGGGTCTTCACTGTGCCGACAGTGATGTAAAGCTCCTTGGCAATTGCGGTGTTGCTGTAGCCATCCACAATCAGTTGCAACACCTCTAACTCTCGCTCAGTGAACGGTTCAGTAGTAATGACTTGCCTGTATTCAAGCTCGATGGCTCGAATCGCAATCATCTCAACGGAATTGTTGTCACCTTCAACTGCAAGATGAGATTGCTGAAGTAGCCCACTAACCTCTTGTGCAACATAGGTGAGCGCATCATTCAAACGAGGGGCAGATGGTTGTGGCGACAAGCTCCGCAGCTCAGTACTATCAATCGGAGTAGAGTCAAGGCATTGCAAATCACGGCTCATTAGTTTGTCTCCCAATCTATATTTCACGGTTTAGAACGCATTACCTTTTGCGACACAACCCGCTAAACTCCCCCTGGTACCACTAGTTGAAACTTTGCCTTCTTCGCGCCACAGACTGGACATACCCAATCTTCCGGCAGATCCTCAAAAGCTGTCCCCGGAGTAATTCCAGACTTTGGATCGCCCTCTGCCAGATCATAAATGTGACCACAGACCTTACATCTATATCGTTTCATCAGTACCTCCTGCGTAAGTAGGTTGGCGCAATTAAACTTACAATAGTTTTCAATCATTGCAAGAGTTTCAGGCAAAGCTATCTTATATTTGATTCAGCCCTCCTACTTAGTATTAGAAAAGCTGGGACGATCTGCCATTTCTTAACTACGTCACTAGCTCACCAACTTGATAGCGAATCCGTTGCAGCAGAAACTTAGCCTGTTGACCGGGTTAGGGTCATAAGACTGGATTACTGCTAGAGATCGGGGAATTGTGAAGGTTATTAAGCCGTTAGCGGTTAGGAGTTAGTGTGTTAATTCCTTTGCCTTACGCCTTTGAACCTGATGTCTCTACAGTAGGGGAGTTTTTTGGGTTTGTCGTTACCTACAAGTTCACTAGTTTGAGGTCAATGTGATGAGTTTAAATACTTAAGGGTAGGTGAACTTTTTCGTGATCAATTTTGGCTTGAATTGGCTGAATCCTCTCTCTTGCCTCAATTACAGCCTGATCATGCTCGTAACAGAAAGTTCACTTCACCTGATGTAAAATTAGCTCATTACCGTTAAGGGTGGAGTAAAAGACAATGGATTCAGAGCACGGCCTGCAAGTTGCTAATTCCGTAGTCTTTGCCAAAGTGGGTAGACGGCTCAATGAAGTAGAAGCTGCCATTCTATTGGGAGCCCTGCAAGAGCAGACCTACGAACAGATTGCTGAGTCGTCTGGCTACTCGCTCAGCTATATCAAACGCAACGTCGGTCCCAAACTCTGGAGTCTGCTGGAGCAAGCCTTCGGGGAGCCCGTCAGCAAAACCAACTTTCGAGGGGCGCTAGAACATCAGTGGCGTCAGTCGCTGATTGGTGCGACCCAAACCCAGGCTCTAGCAGTTGAGCCGACTGCCTCACCTCCAACCCAGGCTGCTCAAACCGTCCTGCATCAACCCCAGGCTGACTGGGGAGAGGCCATGGATGTCACCCAGTTCTATGGGCGAAGTGGGGAACTACAGACCCTAGAGCAATGGATTGTGACGGAGTGCTGTCGAGTCGTGGCACTGCTGGGGATTGGTGGAATTGGCAAAAGCACCTTAGCCGCCAAACTGGGTCAGCGGATTCAAACTCAGTTTGAGGTGGTGGTGTGGCGATCGCTACAGAATGCCCCACCATTTGAAGCATGGTTAGAAACAGTGCTTCCTATCTTGCTCCAGTCACAGGGAGAGGACATCGCTGTGCCGAGCAGCCTGGATGGGAAACTACTGAAGCTGATGCAGGGGTTGCGTCAAAAGCGCTGTTTACTGGTTCTGGACAATGCGGAGACGATTCTGAGTCCAGGGCGAACCGGCCAGTATCGAGCCGGCTACGAGGGATACGGTCAACTGTTCAAAGAGATTGGGGAGATATCCCATCAGAGTTGCTTGCTGCTTACCAGCCGCGAAAAGCCCAGAGAGATTGTGCCACTGGAAGGTAAGGAACAATCCGTACGAACGTTGCTACTGCAAGGACTGAACCCAGAAGCAGGACGAGAACTGTTTCGCTACAAAGGAATATTTGCGGGTACGGAATCGGAATGGTCAAGATTAGTTACACACTATCGCGGCAATCCTCTGGCACTGAAGCTGGTAGCAGCCGCGACTCAAGAACTGTTTAATGGCAGAATTGTCGAGGTATTGAACTATCTCGAGCAAGGGTTAGCCGTCTTTGATGACATTCGAAACTTGCTCCAGCGACAGTTTGAGCGCTTGTCTGAGATTGAGCAGGAAATGATCTTTTGGTTAGCAATCAACCGGGAACCGAACTCGCTGATTGAGTTGAGTCGGGATATTGTCACCACGACTTCCAAGCGCAGACTTCCAGATGCAATTCAGTCATTGTTGCGGCGATCGCTGATTGAGAAGGAGGGTGAGCACTTCTTTCTGCAGCCAGTGGTGCTGGAGTATGTGACCGATCAGTTCGTGCAGTGCATCTCTGAGGAAATTGCCAGCCAAACACCAGAACGACTCAGAACCCATGCCTTGATCAAAGCCCAGGCAAAAGATTACGTCCGAGAGATGCAAAAGCGGTTGATTGTTGAACCGATCGCTGAACAGTTGCTGCTCCAGTTTGGCAGCTCACACGCCCTTGATCTGCAGTTGAAAACCATGTTGGCGCAGCAACAGCAACAAGCACCTCAGCCAAACTATAGTGCGGGTAACCTGCTCAATCTGCTGGTGCATCTGCAAAGCGATTTGCGCGGCTGTGACTTTTCGGAGCTAACCGTATGGCAAGCCGACTTACGGCAGGTCAACCTGGCAGGGACCAATTTTCGCAATGCTGATTTGGCAACCTCTGTGTTTGCCGAGACCTTAAGTGGCATTTTGTCAGTCAGCTTTAACCCAGATGGCAGCTTGCTGGCAACCGGCGATGTGGATGGTAAGATTTGCCTGTGGCGAGTGGTCGATGGTCAACAGGTTTTGACATTGAAGGGACATGCCGGTTGGATTTGGGCCGTCACCTTCAGTCCCGACGGCAAAACGCTAGCCAGTTGCAGTCATGACTCGTTGATTCGGTTGTGGGATGTGCAAACCATCGATCTTGAGCAACCCAATCCTGCAAATCTAGCTGAAGCCGGTAATTTCAGCCATCGCTCAGTCACCTGTCTCCACACCCTGCGGGGTCATTCCAGTCGGATTTGGACGATCGCCTATGCGCCAAGCGCAGGCTCCACCAACAGCCCCAATGGTCAAATGCTGGCTAGTGGCAGTGATGACCAAACGATTCGGCTCTGGAATGCCCACGACGGAACCTGCTTAACGGTTTTGCAGGGTCATAGAGGTGGGGTCATGTCTGTCAGCTTTAGTCCCAATGGACAGATTCTAGCCATTGCTAGCCAAGAATCCTCGATCCGATTGTGGAGTGTTGATCATGGCACCACCCTCAAAACCTTGCAAGGACATAGCCGTTGGGTAAGGGCAGTTGTCTTCAGTCCAGATGGTCAAATCCTCGCCAGCGGTAGTGAGGATCACACGATTCGACTATGGGAGATAAGGACAGGCATTTGCCGCCAAACCCTGCAAGGGCATACGGGTTGGGTCACCTCACTCAGCTTTAGTCCCAATGGTCAAACGCTTGTCAGTGGTAGTGAGGATGGCTCAGTGCGGTTGTGGAGCGTGCAGGACGGAACGTGCTTCAAACTGCTGCAAGGTCACAGCAGTTGTGTTTGGGAAGTTGCTTTTAATCCGGCTGGTCAAACCCTCGCGAGTGGCAGTGCAGACCGTTCAGCTCGATTGTGGAATGTCCAAGGTGGCACCTGCCTCAAAACGTTTCAGGGACGAACCAATGGGGTTCGTTCAGTCAGCTTTAGTCCGGATGGCTCCACACTGACCAGTGGCAGTCACGATGCCCTCCTGCGGCTCTGGGATTGGCAGCAAGAAACTTGCTCCAAAGCTTTGCCAGGACACACAAGTTGGATCTGGGCAGTGGCATTTCACCCAAATGGTCAAATGGTTGCAAGTGGCAGCAGCGATCAAACCGTGCGGCTCTGGGATATGCAAGATGGCTCCTGTCTCAGAACCTTACAAGGACATACGAGTTTGGTTTGTTCGCTCAGTTTCAGCCCCAATGGACACACCCTTGCAACTGGCAGCAGTGATCAAACCGTGCGGCTCTGGGATATGCAAGATGGCTCCTGTCTCAGAACCTTACAAGGACATACGGGTGGGGTTTGGGCAGTCGCGTTTAGCCCAGATGGACACACCCTTGCGAGTGGCAGCAGTGATCAAACCGTGCGGTTATGGGATATGCAAGATGGCTCCTGCCTCAAAATCTTACAAGGACATACGAGTTGGGTTTGGGCAGTCGCGTTTAGCCCAGATGAACACACCCTTGCGAGTGGCAGCAATGATCAAACCGTGCGGTTATGGGATGTGCAAGACGGAACCTGCTTGGCAACGTTACACGATCATATCGGTGGGGTAGAGTCTGTTGCTTTCAGCCCTAATGGTCGTCTCCTAGCCAGTAGCGGTGGCGATCAAACCATTCGGTTGTGGGATGTCCGAGACAGCACCTGCCAGAAAGTACTGCAAGGGCACACTAGTCTGGTCTGTTCAGTTCAGTTTAGTCCAGTTGACGTTAGCTTGCCATCCGGTGCAAGTCCGATTTTGGTCAGTGGGAGTCAGGATGAAACCATTAAGCTGTGGAATCCAACAACAGGTGAGTGTCTCAAAACGCTGAGAGCCGATCGCCTTTATGAGGGCATGGACATTCGGGGTACTCAGGGATTAACAGTCGCGCAGCAAGCCACGCTGAAAGCGTTAGGGGCAGTCGAAACCTAAAGAGACAGCTAACAGCTATCGCTAGTGATGTGGGTCTAATAGAGTAGAGAATCAATTTTACCCCTCTTTAATCACTCTAAGCAGAGAGTATTAGAATAGAGGTAAATAATACTGTTGGAAAGTGAGTATGTCAGTTGCTAGAATTGCTCGACCGACAATTCGATTTGTAGATGAGTACTGCCGACTGTTTGAGGGGCTGTTCCCAGAAGTAAGGAGTTATGAAGCGTTCAAGTTTCTGCATCTGGGTATGATAAGCGAGATTAAACGTAAATCACTGCCAGCCATATCCCTCATTTGTCACTCTGGGTAAGCACAAAATGAACCAAGACTTGAACAAGCTTGTAATGTAAGGCTTTCAAGCTTAATTACACAACAAATGAACTCACTTATTAACCCGGCAATAATTGAGACAACAAGAGGAAAGGGAAAATTGATAAAGTAGTAAAATGAATAAACCTGAT
>QQTW01002117.1_pt1 | contig 14278 bp, 11 predicted proteins | sample 1904831 | NCBI WGS metagenome assembly QQTW01 (sample SAMN09435610, study PRJNA476489) | Subsurface metagenome, whole genome shotgun sequencing project. | reverse complement strand
AGAAATTAGCAAACAAGATGTTCTAAACACCGATCCGGCGGCTCAGTTTGATGCGCGGGTGGTGGAAGTGAAAGTGCTACTCGATCAGCCATCAAGCCGTATTGCGGGTTTGACAAATTTGAGTCTGCAAGTAGCGATCAATGTCAAATCTTGAGGAAATTAAATGACTAAGATTACCCAGAAAAAGAAACCGTTGTTTCTATCTTGGCTACAGTTACGAAAAGAACGAGCGCGTTTGCTAGTAGCGATCGCAGGCATTAGCTTTGCCGACGTGCTGATGTTTTTGCAAATGGGCTTTCGAGGTGCATTGTTTAGTAGCGCAGTGGAGTTTCACCATAGCCTGAACGGTGAAATTGTCATGTTGAGTGGGCGATCGCGATCGCTCATTTCTCTTGACCGTTTTACCGAGCGCCGACTGTATCAAGCAGCAGGTGTAACGGGTGTTGCGTCTGTTAGCCCGATCTATCTCAATACGATTCAATGGCGCAATCCTGAAAACAAAGAAATTTGGGATATTTATGCGATCGGCATCAACCCAGAACACCAAGTAATGAATATTCCTGGCGTAGAAGCCAATCGTGAGAAACTGCGCGCACCGGATACAATTTTGTTTAACCTCGGTTCTCGTAAAGAATTTGGTGCGATCGCCCAACAGTTTCAGGCGGGAGAATCGATCGCAACTGAAATCAATGAACGCCAAGTTCAAGTCCGGGGATTGTTCAAACTTAGCCCCACCTTTGGCATCAATGCCTACTTGGTGACGAGCGATGTCAACTTTTTGCGCATGGCTAATTTTCGTCAGAGTGGATTAATTGATGTTGGAGTCATCAAACTAAAACCTGGTGCAAATGTCCAAGCAGTTTTGGCAGAGATGCGATCGCGTCTGCCTAATGATGTCAAAGTCATGACTAGAGATGACTATGCCAAAGCAGAAGTTGCCTTTTGGAATGCCAGCACTCCCGTAGGCTATACCTTTGACTTGGGAGTAGTGATCGCTTTTATTGTCGGCGCTGTAATTGTCTACCAAATTCTTCACAGCGATGTGACCGACCATTTGCCCGAATATGCCACGCTCAAAGCAATGGGGTTTCGCGATCGCTATCTGCTCATCGTCGTGTTCCAAGAATCCCTGATTTTGGCAGCCCTGGGGTTTATTCCTGGAACTGCGATCGCTTTAGGCATCTACCACATTACTAATATTGCAACAATGCTACCGATGGCAATGGATTTGGGGCGGATTGTATTTGTTTTTGTCCTCACCGCAATCATGAGTTCAGTTTCTGCTGCGATCGCTGTACGTAAGTTACAAACTGCTGATCCTGCTGATATTTTCTAGGAGTTAAGGATGTCCAAATCGCTAGAAACCCCTGTCCCCGCGATCTCAATAACCCATTTGAATCATTACTATGGTCAAGGTTCATTGCGAAAACAGGTTTTGTTTGACATCAATCTGCAAATCGATCGGGGCGAAATCTTGATTATGACAGGGCCATCAGGTTCTGGTAAAACTACATTGTTAACGCTCATGGGCAGCCTCCGCTCGATTCAGGACGGAAGTTTAAGCCTCTTAGGACAGGATTTGCTCAATGTCAGCAAAGAACAGATGACTCTCGCTCGTCGTGATATCGGCTATATTTTTCAAGCACACAATCTATTGAACTTCCTCACAGTTTACCAAAATGTTGAGATGGCGTTGGAAATTCATGCAGTGACGGCACTAGAGGCAGATACTCGCATTCGGAATGTCTTGAGGGCAGTGGGCTTAGAACATCGAACAGACTACTATCCAAGCGATTTGTCTGGTGGACAAAAACAACGCTGCGCGATCGCTCGTGCTTTGGTCAGTCAGCCTAAAATTATCCTGGCAGATGAACCAACGGCTGCACTAGATAAACAATCGGGTCGCGATGTAGTGGAGATCATGCAGCGATTGGCAAAAGAGCAAAACAGCACTATTTTGCTCGTCACCCATGACAACCGCATTCTCGATATCGCTGATCGCATTATTTCTCTGGAAGACGGGCGGCTAGTAGCTTAATACACCGCCATTGGTTTCAGCTTAAGGGTACACATTTAATCCGATCGCCTTGATCCATCGTGGAGAAAGTTTCATTGCTTGTTACCACGTCTATTGTTCGCATAAACATTGCCTACACGCCTCTCAACTTCCGGGTATTGTCTACTAAACTTTTCGCAAAATCGTCAAAGCGCTGGGCAACTTTTTCGTCCAAAATCTTCCCCTCCGGTGAAAAAGCTTTCCAAGCTTGAGGAATAGCAATTTGTTCTGGAATTACCCAAGCGTGTACCCAACGCATAATTACTCGTAAGTCATTGAGGGCGTTACTGTTAGCTTGACCGCCCAAAACGCTAATTAATCCTGTAACTTTACCGTCTAACTGCTCAAAACTCATTAAGTCAAGAGCATTTTTAAGTACGCCGCTAACACTCCCGTGATATTCTGGTGTCGCTAAAATCAATCCGTCAGCTTCTTTTACTGCCTTTTGCAGTTTCTCTACATCCGGGAAGTCTGGATACTCTCCCCCATCACAAAACGGTAAATTCATTTGGCGCAAGTCTAAGATTTCTACCTCTGCTCCCAAAGCTTCGGCGCGTCTTGCTGCTATCTCTAAGGCAATTTGGCTGTAAGAATCAACCCGCAAACTTCCGCCGATACCAACAATTTTGACCATAGCTTTTTTAACTCCCTAAACTGCGATCGCCAGAAAACTCATACTCGGTACGACTACATATAATTTAACATAGTTTGATGCCAAATTTGGATGCTTGGCTGAAGTTATATCTTGAGGATTGCAGCAATACTTGAAAGCGACAGCAGTAATTGAAACAAGAAAGTTAGACTAGATTGGAGAATAGATATATTTTTGAGTTAAATAATGGTTGTTCGTCAAAAGACAGAGGGCAATTAAATATGAGTATTTCCCGGAAAAAAGCATTGAATCAGCAACCAGTAGAAAGGCTAGCTAAAAATAGAGTTACAGCAAAGCAACGTCTAGCAACATTAGCAGCCGGATCGTTGCTAATAGTGCAGTCAATGCTCGTCGGTACGTTTCCGGCTAACGCCCAAAAGTCAGAAACAGAGGCTTTATCTTATGGCGAACTGTTAGAAAAAATCGATAGCGGCGAAGTGACAAGGGTAGAATTAGATCCAGAACAACCCATCGCCAAAGTCAAGCTGCGAGGGCAAAAGCCGGATGCGCCTTTGGAAGAAGTCAGAATTTTTGACCAAAACCCAGAGCTAATTAAAAAAATCCTCAGCAAGAAAAATATTGATTTAGAGTACAATTCCTCAGCTAATAGTAAAGCCGCAATGTGGTTTTTGCTTAACTTATTGTGGATTGTGCCATTAGTTGCGATTATGCTGCTATTTTTGCGTCGCTCCGCCAATGCTGGTAGCCAAGCGATGAATTTTGGCAAGTCAAAGGCTCGTTTTCAAATGGAAGCAAAAACCGGGATAACTTTTAGCGATGTAGCCGGGATTGATGAAGCTAAAGAAGAATTAGAAGAAGTAGTTACTTTTTTAAAGCAGCCAGAGCGCTTTACAGCGATTGGGGCAAAAATTCCTAAAGGAGTATTGCTAATTGGTGCGCCGGGAACAGGTAAAACTTTGCTGGCAAAAGCGATTTCTGGAGAAGCGGGAGTCCCATTTTTTAGCATTTCTGGCTCCGAATTTGTAGAAATGTTTGTGGGGGTGGGTGCTTCTCGTGTCCGCGATTTATTTAAGAAAGCCAAAGAAAACGCTCCTTGTCTAATTTTTATCGATGAAATCGACGCTGTAGGTAGACAAAGAGGTACAGGAATAGGGGGCGGAAATGACGAAAGAGAACAAACCTTAAACCAACTACTTACAGAAATGGACGGGTTTGAGGCAAATACAGGCATTATTATTATTGCCGCTACTAACCGTCCAGATGTGTTAGATGTCGCCTTATTGCGTCCGGGACGTTTTGATCGCCAAGTAACGGTAGATACTCCCGACTTAAAAGGGCGATTAGAAATATTACAAGTTCACGCTCGCAATAAAAAAGTCGATCCTTCCGTATCGATAGAAGAAGTCGCTAGACGCACTCCAGGCTTTACCGGAGCAGATTTAGCCAACTTACTCAATGAAGCGGCAATTCTCACCGCCAGACGGCGTAAAGAGGCGATTACAGGGCTAGAAATTGATAACGCCGTAGATCGAGTAGTTGCAGGAATGGAAGGTACGCCTTTAGTTGATAGCAAGAGCAAGCGTTTGATTGCTTATCATGAAGTCGGACACGCCTTGATTGCCACCAAGCTCAAACACCACGACCCTTTGCAGAAAGTAACGCTAATTCCACGCGGACAAGCAAAAGGATTGACTTGGTTTACTCCTGATGAAGAACAAGGTTTGCTCTCAAGAGTGCAGATTTTAGCCAGAATTACGGCTACTTTGGGAGGGAGAGCCGCCGAAGAAGTGGTATTTGGCAGAGGAGAAATTACTACAGGCGCAGGTCAAGATATCCAACAATTGACTAGCATAGCGCGGCAAATGGTAACAAAGTTTGGAATGAGCGATTTAGGGCTAGTTGTACTAGAAGAACAAAGCAACGATGTGTTTTTAGGTCGAGATTTAGGGAAGAAGTCGGAGTCTTCTGAAGAAATCGCCTGTAAAGTTGATGCTCAAGTTAGAGAAATAATTGGCAAGTGTTACGAGGAGGCTTTAGAGATTCTTCAAGAGCATCGCGCTTTGATGGATTTGCTAGTAGAACAGCTAATTGAACTTGAAACCATAGAAGGAGACGTTTTCCGGCAAACTGTTACTCAATTTGCCCAGCCTACAGACAAAAAACTAACTCTCGCTAAAAAATAGCATCCAAGAAATATAGAGACGTTGCAGTGCAACGTCTCTACAAATATTCAAAATTCTGAAACTTTGCGATTGACTAACTGCTGCTGGCTAACGGCGGTTTTTTGAATATCTGAGGGTTGTTGAGCATACATCGCCCTCAACACCAACGCCGGATCTACATAATTGTTGCCATACTTAAGCCCCCAATGCAAGTGAGGGCCTGTAGTTCGTCCAGTCATACCTACGCGCCCGATGCGAGTCCCTGCGCCTAATACTTGACCTTCTTGAATTTGTAAGCCGCCTTCACGATCAACTAAATAGCGATCGCTTCCATTTTTCTCTACGTTTCCTTTCATGTGACAATATTTATGTTCCCACTGCCCCGATTGAATTATGATGTGGGTTCCGCAAGCACTCTTATCAGCAACTTTGACAACCTTTCCTGCCCACCAACTACGAATATAACTCCCTTGGGGTGCAGCTAAGTCTAAACCGCCGTGAAATTCCCAATTAGAGCCACCCGTCGCCGAGCGCCGATAGCCAAAAGGTGAACTATAACCGCGAAAATTCTCGACCGGAAAAGACGCACCACGCCAAGTATTTCTACTAGCTACTTGGTTTTGCTCTGCTTCTAAAGCTTTAACGCTTTGTTGCCCAGATAAAGAAGCTGGTACAGTAATTATACTTATAACAGCTAACAATATTTGCAGATAACGAGTCGGACGATAAGGTTTAGATAATTGGCTCATAATTGAAACTCCTCCACAAAAAATACAAACACCAATAGTTAGCCAGCAATCAAATCATTATTCCCAATATTGAGCAAGGTTTTGGTAATGATAACTTATAAAAATTAATCGTTACCTGCAAGCATATTTCCTTAATGTCAACGACCTATCTTACTCTATGGTCTAGTTCTGTAAAGCAGGGTAAGAGATTATCAGGTGAAAGTTGGGTAGTCTACAACACAATTAGGCAAAAATATTGCCAAAGTTGAGAACTTGCCACATTAAGGTTTTGTAAATAGGCTGGTTTATAGTTAAAATTTTTTAAGCAAGGTTTTTAAGTTTAGCGATCGCTCAACCTATATATGTTTAATGATATTTTTCCTTTTAGGTTCGATCTAAATGCTAGTGCGATCGCTGGGGCGAGTTTGTGGTCATTGGCACTATACCTAGGATTTTCACCCTTTAGCGACTGGTTAACTTGGCAACTGCAACGCTGGTTTAACTTTGCCGAGCGGAGTTTATACACTAGCGCCAAAGAATTTGAACGTACTCGCAAAGCCAGAGAATCGCAAAATGCTTTCTATGCGTCAATTTTTAGCATCTTGCCATTTTTAGGTTTGGGCGCACTATGTAATTACGGCGTGGAATTGGGCTTAGGCGGTAGTTGGGCTATTAGTATGGGAGTTATCGCCTGTATGGGTTGTGGCGTTTATGAGTTAGGGCGCAGAGATGGGCAATCTTCGGAATAAGGAGAATTGGTCATTGGGAATTGCTTGTTCTTACCCATTACCCATTACCTCTTTAACTAAAGCTACCAACTTTTGGGCGGCTCCAGCTTCGCCGCGTATACTCCGCAAAACTTCGCTAATTTCCTGGAGTTTTTCAGGATGCTCTAAATAATCCAATACCATCGCCGCTACTTCTTTTGGTTGCAAGTTGCCTACAAGCTCTGGTACAACCTCTGACTGCGCCCAGATATTCGGCCAAGAGTACAAACGGCGAGGTAAATTTAGAATTGACCAGTTAATGAGTTTTGCCATACTTTTACCTACTAAAGGCAAAGAAGCCAACAAACCCAAAATCCCATCCCACGATCGCATCGCGTCTAATTGTTGCGTGGGAAGCAATACAATCATAGGGACAGCCAAAGCCCCAAGCTCTGCGGTATTTGCGCCTACGGTAGTTAGACAAATACTGCATTGAGATAATAAATCGTAAGCTGGCGACTTTATCCACAAATCTATCTCCAAGCCACCAGAAGTTTTGAGATGGGGAGACTCTAAACCAAGAGTTGCACTAATTCCCCCAAAGCTCTCAATTACCGGATTAAATTCGGGATTAGCAAAATTGGTTAAAGTTTCTAAGTCAAGAGTGGGAGCTACAGGAATTACAAAACGGGCTTGCGGACGACTAACTGCTATAAATTCGGCGATCGCTAACATTAAAGGTACGCCTTGAGCTAGTTTTGCCGCCTTAGAGCCTGGTAATAGCCCAATTAATTCTGTTTTAGTGTCACTTGCTTTTTGTCCCTGGGCTGCCTCTAGCATCAAATCCCCGACCACTGTACATTTGTGGGCAAACTTCGGATTAATAGCTTGGGGTTGCATCACGCCAAAACGGTCAATCCATCGATGCCAGCGAGTTTCCCACTCAGCATAAACCACCGTTTTGTAACCTAAGCGCTTGCCAATAATTACCGGAAAAAAACTATCGCCACCTAAAAAAAGTACCACACCGCGATCGCTCCATTCCCAAGAATGCGCCGTTTTTCCCCACAATAAAAACTGCCAGAAATCCTTAGCTTCCTGTACTCTGTCTACTTCCTCGTAACTGCGGCAAATCTGTGCTTCTTTGCCCGTTGCGTGGGGACAAGGCGATAAAACTATCGAAATGCGAATTCTACCTAATTGCGATCGCAAAGCCCTCACAACCGGACGCACCCAAGTTGTTACTTCTCCTGGCCCATTGGCAAGAATCAAAACATCGTAATGTGTTGCTTTTGTAATAAATGGTTGAGTCACTACTACTAACTTTGTCAACTAATACAAAGAATTATTGCGGTATATTAATACAAATTGTGTCATAAATGCGCGTAACCCGCCTTTGGTAAGCATTTTTTGGTAAAAACTAATTTATAGGTCACTAACTAATAGCGTTTTTAAATTCCAGGGGCAATAGATCCCACATCACAGGAGATTTAATCTATGTTCACTAACGTCAAGTCCACTATCAGACATATCGCGCCCGACAACCTCCAGGGGCGATCGCTCATTAAAGTGGTCTATGTCGTGTTAGAGTCCCAGTATCAAAGCGCCCTATCGCAGGCGGTGCGGTCAATTAATGACAAACACCCATCAGTTGCGATTGAAATTTCTGGCTACTTGATTGAAGAATTGCGCTCTAACGAAAACTACGAAGCCTTTAAAAAGGATATTGCCACCGCTAATGTATTTATTGGTTCGCTAATTTTTATCGAAGACTTAGCTGATAAAGTAGTAGCTGCCGTAGAACCTCACCGCGATAACTTAGATGTGGCGGTGGTTTTCCCCTCAATGCCTCAAGTAATGCGCCTCAATAAAATGGGTAGCTTTTCAATGGCGCAGCTAGGACAATCAAAAAGTGCGATCGCGCAATTTATGCGTAATCGTAAAGAAAAATCGGGCGCGTCTTTTCAAGATGGAATGCTCAAACTATTGCAGACTTTGCCCAAAGTCCTAAAATATCTGCCGATAGAGAAAGCCCAAGATGCCCGTAATTTCATGCTTAGTTTCCAATACTGGCTAGGCGGATCTTCGGAAAACTTAGAGAATTTTCTGCTGATGCTGACGGATAAATATATTTTTCCGGGCGCATATAAAGAAGCATTAAAGTACCAAGATCCAGTAACTTATCCTGACATGGGGATCTGGCATCCCTTGTCTACACGAATGTTTGAGGATGTCAAAGAGTACCTCAACTGGTACAACAGTCGTAAAGATATTAATGCCGACTTAAAAGACCCTCTAGCGCCTTGTGTAGGCTTAGTATTGCAACGTACCCACTTAGTAACTGGAGATGATGCCCATTATGTGGCAATGGTGCAAGAATTTGAAGCAATGGGAGCTAAAGTAATTCCCGTTTTTGCTGGCGGTTTGGACTTTTCTAAACCTGTAGAGGCTTATTTTTGGGATACTAAGGGAAAAGAAGGCAATTGTTTAGTTGATGTAGTCATATCGCTAACTGGATTTGCCTTAGTTGGCGGGCCAGCAAGACAAGACCATCCTAAAGCAATTGAAACTCTAAAACGCTTGAATCGCCCTTATATGGTGGCATTGCCTTTAGTATTTCAAACTACCCAAGAATGGCAAGATAGCGACTTGGGACTGCACCCAATTCAAGTAGCGTTGCAAATTGCGATTCCTGAATTAGATGGAGCAATTGAGCCGATAATTTTATCAGGGCGCGATGCAAATACCGGAAAAGCGATCGCATTGCAAGATCGAATTGAAACGGTAGTAAGACGGGCAATGAAGTGGGCAAACTTGCGCCGTCAGCCAAAATTACAGAAAAAAGTAGCAATTACAGTTTTTAGCTTTCCCCCTGATAAGGGAAATGTAGGGACGGCGGCTTATTTAGATGTATTTGGCTCTATTTACGAAGTCATGCAAGCTCTTAAGCGCAACGGTTACGACTTGCCAGAATTGCCCGAATCAGCGTCAGCACTGATGCAAGAAGTTATCCACGATGCTCAAGCACAGTACAATAGCCCCGAATTGAACATTGCTTACAAAATGTCCGTACCAGAGTACGAGCAACTAACCCCCTATTCTCACCGTTTGGAAGAAAACTGGGGAGCGCCTCCCGGACATCTCAACACCGACGGGCAGAATTTACTAATTTACGGCAAACAATTCGGTAATGTATTTATTGGCGTACAACCGACCTTTGGCTACGAAGGCGACCCGATGCGGCTGTTATTTTCTCGCTCGGCTAGTCCTCATCATGGTTTTGCCGCTTACTATACCTATTTAGAGCAAATCTGGAAAGCCGACGCAGTGTTGCATTTTGGTACGCATGGATCGCTCGAATTTATGCCAGGTAAGCAGATGGGAATGTCGGGAGACTGTTACCCAGATAATTTAATTGGTTCAATTCCCAACCTTTACTACTACGCCGCTAATAATCCGAGCGAAGCAACGATCGCTAAACGACGCAGTTATGCTGAAACTATCAGCTATTTAACTCCACCTGCTGAAAATGCTGGGTTGTATAAAGGCTTAAAAGAACTAAGCGAATTAATCGCTTCTTATCAAACTCTCAAAGGCAGTGGTAGAGGGATTCCTATTGTCAACACCATTATGGACAAGTGCCGATTGGTGAATTTAGACAAAGATATTACTTTACCCGAAACCGATGCTAAGGATATGTCTGCTGAGGAGCGAGATAATATTGTTGGCATGGTTTATAGACGGTTGATGGAGATAGAGTCGCGGCTATTACCTTGCGGTTTGCACGTCATTGGGAAGCCACCAAGCGCCGAAGAAGCGATCGCAACTTTAGTTAATATTGCTAGTCTCGACCGCAACGAACAAGAAACAAAGAGTTTACCGCGCATTATTGCTACCAGTATCGGGCGAGATATTAACGACATTTACCGCCTTAACGACCAAGGTATTTTAGAAGATGTCGAATTGCTGCAAAGTATTACTCTAGCAACTAGAAGCGCCGTTACTGCCCTTGTAAAAGCCCAAACCGACGCGGATGGTAGGGTTGCCAAAGTTGCCAAACTCAACTTTTTCAACATGGGTAAAAAAGAGCCTTGGACAGAAGCACTGCATCAAGCAGGCTACCCAAAAGTCGATTCGCAAGACCTCAAGCCATTGTTTGAGTATCTAGAGTTTTGTCTTGTACAAGTATGCGCTGACAACGAACTCGGTGCATTACTCAAAGCTTTAGAAGGTGAATATGTACTACCTGGCCCTGGTGGCGATCCGATCCGCAACCCGGATGTGTTACCTACAGGTAAAAATATTCACGCTCTCGATCCCCAATCTATCCCCACAACGGCGGCGGTACTTTCTGCCAAAATCGTTGTAGATCGCCTGTTAGAGCGGCAAAAACTCGAAAATGGCGGACAATACCCAGAAACGATCGCCTGTGTACTTTGGGGAACCGACAACATTAAAACCTACGGCGAATCTCTCGCTCAAGTCATGTGGATGGTAGGAGTTCGCCCCGTACCCGATGCGTTGGGTAGAGTTAATAAGCTAGAACTAATTTCCTTAGAGGAATTAGGACGACCCCGCATTGACGTAGTTATCAACTGTTCTGGCGTATTCCGCGACTTGTTTATTAACCAAATGAACTTGCTCGATCAAGCGGTGAAAATGGCAGCCGAAGCCGATGAACCTTTATCAATGAACTACGTCCGCAAACACGCCTTAATCCAAGCAGAAGAAATGGGAATTAATCTGCGTCAAGCTGCAACGCGCGTATTTTCTAATGCTTCAGGTTCTTATTCCTCTAACGTCAATCTAGCTGTCGAAAATAGTACCTGGGATAGCGAAGCTGAGTTACAAGATATGTACCTCAGTCGCAAATCCTACGCTTTTAGCGCCGACGATCCGGGAATGATGGATAAATCACAACAGATTTTTGAAACTGCTTTAAAAACTGTTGATGTTACTTTCCAAAATCTCGATTCCTCCGAAATTAGCTTGACAGATGTTAGCCATTATTTCGACTCCGATCCCACAAAGCTAGTTGCTAGTTTACGCGCTGACGGTAAAACTCCATCGTCCTTTATCGCAGACACAACTACCGCTAACGCTCAAGTCCGCAGCTTGTCTGAAACCGTGCGTTTAGATGCCCGTACTAAGCTACTCAACCCCAAGTGGTACGAGGGAATGCTAAATCACGGCTACGAGGGTGTAAGAGAGGTTTCTAAGCGCCTAGTAAATACAGTCGGTTGGAGTGCAACGGCGGGTGCGGTTGATAATTGGATTTACGAAGATACCAATACGACGTTTATTCAAGACGAAGCCATGCGTCAGCGCTTACTAAATCTCAATCCTCATTCATTCCGCAAAATAGTTTCAACGCTGTTAGAAGTGAATGGGCGCGGTTATTGGGAAACTAGCGAAAGCAACTTACAGATGTTGCGCGAGTTGTATCAAGAAGTAGAAGACAGAATCGAAGGCGTAGAATAGACTAACTTGTGTGGAGGCGACTTGCCTCCACGTCAAAATCTTTCTACTGTGGAACAATTAACAAGGGCGATCGCGCTATAACTATTAGATTAAAAGACTATAGCGACTCAACTACAATAATTGACACTAAAGGCGATCGCGCGTTAATTTCTGTTTTTCGTAATTTTGTAATCTGTAATAACTAATGCAAACCGCATCAAACCCAGCACCTAGCACAATAGAGGCAAAAAAAAAAGTTTTCGGCATGATCCAAGCTTTTTGGGAAAGCCAATGCGTTTATGTCGCCACCCGCTTAGGTATATTTAACCTAATTCAAGAAAAGTCCCAAAGTGTCGAAACTCTAGCCGCCACTACCTCTACTAATGTAGAAAAACTCTACGTTATCCTGCGAGCTTTAGGTCATTTAGGCGTATTGCAGGAAGCCCCAGGACGGGTTTTTAGGGCAACAGAATTGTCAGCCCTCCTCGTCACTAATGCCGGGCCATCGATGGGTCATTTTGCCATGCACATCACCGAACCCTCTCAGTGGGACGCATGGAAGCAACTTAAAAACTGTTTGCATACTGACGTTGTGCCTTTTGAGCAAGCAAACGGTAAGAGTGTGTACGAGTTCACTAGAGATAATCCTTGGAGTGGCGATACATTCATCAATGCCATGAGTTTTCTCACAAATCATGCTGTTGACGCACTGCTTGAAGTTTACGACTTTAGCCAATTTGGTACTGTGATGGATGTTGGCGGCGGTCAAGGGGGACTAATTGCCAGTGTTGTTAAAAAGTCTGGCTGTAAAGGAATATTGTTTGATGTGCCTTACGTCACCCAGACAGCAATAGCTTATTTAGAAAAGCAAGGACTAGATGTTGATGCTGTACAAATCATTTCTGGTGATGTCTTTGCTGAAGTACCAAGCGGTGCTGATGCGATCGTAATGAAGTATTTTATCTCGGCGTGGAATGACGAAGATGCGATAAAAATCTTGAATAACTGTAAAAAAGCTCTGCCAAAGCACGGAAAAATTGTACTGCTACAGGCTTTTGTTCCCGATTTAGGAGAGCCGCCAGAAAGCCCAGATGGTATAATGCCTGGACTATTTGCCGTACAAATTATGGTAGCGGTTCCTGGAGGCGCTTGGCGTACTAAGCAACAATTTAAGGATTTGTTTGAGAAGTGCGGTTTTCAGTTAGAGAAGGTGGTGCATACAGAAACTAACCTTTCGGCAATGGAATTCGGTCTAGGAGCTTAAAAGATGTTCGCAAGCTTGGCGATCGCAATGCTGTTCAAAGGAAAACTTTAGATATTTGATTTTGATGGAAATAATGGGGTAAGCATCCCACTTACCCCATTATTCCTGCTAAAATCGGGGTTTGAGTAGCAAGTGAGACAAAAACAACGCTAAGGCTGAAAAGCCTGCTAGGTAAGCGACTCTTTCCTCAATTAAGCTGAGTCAAAATCCGACTGCAATAAGCCTCATCATCCACACAATGCGCGAAGATACAGCGTTTTAGAAGCCTGTCCCAATTCCCCAATTGCTTTAGCTAAAGTTGAAAGCTTTTTCCCTTTTTGCAAAGTCCTCATAATCTCACTAGCACTGACGGTTCCCAATTTCAGCAAACCAGCAACTCGCAAGATATGAGCATTTTTAAGGGTGCGTAAACGCTCTTTTTTACCTTCACGTTCTTAGATTGATTACGGTCAATTCCAAGCTTTAGCTGCTTTTACTACTACTTCATTTAGTAGCGTAACAGTGCTAACTCACGGTTTTCAATACCTCACTCCGCCTACGGGAGTTCCTGATTCTTTCTACGACTTAGCGAATGATATTGTCTCTGTTAATGGTTACGAGTCGTCAGAACAAGGGTTAATTCTACGCTATGACAAGCCTACGGGTTTTTGGACTCCAGTGGACAAGCGCGGGGAAATTCTCACAACAGTAACAGGAGGGCTTAATCCTGGCGACGCTAACTATCTATCAACCTTGTCTAGCAATATTGTGGCTGATTATGTCAATCAAAACAAATCCTTAGTTCTGCTGTCTCAATGGTCTACGGAGGATGAGTCAATTGTTTCTGATAGTGGCTTTACTGAAGCTGCCGCCGATGCGATATTTGCTTCGATAGTGCAGCTAGACCAGGCTTTGGGTGGTGGTGTTGGAGAATACAATAGCCAAGGCGAACTCGTGCGATTGTATGAAGCTGATGGAGACTTGATTCGCACTCAAGGAGCAGTCTTCAATTCACCGTTACATTTCATCGGCTTTAGCCGGGGAACGGTAGTTAATAGCAAGACAATTCAGCGTGTGGGGACGTTCTTCCTTCACGCTGGTGGTGCAATTAACCCTGATGGTACTCCGGTAGTTGATGATACTGGTAAGCCAGTCCGCGACTTGCAGATGACAACTGTTGACCCTCATGATTTCCGTCAGGAGAGCCTAAAGTCAAATGTGCCTTTCTATAGAACCCATTTGACATCTTTTATCAAGATGCAATAAGGTTATTGGTACTGTTTAAAGAAGTACGATGCCATACTCTAGC
>QQTW01002116.1_pt1 | contig 14279 bp, 12 predicted proteins | sample 1904831 | NCBI WGS metagenome assembly QQTW01 (sample SAMN09435610, study PRJNA476489) | Subsurface metagenome, whole genome shotgun sequencing project. | reverse complement strand
ACGGAAATGCCAGGAATAAACAGACTGGCGACGTAAACGGCCACCGCGCTGATGAGAATGCGAATGATTAAACCCAATGGACTCAGGTCTGCACAAAAAAGCCTGACACGAAGTTTCGCTGTCAGGCTTTTTTTGTCGGTTGCGGTTTCTGTTCCATTACTGTGCCGACGAGACTTAGCGCTCCGGCAAATGGGTAGTCAGCAATTATTGCTTCAGCAAAAACGCCGTTAAATCAGCGAGTTGCTGCGGCTTGAGGCCCATTGCTTCCGGGTTAGGCATCAGGCTGGTTTTGTATTGCCGACGAGACGCTATTTTGTCCGTTGGAACGGTGTGTTTTTGCCCCGTCACGCCCTTAATTACCACCGACTGCTCACCGTCGCTAACCATGAATCCGTAGTACGTCTGACCCGTTTTGGTCGTAATCAGCCACGGTTCATAGCCAAATGCAATGCCCGCACTGGGATTCAGAATGGCGTCTAACAGCGTATTTTTGTCAAATTTCTGGTGAATCTGCGTAAGTTCAGGCCCAACGTCGTTGCCCAACTGCTTATGCCGGTGGCAGGTTGCGCAGTTTGTTTTGAATACCGTTTGGCCAATCCGTTCGTTGCCAGTCAGCGCAGCAATCTGGCTGATTTCCGGGTTGCTGCCTACAACCGTCGTAACCGGTGCGCTGACGGCCGGTGGTGTGTTAGTTACAGTTGAGGCCGTTGAAGCGGCTATCATTTCTGTACTGCCAGTCGGCTCGGTCGGTCGCTTCCAGGGAAAGTATTCTTTTGCCATCGTCCGAACGGTCTGGTCGGCATTCCGGCGAATGTTTGGGCCAGCCGCTTTAATGAGATCTTCGGACAGTTTGTTGTCGGCGGCCAGACCAATCAGGAGTTTCGCTCCTTCTACGTCTTTGGCCATTTCGATGGCTACTTTCCGTTTTTCGGCGTCAGTTTTATATTCATCCAACAGTATCTGCCGTTTGGCCAGCATCTTCTGTTCCTCAGCCGACACTTTCGTGGGCATTAGTTTCTCCCAATCGAGCAGCGTAGCCCAGTCATTACCACGCCGGAAACCGGTCCAGTAAGTAGCCTGATCGGCGATGTCTTTGTCGGGCGATTTGGTCAACTCGATCATGGCGTTGGCCGCCACGGCGCTTTTTATGAATCCCAGCGCCACCACCGACTGCTTGCGGGCGTCGGCGGTGAGTTGCTGAGACTCGGCCCGCTTTTTCAACAGCCCGGCCGCCGACGCCGGGTGAAGCTCCCAAATGAGGTTAGCCATTTTCTGGTCCCACTCAGCGGGGTCAACCGGTAAGGTCGGGCGCAGATCAGCGAACAGGCTCTCTTCTTTGCCGTCGGCCGCCTGCCCAAGTGCGGTCAGGTAATAGCGATCCTGACCATCGTAGCGATTCACTAAATTCAACAGCGTGAACCGGCAGTCGGCGTAGGGAATGTCGCGCAGAGCAATGGCCACCTCACGCCGGACGGCCGCGCTGGGGTCGCTGGACAAATTTCCCAACAACGGCATCAGCGCCTTCTGAGAAGCCGTCAGGGCCGGGATAGCTTTGGAGTTTTCGGGCGTAATGCTTCGCAAAGCCCGCAAGGCGGCAATTCGGATGGGTGCGTCGGCCGCTTTCAGCAACCGTTCGACCTCAAACTGGCCTTCGGCCCCGAGGTGTGCCAGCAGAAAAATGGCCCGCGCCCGGTGGTACGGATTGGGCGACGACAGCAGTGCCATCACGGGCTCAATGGCTTTTTCCCCCTGCGCCTTCAGGGCCTCGAAGCCCAGCATCCTGACGTTCACGGCGGGGTTGAGCAGCGCGGCCATTTGACCCTCGGTGGTGCGTAGGTCGATTTTAGGCACTCTCAACTTTTTGCCCTTAGGCGTAATACGATAGATGCGGCCGTAGCCTTTACGGTCCTGCATTTGGTGACCACCCACCACTGGATCGTACCAGTCGGCGATGTACAGCGCTCCATCGGTTCCCACGGCCACGTCGCTCGGCCGGAACCATTTGCGCGTGTCGACTTCTACGTCGTTCCACTTGTAGTTTTCATCTACTTTGGGAAACGTACTGATAAAATCGGTGCGGGGCATCCGGTAGCCCGCGCCCCACGGTTCGGGTTTGTAAGCGAAGATCACGTTTCGGCCCGCTTCGGCACTGAGCAGCATACCCCGGTACTGCGGTCCGAGTTGGTCGCCCTCATACACCACTACGCCCGTGGGCGAACCGGCTCCGGTGATGTCGCCCACGGGCATTACGCCGGGGTCTTCCTGGTGCCAGTGGGCCACCGGGATCGGCTGACCGGGACGCTGGTCGCCCTGCCAGTAACGGGTGCCGTCGCTGCTGAAATAACCCGCGTTGCCACCCTCCATGAGCCAGCTTGTGCGGCAGGCCACCACCTGGTCGTCGTTGTCGTTCTGCCACATTGTCCCGTACGAGTCCAGCGCGGTTTCGTAATTATTGCGGAAGTTGTGGCCCATCACCTTCAGTCCCGATCCGTCGGGGTTGATGCGCAGGGCCATGCCGCCCGTCCAGACGCGCCCGTCGTCGCTGACCTGATTGCCGTGATTAACTTTGTTGTGGGGCGTTCCGCCGACGTACAGACTTCCCGACCGGAGCGTCCAGCCGTCGCGGTCGGTCACCACGTGTGGCCCGGCGTTGCCCGTGTTGAAATAGTATTTGCCATCGGGTCCGGCCACAACGGCGTGCAGCGCATGGTCGTGGTCCAAGCCGCCAAATCCCGTCAGCATAATTTCTTTTTTGTCGGGTTTATCATCGCCGTTTTCATCGGTATAGACCACGACGTTGGGCGCACACGACACGATAACCTTGTTGCCAATCACGGCGATGCCCAGGGGTGACACCAAATCAGGGTCGGTCACGAATACCTTGCTGTCGTCGGCTTTACCGTCCCCATTGGTATCTTCCAGAATCATAACCCGCTCACCTTCGGGGTGATCGAGCCGCTCCTCCGGTTTGTTATTAAATTTGCGATAATTGACGGCCTCCGTAATCCACACCCGGCCTTTGGCGTCAATGTCCATGTTGGTCGGGTTATAAAACATCGGCCCTTCGGCCCACAGCGTGGCCTCCAAATCGTCGGGCAGGTAAAGCCGTTGCGCAGAATCCTCGTCACTAACGGCTACGCTGCGTTGACGGAAATCACCACCAGCGGGTTCGTGACGAGCCGGAACTGGTGTCTTTAGGGAACTGGTTTGGCCCGCCAGATACAGCAGCCCGGTCATTGTCAGGACCAGCGGGAGGCTGTTAAAAGCCGTTAGAGTTGTCTTCATAATACTGATTTGCCGTTGTACCGTTTGTTGGCTGACGGGTTGGCGATGTTACACAAATAGTGACCGGACAGTCTTGTTATTTTCTACGTAGCTTTCCACAACGGGCTTCCCCGCAGGCACGGCGCCTTCGATCTGAAGCCAGCCCGAATAGCCAATATCGTCGAGCGCCTGCCGAACCTTTGTCAAGTCAACCTTGCCTTTACCCAGTAAAAAGCCGTTTTCTTTCAGGTGAAACTCACAGATCCGGTCTTTACCCAGCTCACGAATTTCCCGAAAAATATCGTACCCCATCACCGACGAGTTGCAAACGTCGTAGTACACTTTTACGGCTGGAGACCCCACGGCATCCAGGATGGCTAAGTGCTCCGGGGCCGACAGCCACGACTCGATACCCAGCACCACGCCCGCCCGCTCGGCTTTGGGCGCAACGGCTTTCAACCGGTCAACAACGGCCTGTGTACCGGTTTTATCGTTGCGGAGATCATTGTTTGAGAAAAAGGCCAGCAGTATGTTCCGCACTCCTAACGCCTGAGCCACGTCGACGCTGTCCTGTACCCACTGCTCGGTGCGCGGGTCGGATTTGTACGGAATCTCGTTCAGCAGCCCAACGGCCAGCCCACTAAACCCGACGCCCGCCTGCTTAGCCGCTTTTTTGAACGCCCGCTGCACATCGGCCTGGCGCAGGTGTTCGTGGTCGGCTTTGGTGTTCAAACTTACCTGCACCCCATCCAGACCAATTTGCTTTGCCACCGCGAATGCGTCGATAGCACCCGCCGGGCCAATTGACCAGTCGCAGGCCCCAATTCGGAAGCGATTACCGGGTGCTGGCGTTGATACGGCAGCCAGAGTCGGGTAGGCCAGCGCCGTTAATCCGGCCCCCAGCGAATAACGAAGCGCTTGGCGACGGTTCATAAGCAGGTTCGGTGAAAGAGTTTACCAAATATACATGAATCGATGGTAACACGTTAAACGTTGAGCGATGCGTACCGGTTAATAAACAGGTATTTACTCATCGCTGCACTTTGTGACATTTTCCAAATAGGCCCGGTTTGTTGCCTCTCCATAAAGAGAGAAAAAATTATTTTTACCCGGTTCCAACCACCCAGACCGGAACTGGGTCTTCAGAATAGCAACGTTGGTATGCAGGATGAATACGCGTTAGTTGAAGGGTGCCGTCGGCAGGACCGGATTGTGCAGCGACAGCTCTATGAGCGGTTTGCCGGGAAGCTCTTTGTCGTTTGTAAACGGTACGTAAAAAACCCTGACGAGGCCGAAGACGTGTTGCAGGATGCTTTTGTGAAAGTGTACCGACACATCAGCACGTTTCGGTTTGAGTGCCCACTGGAAGCCTGGCTCAAGCGAATTGTGATTAATACGGCGCTGAAACATATTCGGAAAGAGAAACCCTGGGAGCACACGGCCGACGTGCAGGAACTGGCTCCCGTCCTGCCGCAGGCCGATACCAGTTTACCAGCCTTGAACTATCAATACCTACTTCAGTTGATTCAGGAACTGCCGCCGGGATGCCGGGCCGTATTTAACCTGTATGCCATTGAAGGATACAACCATCCGGAGATTGCCGAACTGCTCGACATTGCGGAAGGAACGTCTAAATCGCAGTACGCCCGGGCGCGGGGCCTGCTGCAACAGAAATTACAACGGGAACAACGATACACCAGTGAGAAATGAGTGAATCTGAACAAAATACACCGGACGATTTCTGGCGGAAGTCGTTTGAGGAGGCCAACGAAGCGCCCCCACCCCGCGTGTGGGATGCCATCGAACGCCGGTTAGACGAAGACAACGGTCCCAAAATTCTGCCACTCTGGGCAGCGGGGCTGGTTTCGTCGCGCCTGTTCGTTTGGTCCACCGGAGCCGCAGCAGCGGTAGCCCTGTTGCTGATCGGTTGGTGGAATTTGCGGACCACCCCGCCCGAAACGGTGGTTGCCCGTCACCAGGCGACGGCGACGCGTCAGTCAGAATCCGTAGCGACCGCTCCGGCACCAACGGCAACGGACTGCTGGCCATCGCTCAAAACCGTGCCAGGGCGTCCATCATCACCCGAAAAGCAAGCGCAGGAGATGGTTGCGCTGAAACCAAATCCGGCATCAGGACGGCCCAATAACCCGGCAACGGTGTCGGCTGAACCGGCAAATCGACCAGCGGCTGCGTTGCTTGCGCAACCAACTACGCCCTCAGCCGGGGCGGCTCCCGCATTTGTTGAGGAGCAACGGATTGCCAGTACACAGCCACCCCAAACGATGCAGCGGACTGCTACGGCCAATACCCGCACCGAACCGCTCATCGACCGGATGGCGTTTACGGGTGTTGCGGCCGTAGCTGCCCCGCCAGTCAACGAACCGCCCGCAACGCTGCTCCAGTTAGCCCCCGCTGAGCAGGCGCTTTCAGTTGAACAAATACAGACGTTAGCCCCGCGACTGCGCGAACCGGCTTCCATCCAGCGCATTGTCTGGTTCCGTCCCACTGAGTCAATAACGTCCCCAACGGCGGCTCAGCCGAAAGGTAAAACGCGGGAGGTTTGGGCGTCGTTGAGCCTGATGCCCGGCGCATTCGACCCGTCGGTAACGGTGCGGCCCACCCAAACGTCGTTTGCCCAGGCCGATGCCCTAAGCAACACCAGTACCAGTCAGTCCTCCGTCAGCAGCCGGGCCAACGTTTCGGTGGCGTATCAGGCGGGAGCGGGTATTCAATTAACGGAACACTGGTCGGTAGAGTCCGGGGTGGGGTATCTGGCGGGTCGCTCAACCGTCGACAGTCCGGTGCAAACGTCAGTCCTGAATCTCCAGTTGGCCAGCGCTGATCGTGCAGGACAAGGGGGCAATCAATACGTCGATGCGCTCCGCAGAAGTGTATCCGGCGCTCCGACGATTACCAATCGTTCAGTAGCCAGCTTTAATAACAATGTGTACGGCCTGCAAGCTAATTACAATCCGCAGACCCGGCAATCGTTGCGCAACAACTACCAGTTTGTACAAGTGCCGGTTCAGGTAGGGTATCAGCTACGCCCCCGCAAGCGGCTCAGCCTGGCGCTGCTGGGCGGTTTTCTGTCCAATATTTTCGTGCGCAACTCCGTTGGCGACAACTCCGTTGGCGATAACGTGGTTATAACCGCGAAGGACGGTGTCTACCGATCTGTTTCCTGGGCCGCCAACGTGGGGGCACGGTTCCGGTATCGGCCGTCGCGGCAGTGGTCGGCGTCGCTGGCGGGCGTGTATCAGCCCTCGCTGGGGTTAGGCACCCGGCCGGAATCGTTCGTGGAGACCCGGCCCACCTCAACTGGCATGAGCTTTGGAATCGACTATCACTTTTGATTAATTACTCAACCATGAAGTTACTCCTCGCATCAATACTGTGCATGGCCATGCTGACGCTGGGCCGTTGCACCCAGAACACAACGCTAACGCCCGCCGACACCGCTTCGACGGATGACGTCACCATCCGCACGGGTACGTCGTTCGGCATGTGTGCGGGCTATTGCCAGCGCGACTACGTTTTTAACGGAACGAGTGCCACGCTCACCCAGAACGGTACCCGCAGCCAGGCCCAGGTACCGACCAAAACCTGTCAGACGACCATCAGTCAAACGGATTGGAATGCGCTGAAAGCCTTGGTCAACTTCGATACGTTTAGCGAAAAACCGGCCACGCTGGGCTGCCCCGACTGCGCGGATGGGGGTGCCGAGTACATCGAATTGCAACGTGGCGACCGGAAGCACCGGATAACGTTTGAGTTTAACAAAACGATTCCGGGCTTTGAACCCTTGGTGAATGCACTCCGTAAACAACGGGAAGCGTTCAACGAGTGTAGATAGTTTGTCTGTACCAGATTACGACTAAAGTTGTCGATTTAAGCCTCATTGTCATGAAAACAACCCCATTCTCCCTCCTGACCACAGCAGTCGCCGGTGGTCTGCTGCTGGCGGTAAGTTGCCGCAATACAAATGTATCGCCCACGCCGGATGCGGGAACATCGACGGGTGAGCTGCGCGTGTCGGCCCCGTTTGCCGATCAAACCACCCGCTTTGCTTTTGATTTGGCCAAACGGGTGACCGCGAAGGAAGGACCGGGCAAGAACGTGTTCGTTTCGCCCCTCAGCCTGCACATTGCCTTGGGTATGCTGCTGAACGGGGCCAATGCCCAGACGGCCGCCGAGATGCAGAAAACGCTGAACCTCGACGCGCAAACACTCGCCGAAGCAAACCAGACCTACCAAAACCTGATGCAGAACCTGCCCAGCGTTGATTCAAAACAGACGCTCCAACTGGCAAATTCGGTCTGGTATCGGAACACGTTCGAGTTGGCAACGTCGTTTCAGGATGTGCTCCGGCAAACCTTCAAAGCCGAGGTGTCGGCCCAGAATTTCAACGATCCGGCCACGGTGGGTTTCATAAACAAGTGGGCCAGTGACAAAACGAACGGCAAAATCCCCAAAGTGATCGACGCCATTCAGCCCGAAAGTGAGTTGTTCCTGCTGAACGCGCTGTATTTTAAAGCCGACTGGCAAAAGCAGTTTAAGCCCGAAGAAACGGCTGACTCCCCGTTCACGCTGCCATCGGGGGCTGAAACAACGGTGCGGATGATGCGACTCGACACGGACATGCGCCGGTCAACCCGACCAACCTACACTGCGTTTGAGTTACCGTATGGCCCGGTCCGCAAGGCAGAGTATGCCGGGCCTGCGTACGCCATGACGGTGCTGCTACCCGCCCGGAACACGACCGCCGACGCGCTCCTGAGTAGTTTGACCGGGCCCGAGTGGAGCCAGCTACAGACCGACATGAAACCGGGCAAAATGGATATTGGCCTGCCTAAGTTCACGCTTAACTACGAAATTAGACTGAACGATATACTCAGCGAAATGGGTATGCCTACGGCCTTCACCGACCAGGCCGACTTCACCAAAATGAACCCGGCCGGTGGTCTCACGCTGAGTTTCGTGAAACAGAATACATTTGTGGCCGTTGATGACAACGGGAGAGATTACGACCACCTCGGTGCAGATGCCCACGCTTTGCGACCGGCCGTTTGTGTTCGTCATTCACGAGAAAACGTCGGGTACGGTGCTGTTTGTAGGTAAGATTGCCGATCCAACGAAAACCAATTCATGAAGCACACCCTGATAGCCGCTTTTGTGATCCTACTGATGACTCAGTGCAGCCGGGAGGAGCGCGAAGTGGCCCCAAACATCGCGAAGTTAGTTGGCACGTGGAAACTTATCGAGCCGGATTCTGCCTACGCCGTCACGCTGGCGCTGGCGCTGGATACGGCGAATCCACCAAACGACATCGTTCACTTTAAAGCGAATGGAAAATCGGCCATTAATACCTACGATGGTTTTCTGTCGGCCGCGGTCGATGGGCTGATGGTTGTTACCAGCGTGGGCAGTACAAAAATGGGCGGCTCACCCGACGCCCTAACCGCTGAGCAGGCCTATTTAACGAACCTGCGCAACGTGGTTCGCTACGAACTGCCCACCGACAGCCGACTGCGGTTGTACTACGGCGGGCAAAAGTCGGGGGTATTAACCTACAGCCGAACCAATTAATTAGGCGGAAATTCCTTGTTCACCGCTTAACCCCGATTACTGACGAGCTTAATTTCTGACTTTTTGTGTAAGACCAACATTGCCCGGCCGTAATCAGGACAGCCGGGCAATTTTATTTTCGTCTGATTACAACGGTTGATTCACTCGCGGAATCGTATCATAAAACCTATCTATCTCCTTATTCCCGTATGAAAGCGAATCGTTTACTGATCCTGTTGACCTTGCCCCTTGGGTGGTTAATGAGTTGCACCGACAACTGTGAAGAAACCCGCACTTTCCGGCGGTATGTTCCCATTACATTTACGCTCCGCGAAGTGCGCGAGGGCGTTCGCACCGAGGCCGTCCGGTCGTTGGAAAAACCCGGTAAAATTTACGCCAAAGACGGGTATCTGTTCATTAACGAACTCAAGGAAGGCATTCACCTGATCGACAACCGGAACCCGGCGGCCCCGCAGCCCATAGCCTTTCTGCGCATCCCCGGCAACGGCGACATGGCCGTTCGGAACAACATTCTTTATGCCGACAGCTACATGGACCTGGTCGCGTTCGACATCAGCAACCCCGCCCAGCCCCGCGAGGTGAGCCGGGTACAATCGGTGTTTACGAACGGTCAGTTTGAGGGTGGTTCGTGGAGCATCAATCCGCAAACCGTGATGCTCAGCGACCAGCGCGTCGAGTACGTAACGGAGACCATAAAAACGGACTGCGAAGGTGGTACCTCCAACCAGTGGGGTGGCTGCGTCAACTGCGATGCCATGCGGTTCAGCAACCAGGGTAGTTTTCTTTCGGGGGGTGGGGCAGCGGCCCCCAGCAGCAACGGCACGGCGGGTTCGATGGCGCGGTTTGCGCTGTACAATGACTTTCTGTACACAGTGAGTCAGTCGGACATGCAACTGTTCAACATCCAGAACGAGGCCAATCCGGTAGCCCGCGCCCGCATCAACATCGGCTGGGGCATCGAAACCATCTTTCCGTACAAAGACAAGCTGTTTATCGGCTCACAGACGGGCATGCACATCTACGACAATGCGAACCCGGCCAGTCCCGTCCGCCTGTCCACGTTCCAGCACGCCCGGGTTTGTGACCCGGTGGCCGTTCACGGCAATACGGCCTACGTGACGCTGCGCAATGGGAACCAATGTGGGGGCTTTATCAACCAGTTAGACGTAATCGACATCACCAGCCTGACCAGCCCGCGTCTACTGAAAAGCTATCCGATGCAGAATCCGCACGGGGTAGGCGTTGACTTTCCGAACGTATTCATCTGCGAAGGCCAGCACGGTCTCAAAACGTTCGATGCCACGTCGGCGCTGGACGTCAAGCAACTGGAACACCTGACCGGTATGCACGCCTACGATGTAATTCCGCTGGGCCGTTCGGACGCGGGGGAGCTACTGATTATGGTCGGGCAGGACGGCTTGTACCAGTTCGACTATTCTAACCCGCGTCAACTGCGTCAGCTCAGCAAAATTTTGGTTAACCGCCCCTACTGACATGAGAAATGTCACACTTCTGCTTTGGCTGGCTCCGCTGCTGGCCACAGGTCAGACGGCGCGGTTTAAACCCGTGTTCACTAATATGACCGAGTTTGGTGGGCTGTTCGGGCAGGTCAGGTACGGCACGGCGGTATCGCAATCCGTGGCTAAGCGTGTTAACCTCACGGCACAAAGCTTCAACGGCGTCCAACTGCGGCCCCGGCTGGCGGTTGGTGCCACCGTCGGCGTCGATTGGTATAATACGGCCATGCTCATGCCCGTTTGCGCCGGTGTGCGGTACGACCTCGGTCGGCCAAGCCAATCCAAAAACCTGCGCGTCTTCGGCAGTTTGGATACAGGCTGGGGATTTGCCTGGCTCAACGAAGACCCCACGGGCTATAAAACGACGGGGGGCTGGGTCATTTCGCCCGGCATCGGATTTCGGATCGGAAAGCCCACAAACGCCAACTTCATCATGTCGCTCAGCTACAAACGGCAGGAAGCGGATGCCGACAAACCCTTGTTTTGGAGTGAGTTAGCCAAACACGAGACGCGGGTATATAACCGCATGGCGTTTCGAATGGGGGTCAGTTTCTAATGGCTTACCTTGATAAAAGCAGGACCGTTTAAAAGATATGTAGACGAAATACGAAACACAGCGTACTAATGGTCGTTTATCCATTTGATCGTGGGGTTGAATTATATATCCTTTTTCGACTAAACCTTCGGACAGGAAACTTGTCCATCATTCACAAAACAAACGTTATGAAGAAATTAACATCTTACACTATTGGGGCAGCGCTGTTCATTGCTGGCTACCACCACACCCGCCGACAAATGGACTACATTGCAGCGAGGGCCACGCCCAATAATTCTTCAATCAGCCCTACGTTCACTCCTCCGTCTAAGCCAGCCTTGCCCAGAGCAACGTCCACGTTCGCTTTCCATCTGGCTAAATCGTTCTGACAACGTATGAGCGAATAGCGATCAACATAGCTGATCGGTTGGTCAACCATAAAAAGAAAGCTCCTCTGGTCTCAGAGGAGCTTTCTTTTTATGACTATTCATGAAATTTTAACAGGCTACTTTAGACAGCGTTACGCCCGTTCGCTTACGCCATCGCAAACTTGCTCTGGTTCCGCTTGCGCTCGTTTTCGTCCAGGAAAATCTTACGAATCCGCATCGCTTTCGGTGTTACTTCCAGGTACTCGTCTTTCTGGATGTACTCCATCGACTCTTCGAGCGAGAACGCGATTTTTGGGGCAATCTTGACGTTGGTATCTGAACCGGAAGCCCGCATGTTGGTTAATTGCTTGGCAGTCTGCACGTTCACCACAATATCATTCTGGCGGTTGTGTTCGCCAATTACCTGACCAGTGTAAATTTCGTCGCCCGGCTCCACGAAGAACGAACCCCGATCCTGGAGTTTGTCAATCGAATAAGCCGTTGCCACACCGCTGGTCATCGAAATCAGCGACCCGTTGATGCGCTCCGGAATTTGCCCTTTATACTCTTGATATTCTTTGAACCGGTGCGACATCACGGCTTCGCCAAAAGTGGCAGTCAGGACGTTGGACCGCAGCCCGATCAGCCCCCGCGACGGGATCTCAAACTCAAGGTGTTGAAGATCGCCCTTCGGCTCCATAATCAGCAGTTCGCCTTTGCGTTGCGTAGCCAGTTCGATCACTTTACCCGCCGTTTCCTCCGGCACATCGACCACAAGGGTTTCAATGGGTTCCAGTCGTTGACCGTTCTCGTCTTCTTTGAACAACACCTGCGGCTGGCCGACCTGTAGTTCGTAGCCTTCGCGACGCATGGTCTCAATCAGAACCGACAAGTGCAGAATACCCCGACCATAGACCAAGAACCGGTCTTCGCTGTCGGTAGCTTCAACGCGCAGGGCAAGGTTTTTCTCGATCTCTTTATAAAGCCGGTCGCGCAGGTGACGTGAGGTCACAAATTTGCCTTCTTTACCAAAGAACGGCGAGTTGTTGATCGTGAACAGCATATTCATCGTCGGCTCATCGACCGAAATCCGGGTGAGGGCTTCGGGCTTTTCGAGGTCAGTGAGCGTGTCGCCAATCTCAAATTCCTCCAGTCCCGTTACAGCGCAAATGTCTCCGCAGGGCACTTCGGTCGCTTTCAGCTTACCAAGTCCTTCAAACGTCTGCAGTTCTTTAATTTTTACCCGCTTAACCGACCCGTCCGACTTCACGAGGGCCATGTTAGCACCTTCTTTCAGGGTTCCCCGGTGCACCCGGCCAATGGCAATCCGACCCACGAACGCCGAATAGTCGAGCGAGGTGATCTGCATTTGCGGCAAACCCTCGTTCATCGGTGCGGGTTGGATCGTGTCAACGATAGTATCGAGCAGGTAGGTGATATTATCGGTTGGGGTCTTCCAGTCCGGTCCCATCCAGCCCTGTTTTGAGGAACCGTAGACAGTTGGAAAGTCGAGTTGATCTTCGGTAGCGCCGAGGTTGTACATCAGGTCGAACACCTGCTCGTGTACTTCGTCGGGGCGGCAGTTTTCTTTATCGACTTTGTTAACGATTACGATTGGCTTCAGACCCAGCTGCAGCGCCTTTCCCAGCACGAAACGTGTTTGTGGCATGGGACCTTCAAACGCATCCACGAGCAGGCAAACGCCATCGGCCATCTTGAGTACGCGCTCTACCTCACCCCCAAAGTCGCTGTGGCCCGGTGTGTCGATGATGTTGATTTTAACGTCTTTGTATCGTACCGATACATTTTTAGACGTGATTGTAATGCCGCGTTCACGTTCCAAATCGTTGTTATCCAGAATCAGGTCGCCAAATTCCTGATTGTCCCGGAAGAGTTTGGATGCGTGAATAATTTTGTCGACCAAGGTCGTTTTGCCGTGGTCAACGTGGGCAATAATGGCTATATTTCTGATCGATTGCATACGAATGAAGTGGTGCCGGATTCAGGTTGTTGGATGATTGGCAAAGGTCGTAAGCGCCAGCGTCCGTTACGATCTTATTTCAGCCCGCAAAGGTACAAAATTTACGCCAAAACGCAGAATCTTACAACGAATAAATGCAAAAAAGGCCCGTGTAAGGGCCTGATCCTGATATAAATACAATTTCTTAATAATAGCTTAATGATTCGGGCAGCCGCAGGGATTTTTCTTGCGAAAAATGCCTGTGTTGAACAGCCCGCCCCGCTTAGCTTTGTACCCTTTGCGCTTGCGGCCAATCGCCGTCGTTTCAGTAGTTGTTTCGCGAGCCGAAGCCATTGTTTCCAACGGCACCTCAACCAACAGAAGTGATGTAATAATCAGCAGGAATACCTTCGTCTTTTTCATAGAATCAACCCATTTTATCATTAACGATAAATTGATCTGGTTCGTCACAACGAGGATCAGGATTTTTAGCACGGCATGAGGACTAGTCCAGATTATCTACTTGTGTACGGCACCCTCCGGCCCCCATTTGCCAACCCGTTCGCTCAATTTCTGCGCCAGCATGGCCAACTTATGAGCGAGGCAACCTTTTCGGGCGTGTTGTTCGACATAGAATCGCCTGGTGCATTGACGTATCCGGGAGCAATTTATCAACCCAACGCGTCCACGAGTGTAGTCGGAACGGTGTATGACATTGGCCGTCACAAAGAATCCATCCTAAATTACTTAGATGAATATGAAGGCATTGGCGAAGCGTTTGACCAACCCAATGAGTACGTCCGAACGGTGATTCCGGTGCATTGCAACGGAACCGTAATCCATTGCTGGGTATACCTTTACAATCATTCCATTGATGGAAGACCAATTATCGCATCCGGCGACTACGCAGGCTACAGCAGGAACGAGTAGAACAAACAGTGAGCAATTTGCCGAAGAACTGGAGCTGTTTGAGCGGCTTCGACGGGGTGTTTCTGACTCAACTGATACCAGAACGGCGGCAGGCACTGGGCGCGGGCGTTCATGCCATC